>Ga0194115_10001934_pt1 | contig 25550 bp, 22 predicted proteins | sample TA2MahsurfametaG_3_FD_148656 | JGI IMG/M metagenome (GOLD analysis project Ga0194115, IMG submission 148656) | Freshwater microbial communities from Lake Tanganyika, Tanzania - TA2015002 Mahale S4 surface | ecosystem: Environmental > Aquatic > Freshwater > Lake | place: Tanzania: Lake... | reverse complement strand
GGTACCACCGCCACAACCACTACCAATTTCAACCTACAATGGAGGGTTACTTGATGGCCCTACTACATTATGGACAGGTCATGTCCCTACTACCCCTAGTGGACCCCCATCAACGGCAGCGAATGGATTATTGAATGAGAATGACATCTTTTTACAAATGGCATCCACGATGACGAATAATACCATGAGTCACAAACACCACGATCCGTTTGCAGTCGTAATATCTTCCGCACAAGTACAAGGCGATCCATTCGCTCCCATTATGGCAACAACCGCACAATCATCATCGATGACCCGATCCAGTACTAGTCATGCTGGTGAAGGATTGGTAGATGGACTCGGAATCTCGAACGATTTGGCAACTCAAGGCAGTAGCAACCATTTATCCACCCCCGACGCAACATCGTCATCATCATTGGCACCCATGGCATCGGCGGCCGAAGGAGTCCCAATGGTAGACGAAACAACGACAAAGAATACTATTTCCGAAAGTCTGGTGGACAAAACCAATGGTACAGCTCCAGAAACATCGTCCATGGTTGAAGAATCGGCTCTCGACGAATTGACTCTGGAGGAGAAGGATGAGGCAACACCACCCGTAATCACAACAACCATCGAGACGGATTCAACAATATCCTCCATCCCTCAGCAGCAGCAGCAGCAGGGGGTGTATCCTTCAGTGGAAACTACCGGTGATGAGGGAAAAACGGTGATCCTGGATCCGAATTCTGGAATTCCTAGTACTCAAGTGCTGCCAAAAAATCAATCTGCAATGGAATCAGAAATGGATTCACAACCGGTACCAACAGTAAACACGGAGGATGCAGTGACTCCAACCGTTGAGGATCAACAACAAAGTGAGATAACGAGTAAAGAAGAAATCCCAGTGACTTCTATCTCTGTACCGGAACAAGAAACCACATCCTGCAAAGAAGAAATTCCGACACAAGACAGAGCATCGAAGGATGACAATATACAACCAGATACAACCGACAAACCATCGACAACATTGAGTGAGCCAGTACTGGGGGATCAACCAATGGCAGAAGCAAATGTTAACAATTCAGCATTGGATGAAAGTATTGTTGAGTCGGCGCAAGAATCGGTCGCTACTCCTCTACCGACAGACACCGAAAATCCAGAACCAACACCTGCAGATGATAGTAGTCCAAACAATACGGAGAGCATGGACGGATCATCTACGGTTGAAAGGACGGTTGAGGAAGTCATCGTGGAAAAGAAAGAGTTGATGAACCACGACGAAGCACAGAAAGCGGGAGTAGAGACTGAGAACAGTCCAGAGACGAAAAAAGATGCTACTGAGACGCTCCCGGCAAAACCCGAGGATGGAACAGTCACGTCACACGAATCAACAGAGACTCCGATACAGAGTGAAGGTAAACAAGTGGCACAAATATCAAATTCAGAATCAATAGAGGCAGTGAATGCAGGGATACAGCCAACAACGTCCTCGTCAGAAACGATATCGGAGGTACCAGCGAACGCTGATGCGAATACTCCTACAAATCCCACGACCACGAGTACATCTACACCATCGCCATCAGAGACTGAAGTTTCCGAAAAAGACTCCGCAGGGTCTTCGGGACCAAGCCCTGAAGCTTCAATAGGGGGGCAGACTGAAGAGGGGGCTTCCAAAGATACAGCAGTGGAGCAGTCGAAACAGGAGGCTTCAACAAATCCCTTGAACGATGCTCTTGTTGCAGCCAACAAAGAACTGCTGGAGAAGATTGAGCAGCTGGAGAAAGACTTACAAAAGTCTCAGTCGGAAGTTGGACAACTTCAAGAAGCGAAATCGAAACATGAGAAGGAGGCCTCCAATCAAGCTTCCCTGTTTAAGGAACTCCAGTCAACTCTTCGAGCACAAATGAGTAAGCGAGCGGATGCTGAGAACGATTTTCAACATGCTACAGCTGAAATCAAGGCCATCAAGGAGGACTATGATAAACTGAGCAGTGAATCACAGGAAAAAATCAAACTGCTGGAGGAGAAACTCGCCGAAGCAACAACCGCTCAGTCCACAATGGAGTTAGAACTGGAGAGCACTAGACAACAGAGTGAGGCATCTACAAAGAAGGAAGCCTCGATGGCATTACGGCTCAATGAGATCATCACGGTACAGGGTGAAAATGGGAATGCGGTCAAGTACTATGAGGATCAAGTCGAAAAGCTCACCAATGATCTGGAGATGTCAAGGAATAATCTTGCAACTGTTACCCGTGACCGTGATCGTTTGACTGAGGAAGTCGCTCAGTGGAAATCCTTCGCTGAAGCACGGAGTAAGCAACTGGAAAAGTCCCTCGACAGGGAGAAAACGTTGAACCAGGATCGTAAGCGGAAAATGAAGGAATTCGTCGAGGCAAAGACAGAAGAAGTTCGTGTAGCCAAGTCGGACACTCTGGGACTCCAGACAGAGATTGATCAGACCAATATGACGTTGAAGGATCTTAATCAAAGGTACAAACAGTTGCATACGCAATGGGTGGAAGCACAGACTCTGAACCGGGAGTTGCAACGAGACATTACCAAGATGAAGAAGGACTCTGAAAAAATGTCCAAGGTAGGAGGGACATTAGAAGCCAAACTTTCTCGATCTGCACAGGAATCGGAAGATCACAAGAATAAACGATTGGCAGCGAAACATGAAGTAATGGCTGTCCTACGGAAGTTAGAAGTCGAACGTGATTTTAATAATCGAGTACGGGAACGAATTAAGGACGTCTTCACGCCGAAGGCATTGACACAACAACAATCGATTCGTGAATTAGTCGATATCCTAGAGGGGGTCCTACAAAAGGTTGCTGTGAAACTTGGTCGGCCTATCCCACCACCGACACGGAATGAAGGGTCCATGGATACGATGGCAGATGAAGGGAATGAAAATCTACTACCTCACAATGGCGATTCACCTGGTGGTGATGCTGCTGCTGGCGCCGCTCTTTCAGAGGCAAACATCCAACGTGCGATGAACAAACTCGAAAATGAGACCAAGAGAGTGACGCAATACGTCCAAGCGGCCACCAGTACGACGAAACGGTTACAGGCCTTGGTCGACGCACCCTCTACACGAGGATGTGTTGGTGCTTTTTCATCATTCCTCCTGTCTCCTCACGCTGACTAAGCACACCGGTTTCAGATGATGCTATAAAAATAATTTTCCATAAGTGAAAAGATAAAGCCATCTATCATTATGTAGCATTCCTTGTCACAGCTCCGTGTATTTGTGATATCATGTCATTTCAAGGCTGTGCTCAGATTTCCGTAGATGGGCTGCTCAAGGGAGAAACGACGGGTTTCTCCGACACCGGATCTACCACCTCGTTGTTGGATGTGACTGATGTTTGGCCGTCAGGCGATTGAGGAATGTGAAGGGTTGGCTGTGAGACTTGGCCTGGATTTTTTTTCGGGGACTTTACACGCGGCTTTCCAGGAGACTCGTGTCTTGGTGACGACTTGTTCGTCGGACTACTGGATGCAGATTGTTCTTTCCAAGCCCTCAATTCACTATTGCTTGGTAGTTTCAATCGTTTCCCAGACTGGCTATTACAACACATCCAAAGTCGCCCCACAAGAATCAAGAGGATTAACGGCACCATAGGAAATATCCACGTGTCGTCACTCTTTATGGGCACCGATTCGGTTCCTGTCGAAACAATCGACTCAGTTTGTCCCATACGTGCCACAATTCGATCAACTTGTGCCGTGAGCAGTGCAATGTACTTTAGAATACCCGAATCAGAACCGGTTGTGTTGTGTAGCAGATACTCCTTGATCGAACCCCACGTGGATACAACACGTAGGAAGGGACCGGAGGGAATTCTCATTCCAGCCTTGGAGAGCGAAACGAGGCATACAAGGAACGGCGTCAAGACATAGACGAGCGTTGAGTAGGACCATACGAGAAGCATGTGAATAAATGCATAATACGAAAGCAAGATCTTCCATAAATAGGAACCTCGAGACGACGATAGTCCTTCTTCCAATTTCAAAAGTCTATCTTCATGATTCGTTCGAAGAAGTTCCGTTTCCATCATCAGGTCCGTAAGGATCCTCTGATAGCATGCAACAGAAACCTTTGTGAACTGATCTTGGACGGCGAGGTTTGCCTGCAAGGATTTGATTTCGTCTGTCAACTTTTTGAAGATTGGTTCCATAGGCGTCGAACCGGATGACGCGCTGGTGCCGGATGCACCGTTTGCTTTCCTTGGCGCCATCATTTTCTGTTTGAACTGTGAAAAATCTAGCTTGGACAAACATTCAGCGCTTGGCAGGTTTTCCAACATTTTGGCGAGGGCTGGTTCAATTACCGAAGGGTCTGGCAAAGACTCGTTGTCTTGTTGTGTTTCCGCCGCTTTCTCTTCGCTCGCCATCGTCTCAGCGGGGTCTTCTCCGTCCTGATGAGGTACGATTCTGGCCCCACCTACTTCATCTCTCGGGGAGTCTTTTCCACGCTCCACACTCTGCTCTGGTTCGTCTGAATCCTGCTCGTTGTGAACTGTAGTATCTGTGGACGAGTTTTCGGCCACCGATGCAGTCGTGGTACCTGGATTTGACCATCGTGCTGTCAAAAGACCAAGCTCCGTCCCAAGCGAATACAATAACGAGCCACCCAATCGATCTGTCATACGCGGCGCCACAATCGTATCGGATGGCGTAGCAAGCTGAGGTTCCACGATGATCGGCGTCTGTTTTGATGCTGCGTAAATCGATTGCATACTGGATCCTCCCAATGGCTGGATTGTCTTCAACATCCCGCCCGTCGTTTGTCGCCCCAAAGAACTTCGAGATTCCTTGGGCAAATAGCTCAATGTACTTGGTATGAGATCGTAGAGACTAGAGAAAAGTTCTTCATCCGACAAAGCCTCAATGCCACATAGTTTGTTGTCCAATTCATTCGAAAGGGGAAATTCACAGACAGATGATCGTACCGAAGATTCCGTTACAAGTACAGGAGTCACCGGTATCTCAACGTCTGATTCCGAACCATCCGCCTCATTCGCTGTCACATTTCGAGCATCGTCGTTTGGCATCAGTCCAGGATCGATATCATCAATATTCAAATCCTCCTCTTGGTCACTGCCTGTTTCTTCCCACTGTTCATGAAAACCCTGGACCATTGTACTACCATGGACCTGGATTTGACTATAGGTACAATAATATTCCTCCCCATGGTGACTTAAAAACTTGAATTTGAGGTATCGTGCCCAAGCTGGTTCTGCAAGATCAAAGGTCTGTTCACCATTCCCAGACTTTGCAGTGAATGTACCCAAATCGAACCATTTTCCCAATGTCTGACTCCCCAAGACTTGGAAATCCTTAACGCTACTGGAAAACCGTTCATAATTGGCGAGTTTGATTTGCTTCACAAGGATATCCTCCGACAAACTCATGACGACGTATTTCTTTTCCTCACATGGTGCGATCGCATACCTGTCTCGATCACCGTTCAGAAGATTACTTGTACCCTTAAACTCTCTTGCTTTCTCAATAATAAGTGCTCCAGCTGATTTGCTCGCATAATCCACCGAAACTCGTGACACGAAATCCTCGTCATCGTCTTCCTCGTTTTTCTTATCAGCAATATTAGAAGGAACATCTGCATCGTCTTTTACTGGGGATGAAGTCCGAGTTTCTTCGTGCGTTGCTTGGGGAACTTCGTCGGCTCGCTTTTCTGCCACCCGATCTTCTTCACTATCCACAACAGGGACGTCTACTTTGTCGAATCCTTCTTGCGTTTGCTCAGATTTCGAACCTACGCTAGTATCATCACTTGAATCTATTTCGCTCGTATCTGGTTGAGTTTCGTCATCAGGATGGACAGAGGAGACATCAACGTTGATCTCTCCATCCTCGTCAGTTTCAAGCTCTGATTCTTCTTTCAAATTTTCTCCTTCCACGTTTAGATTAGTGTTGACATTCATCAACATCTCACCAGTATTTCCTTCCTCAGCCAATATTTCCTTCACCACACCATTATGTTTAGTGTCTTTTCCAGGAAGTGGTGGTAATCGAAACTGCTCGTTGTGGATAGCCTCTGACGCCATGTTCCTTAAACGTTCATTTTCCTCTTCCACCTCCTCAATGACGACACCAAGCCCATTGTTGTCATCATCATGATTCAGCAACAAGTGTTGTGGTAAATGATCTAGACGACCCTTCCTTTCGTGTAGAGAGTCGTCGGACGTCGTCGTCGTCTCCTCGTGATCAGAAGGGTCAGGCAAGTTGTTGGCCGCCGAGCGAGCATGCTGCAACGACGTGATCTCCAAATTCTCTTCTGCCAAAAGTGGCAAGGCTCCTGCTATCAGTAGGCATACCCTGGTTTCTCGTATTCTCATGGGTTTTTTGTCGGTGAATTGCTTGTTTAGTGGTATGGTTTGCTTTTGATGGGATGTATTGCGGAGGCTGACGACCTCACTCACTTCGATCTTTTTTTTCGTCCGCTGTCTCTAGCAACGACACCCCATGTCATTCGTATGCGTGAGATGACTGATTTCGGTTCGACTTCAGATGACGACCATCACTGGGAAGAAAACGATTGGTCAAACGGTTTGGAAAAAAACATCATTTGATTCGGAATTGGGTTATGACGACGGACTCCATGACCGACTGGATTGACTAAAACTAAGACGTCATCGTCGTCATTTGACAGGCAAAATCCCGATTCCCGATTGGCTAACCTCATTTTTTCGATCTGTGAACTTCCAAGACGCATGATTCTGTTGTTCTTGAAAAACCTTGACAAAAAGGCTTTCCCCTGTCTCATCATTATAACAACTGTAAAGTTGGCATCTGATGCATGTACTGTAATCCCCCACCATGACGATTTCATAAATGTCAAATCCTCTCGCCTGACTGTTGTTTGAAGCAAGCGTCAGCAAGCACTTAGTGTCCTCTCTCTCTCTCTGTCTGTTTCATATCGAAAAGAAAAAAACATTTCCAACCATGCAAGTTGTCAAAGTCCTTGGAATCTGTGGTAGTCTGAAATCGTCATCAGTCAACATGTCTGCTTTGAAGTATATGGCGTCACAATGTCAAACATTTGGAGTTGACTTTTAAATTGCAGATATTTCCAAGGTCCCCTTCTTTAATGTTGATGAAGAGTCGGATAAGCCAGAATCTGTAAAGAAATTAATTGATCAGATCCAACAGGCGGATGCATTCGTTTTGGCATCACCAGAATAAAATTATTCCTATTCCCCTGCTTTGAAGAATGCATTGGATTGGGGATCCCGGATTCCAGGAAATGTCGGTTTCAAGGGGAAAGCGGCCTCTATCATTAGTGCGGGTGGTGGATTACGTGGTGGTCGAGGACAATATCATCTTCGACAAGTCGGAGTCTATTTGGATCTATTCTTCCTAAATCAACCCGAAGTTATGCTTTCTGCCTTTGATGGGACATTTCACAAGGAAAGTGGAGAATTAGTCTCTGATGATGCCAAATCCCTTATCGTCCTACAATTGCAAGCGTTGAAAGCCTTGACGGTGAAGATGAATCCTACACTCAAAAGTGATGCCTAATTTTACATGCCAAGGGTCTTAGTGGATTTTCTGCCTATGTACGCCACAGACCGACAAAAAGAGGGCGTGCCGTCGATAGAGGGACAACCAAAGGAAAACGATAAACTCTAATAGACATCTTTCTGAACGACCCAGTAAGACCTATCGTGAACTATCCACATCAAAGTACCAACCTATCAACGGATGCCATTATTTCCTGACGAGATTGTCAGAGACGGTACTTCGGAGTCTTCTTGCGTATGTAAAGTTCTAGTTTGGCCCGACTCTGATGTCGTTCACATCGGGTTCTATTGAAGGTGGATACGATTTTTCAATTCGGCCTATTCAAGAAACTACCCGATGATTCTTGACACAGGAGTGACGTCTGTGGGAGCCTCTCCTCAAAATCTCAGTTCATCGCCGTTCCTGCTGACGCGACGGTCTTATAAAGATTTGAAACCCTTGGGCAATTCATTGTCGCATTCAAGTACAAATTTCGAAAGTGAATGGCTGGTCCCTAAAAATACTATCGATCATTGACGAGAAGCCATGACAAGGATCAGAATCCTAGGAATTTGTGGTAGCCTAAGGCAGTCATCCGCCAACAAGGATGCCCTGGAGTATATGCAATCACAAGGCTCTGAACTTGGAGTCGAATTTTGAACTGCAGATCCTTCTAATGTCCCATTGTTCAACCCCAGACTATGTTGCGGACAAACCCAAGCCAGGCATAAAATTGCTCAACCAGATCCAAGACGCAGATGCCTTTGTCTTCGCCTCTCCAGAGTACAACTTTTCTTACGCACCCGCCTTGAAGAATGCACTCGACTGGGGATCCCAAATTCGAGGCTTTCCATGGCAAGGTAGCCTCAGTGATTAGTGCCGGTAGAGATGGTAAGAGAGGTTTCTCCCAAAGTCACCTTCGACAGGTCGGTATCCATTTGGGTCAACTCCTTTTGGGATCAACCGGAAGTCATGTTGACGATTTCTAACGAGAACATGATCTACAAAAATAGATTGTTTCCCCAAAGAGAATTCTCGGACGACGACAAGGCTCTTCTTGTCTTGCAGTTGGAAGCCTTACGAGACCTGACTCCTGAAAACGAACCCAGCCCTCAGCTACTCTTAGATTCAAAATCCCAAACATACTGTATACGATGAATATGGGTGATACGAACGACAAAGTGTCAGTAACGTAGGCATCGAAATTAAGAACCAGTATCTCTAAATATATGAAGTAAAGGAAAAGCATCCCTTCAGATTGGCCAACCAGGCTAAAGATCGATTTAGTTCTGTCAGTCGAATGGATGGCAATCGAGACGCAAAACGGACGCCACAATTGACTGGCGACAAGAAGAGTAATGGGTCAAGGGAATCGTTTTCGACCAGGGATGATGCTCTCATTAGGCCACTTTTGGCTGAGAGTCATTGATAATGCTTTGAGCTTCTTCCACGTAAAGATCGTTGAGTTCATCGGAGGTTCCATCTGGTGCATCGACTGCGAATATTTTACGACGGATCAAGAAGGATCGATGTAGGTCCGCCACATCTTTAGAGATAGCATTCTTCTGTGCATCTGATTTCCAATAAAGGGCTTGAATTGTTTCCGGTGAAGCAGATTCTTCCACCGCTTGACGTTTCTCGGCGTATGTCTGGCGGAGTTGGGCCATCTGATCTTCAATTTTCAATGTCTTCCCAATCATATCATCAAGATATTCTAAATGATCCGTAATCAAATGTCCATCTTGATAATCTTCAGGAGGGACAGGTTCACGCATTGAGAACTGTCGGATGAAGACGCATGGAGTCTTGATGGTATTGGGCCTTGCCGGAAGGAACACAGATTTCTTCATTACCGCTCCTCTCAAAGATACGGCGGCGGCAAAAGATGTTGTGACGGGAAAGCTCATGCTGTGCGTGTGTGTGTAGGGGTTAATGAGGGTGCAGCTTGCTGTTTATTGTGATAATGAGATTTCGAGAGAAAATTGTGGTATGCATTATCGACTCATCCATCCATCCACTTCTACATCGGAGCGAAATGAGAAGCCCGGCTTTTTTTTGCAGATTCGCGTTTTTGGTCCGTGCAACCCGAACTCGCACCCACGCTGACGCTACGGTTCGCGACTTATTCAGTACCCGTAATACGGTATCTTTCGTTTCCGTGCATTTCGCAGTGTGGAGATTTTCAAGCCTCGGCGCCATTCCGTCCACCAATCTCTTGGTCGCGACATTTGACGTCTTCCCCTGCCAAAGGTAGGATGAGACGAAAATTCATAGGAGGGACCCTCGTTCTATGTTGTCTGTCTTCCTTCACAACATCTTTCGTAATCCCTGGCCTTACAACGACCGGACGTCGTAGCACGAGGGGCAACGCAAACAATGGGGATATCCACAGTCAACGCAGAACTACGCGAGGGGAGGCCAGGATGGTGTTCTCCAAGAGATCGGTCTCGAACGTGATGCATGCTTCATTGGCAACGACAGACGAGTGTATGTCAACGACCGATTTTCTAATTTGTGGTGGTGGTCCAGCAGGACTTTTGGCTGCCATTATGCTGGCGCAGAAATTTCCGAATTGTCGATGTCAGGTTTATGATCGGCAGCCGACTCCTGCAAGTACCACGGATGACAGTGTATGGGATGAGACCAGTCGTCACTATTTGATTGGATTGGGTGGTCGAGGTCTTATATCCCTTGAAACATGTGGGATTAATATCCAACCCTATGCCGTTCCTGTACCAGGTCGGAAGGATTGGACACCCCAACAACCCAATGGAGTCGAATCCATTCGGGACGAACGAAAGTATGGTACTCAGGTCTTACCAAGAGATAAACTGGTCAGCGTCTTACACGAGGTGATTCTCAAGGAATATTCGGACCAAGTAGACTTGTACTTTGAAACTGAAGTACGACCACTACAGTTTGATTATGGTAGTAATGACGATGAGGTCTTGGTGGAGGTCTCTCCGATTAGTGATGGGGAGAAGAAGTGGACGAAGGTCGTAGCGAAGATGGTCCTTGCAGCAGATGGGACAGCCCGGACCTTTGCCAATCGAATAGAAGAAATGGATTCATCATCCACCGTCGATCCATTTCGAATTGTACGGTTCCAAGATGATAATATTCGAGTCTATAAGTCCCTACCGTTCCGTTTACCCGAAAAACAATGGCTCATTACTCAACAACCAGAGAAGGAGAAGGTGGGGGATGTCTTTTGGAATTATGCAGTCCGATCTGAAAAGAATCGTGTCCTCTTTGATGCATTACCAGCCAATGATCGAGGAGATTATGTTGGAATCTTACTCATGAGACCGGATGAACCCATGGCACAATCAAATGTCAACCCCAACGACTTTAAAGATTTTTTACGTCAAGAAATCCCACAATTCCTTGACGTCATCCAGGAAGAAACGATAATAGCTGCAGCATCGACGGCTGCTTCCTCCTTTCCACAATTCCGATATGTATCACCCCGGATGCATCAAGGGAAACGAACCGTCCTTTTGGGTGACTGTGCACATAGTGTGAAACCATTCTTTGGATTGGGATGTAATACTGCGTTGGAGGATGTCAAACTGTTGGGTGAATGTCTAGAAGAGAGCCCAGACGATTGGACAAGTGCAATTTATTCCTTTTCCAAACAGAGGACACCCGAAATGACGACGTTGGTGGAAACATCTCACGATCTGGATCGACCTGGCCTACCTGGAGTCTTTTTCTTCCTTATACCAATCATTCTGGATGGAATCTTTTTCAAATTGGCACCACAGGTATTTCAACCGAATATCATATCGCTCCTGCAGAACGAGGAATGTACCTTCCAGGGCGCTGTGAGACGAAAACAGCTAGATCGAACCGGTCAACTTTTGATATTGGGAACTGTCTTCTACCTGATGGGTTCCGCCGTTGTTACTATCGCTGGGTTCGTAGGAGATTTATTCGGTGGGATCCGATAGCGCTACAAGTTAAATACGTCCCTATTATTATGATTACAACAAACATTTGCTTATTCTGTCTTCTTTTCCAATTGCTTGGCCTTTTCCATTTCCGTTTGTGCCACAAATAACTTGCTCAATTTACTTGCGGCCCCGATCCATCCAAACAATACCGAATAGAAGATCATTCCAACGACCGGAGCGGCACTGATAATATTCCCGAATAAAAATACGAGACCCTGTTGGATTAAGGACCCACCACTCTTCCCGATTCGTGATCCAAGGACGTCAATCGCTGCCTTTCCCTTGACCTTAGATTCTTGATCTAACGGGATGTATGCCATTTGCGTCGTAGGATCGAACAAGGCGTATTTCGCAGTCTTACTCAATAAACTTTGAATCGTCCCGAAAAGGACGGCCATAGAAAGTCGGGCAGGACTATCCAATCCCATTAAAATACAACCAAAGAAGGGAGCAGAGAGGGCCGCCATCGTTACAGGCGTTGCCATGGCACCTACACGCCAACCAAGCAATCGAATCACGTGGACGCCAAAGAAAATGACGATACAGGTACTCAATCCGACAGCGGAAGAAAAATTACCCATAAATCGTTGATAATCCAATGGATTAGGATACTTTTTCTTCACCAACGACTTCCACATAATTTCGGTAAAGTTAATACTGAGCCCATATCCCAATACCAACGTGGCAATGAGACGAAGATATTGTGATGATGCCAAGAATTTAGCAGAATCGGTCATACTCATGGAGGGCTTCTTTTTCTTCTTAGGTTTCGTCTCTTCGACGGCGGCGGTAGCTGTAGCCTCAGCGGTCGTTCCTGTACTCGATGCTTGCTCTGTCGGTGGCGGTACGACGACGACACGTTCGGTCCGTTCAACATATTTCGTCGCGGCATGGTAGAAGTAACAAATCATAACACCTGCAAAGGTCGTCGCAGCTGTCAATCGATGCATACTTGAACCGAAATTGGCTGCCTTACTAGCATATCGGACGACGAATTGTCCTGCCAGGACGGGTGCTAATCCACTCATCTGTGCAAATAGAGGATAGAATCGTTTTGCTTGATCGACCGATACGACATCATTCGCAAATTGCCAAAATAATAATCCCACACTGACACTGGAATAAATCTCTGCCATGACATAGAAGAGTGCTGATGTCCAATTGGCAAAAATCTTTGCCATGACTGCCATACCACCACTAGCAGCATTCCCTGGAAGAAAGGCTTGGACGGTAGCCAAGGACGGGTGGATACTTGCAGCGTTCGGATATAGGAAGAGATCAAATAGACCGAAAAACGTAAAGAAGGGAATACAAGTCGAATAGAACAATGTCTTCTTGCTCATCATATTCGACATTTTGGAGTACAATGCAATGAATGCCGTTGCAGCTGGTAACACTCCATAAATCTATCATCGACCCCCATCCCATAAACCCCCACGTGAAATTCATTATTGTTGTGACGAGAGAACGAAACGACGTTAGAAAACAACGAGATGAAACAACATCTCTCATTTCAATTCATTCCATGCCTCTTCGTAGCCCGTACCTTCAGGAAGGCAATCGCCTCTGCCCCACATTGTGTTACAATCAATGTATCTTTTGTGTCTCTTGTGAGTGTCAAGGCTAAGATGATGAAGAATTTAATTGCACCAATCAATAGGAATTTCGTCACCTCCTGTTGTCCATGAATGGGGAAGACGGTACGACGGATTTTCGTCCATTGACTAATCTCATCTGTCTTTTGTGCAGTCCTTTTTGGGACTGGAGATACCGAAGGACCCATATTCGATGATGATGATCCACCCCGTGATGGAATCCAAGCGACTTGAAGTGATGTCGAAGACCCAGTGGTTGTCACTGAAGAAGAAGGCGAAAACCTATCAAGGAGATTCTTGTTCTGTGTCTCGTGTGGATTCAAGTATCGAAAATGTCGGTGTGAGTTGGGAGTCGTAGATGCTGCCCTGGTCGAAGTGACGAAACAATCTGCAGATGAAGATCGGAATGCCAATGGAATAATCCACCACAAATAAATGACTGAAATTCGTTGTTGTTTTCGTACTACTTCTGTTGATCCATTCATATCCTCGTTGTTGTGTCCGCCTCCCCGTGAATTTCTTTTACGAAAAAACAATCGCGATTAGGGGAGGATGTGAATGATTTTTTGAGAATCGAACGAAAATATGAGATTCTTCAGGGGATGACACGAGATATATGACTCGCTTTTCTTTTTCTGGGATGACTGGTTTAGTCAAGTATTGGAATGCAGTAGGTAGATCGTACAAAAGGGGCTCTCTCGTCGATGAAGGGTGGTGACACACAACGTTTAGGTAGAGTGTATAGAAAAGTCGATTGTCATTAATGAACTTCACACCCTTCTCCCCGACGACCGAATCTTGGGGTGATTTTGATGGGTGCCTGTTTTGATGGATGGCTCGGGAGGGATGGAGAATCGTATCCCGACGAGACACCTTTTCGTGCGTCATACGTCATACTTCGTTTTTGGACATCAGAATCGGTTTGGTCGACGGACGTACGGGAGCCTCGGATTCAGATAGGTATGTAGGTACTTCTATAATCAAAAAGGATATATATGTCATAGATATGTATTGCAAACCCTTAACTTACAGTTACAGAGTTACAGTTATATGTACTTCCACATATCTAAGTTATTACATATCATTGTCTCGTGCCTTTTCACAAACCGGAAACAATAGGCGAAGGGGATGTGAAACATGGCGAACACGGGAATACGGGACAACAATATTTTACAACGAAAGGGGCATATACGCTAGCATATGGTTCTTTCTCATCATCGTCATCAGGAAACATCTACTCCGAGTTTCCTCTTTCGGTCCCTTTTTTCTTCTCCATCGTTTTTCGGAAGATTTACAACGGGCGAACACCACTCACCGTTGCAAACTTGCGAGACTATCACTCATTTCGGTGAGCGATTGACTACGTTTGCAATTTGTGGTGGCGATCGGGGGTGTCAGAAGTATTTTACTGTTCTACTGACTGTGACATTGATGTATGGTATCGACATCCGATTTGTTCAATCAACGTCATATATACAGAGAGTACCGCAATCGCCTTTTTCAACTTGTTCCTGTTCAACTTACACTGAAACGAGAAACCTTAAAGTCTTTATCCAACCACGAACCCCGAAAATGCCGACCAAGCGACGTCTCCGTACTACTGCTGCTGTCCTAATGCTACATGGATGTCATGCCTTTGTGTCGAATCCATTCAGAACGTCATTAATTCAACAAGGTCAACAGCAACACCGACGACAACAACTCACAGCAAAACATGCCGCCTTACCGTTTCCCAAGAAAGAAGGTCGACGTGATGAAGAACAGGACATTCCTTCCGTTAGTGACCATCCTTCCACGACCAACGGTCTTCCAACGATACTATCTACACAATCGGATGATGAAAAAACTTCCAAAGAATCCTTCGATAGTAGTATGAAGGCTGATGTTGTTGTTGGACCACGGGGAGATGCCATGTTGTCGTTGGACCAGGATGAACAACGGAAGGAGGATATCCAGGCAATCTTATTAGCCTCCGAACGAGCAGTGGTGGAAGCAGAAGCATCTATCCCCCCCGAATTGATTGATCAATTGGGATTCGGTACTAGTGGAATTGGGGCAACTGCACCTGTCGGTACTAGCGACAAGGGACGACTTGCGTTGGAGAATACGATTCCAGAAATCCGTACGGTAGCATCTGTCGTCGGTGAACCAGTCACGACGACGAAAAAGGTCGACCCACCACCGGGGATATCAAAAATTATTAAATTTGCTATTCCAGCTATCGGGGTATGGTTATGTGGACCATTGCTCTCCCTGATTGATACGTCCGCCGTTGGAATTTTTTCAGGAACCATCCAACAGGCAGCACTCAATCCCGCCGTTGCCGTAACAGACTACTCTGCCCTCCTTATTGTACGTATTTCAGAAACAACGAAAAAACACGATTTCCGTTGGGTACTATTCATGGTAACGAGCTGATGAATCTCTCACCAACATCCTTCACTCTCCCGTCAAAATAGGCATTTATGTATACTGGAGCAACAAACTTAGTCGCTGCTGCACAGGAGGCGGATAGAGGAACAGTGGACAAGCCTGCCACGACACGAGTTTTGACTGGATCGATGAGATTATCAGCCTACGTGGGGTTGGGTTTGGGTGCTGTCTTGTTCATCTTTGCACGACCGTTGCTGAAGGCAATTATTGGGAATGATTCCATCAGTCCATCTGTATTTGTTGCTGCGATGAAATATGTCCGTATCCGAGCCTTGGGAATGCCTGCTGCTGCGATCATCGGGAGTACACAGGCAGCATGTTTGGGGATGCAAGATATTCGTAGTCCTCTTTACGTCCTTGTGGCAGCGGCGGTCGTCAACCTTTTTGGTGATATTCTCCTCGTTGGGAATTCCCACCCTCTGATTGGCGGAGCGGCGGGGGCTGCATGGGCTACCGTCATCTCACAATATGCTGGAGTATTTCTCTTTGTGAAGTGGTTGACCAACAAACGTCAGTCTCAGTCCCAGCCTCGTGTCTTGAACTTGTCGAAAGCTATTTTGGAACTTACAGGGAAACCGAATAGTAAGGGGGACAGTCGAAGGCGAGCATTGCAAGATGCCCTGCAAGCCTTTGGGACCAAAGTAAAGACCAAGACATCTGCTTACAAGAGGCTTATACCAAAAATGCCCAATCTTGGAAAGAAGGTCAGATCGAAGAAAACGGTTCGGAAAGACGAGAGTTTCACAGTCCGTGGATTCCTGAGTGATCGATTTTCATTCCGTGACCTCCTTCGAGTCCCATCCGCCGAAACGAGAAAGGAGTTTGCACCATTCCTAGGTCCCGTTACGATCACTCAAGTCGGTCGAGTCTCTGGTTACGTGGCGATGAGTCATGTTGTGGCTTCGTCTATGGGCACAGTGAGCTTGGCGGCGCAGCAAGTCATTGTCAGTCTCTTTTATTGCCTGTGCCCCATTCCTGATTCTCTCAGCCTGACGGCACAAAGTTTCCTCCCCTCCATCGCAGCGAAGGCACCCAGTCGAGAGCGGTCATTGGCTCTCCGTACGACCGTCTTGAATTTTCTCAAGGCGGGTGCTCTCTTTGGTGGAGCACTAGTCGGTACTGTAGGGCTTATCCCTCTGATTTCGGGGATGTTCACTTCCGACCCTGCCGTGATTGCCATGGTGAACTCTGTCGTACCGTATCTTGTAGGATTCTTCGGTATGCATGGATTGCTTCTTTCAAGTGAAGGTCTTTTGTTAGGTCAAAAGGATTTGAACTTTTTGGGTCGGATGTATGGGATGTTCTTCTTTGCAGTCCCATATTTTATGCTCCGAGTGAAACGTGCTGCACTGTCCGGTACCCATCCGGTTGATTTGACGACAGTCTGGGGTGTCTTTTTGGGGTATCAGACCGTTCGTGCAGTCTCATGGATTACTCGAGTCGCCTTCCTTCAAAGACAGACTGAAGATGAATCGTCACGGTTACCAGAGTCGCCGCCATTGATGTAATGTCGGTAGTACACTTGGGACATGTTGAATTTATTGGGTTGCTAAATGTAGCAATAAGGTCAGGTTACGGCGATGACTATGACTACGATGACGTGCGGTACCGTATCTACCTTCAACGAGAAAGATTGTCAAGCATCTAATTTGGGGGGGATTCATTCTCGCATTTGGTACGACCTTCCTCTATCTCTCAAGAGAGTTATTGATTCCACAATGAGTCTCTTCGGCTATGGCATAACGTTACGGTAGCAAGCGTCTTTTCTAACTCCACGATGTATGTAGGCATAGGTATGAAAATACATAGTTCACAACGATTTTTCTTGTGAAGAATTCGTCCAGGATGAGGATCTTCTAAAAAAAAGTCTGTAACAATGAAGATAACCAAGTCTGTTGCGTTTCTTTGTATAGTAGCGATGATCCTTCCACCCCGTGGCATTCATGCCTTTTCCATTGGTGCCTCCACCGTACGGCTCTCGTCACCGTCAACGAAGATGACGACGACACGAAGAACCCAAAGTTGTTTTTCCCAGTACCAACAACAACAACAACAACAACAACAACTGTATCCTTTCTCTACATCTCGATATGCCGGTGGTGATGATGATAATGACAATGTCATTATTAATACGTTAGAATGCAATTTAGATTGGAGTGATCGGATTGGATGTCAGAATCGTTTCACATTGAAAGAAAAAGGTTGGCAAGTCAATGTCGATTGGAGACCGACACCGTATGGTGCCGGATTATTTTCAAAAGAATTTATACCCAAGGGGACATGTATCCGTCGAGGAATCTTTGGTAGGAATTTGATACAATTTACTTCTATTACCGATATTGATACCTTTTGTAAACTAGATCCGATGAATGAAAACGATCGACGCGAGTATGTGAAAGATTATTTATGGGGATTTACATTTTCACAATATACGGATAAGGAAGGGTATGCATTCGATATGGATGCAGATGTCCAGGATCAGACGGGAACACGACGGATTTATGCCATGTGGATACCAGGAAATGGTTTAAATCATAATATGATACCCAATACGAAATATATCGAATCGAAGGATCCTAGAGGGATTGATTTGGTCACAATGGCCGATGTCCCCCCAGATTCTGAATTGTTCGATGATTATCGTAGACATGGAAAAGCACCAGATTGGCTCAAAGAATTCGCACAACTCTACAACGTCACTTTGAACTTTGCGGATTGTAATGATTTCGTAGAAACATGACCATAAAGTGGGACGCGATTCGTAGCAATTTTTCTCCTTGTAGCGCCACTCCTAACGAAGTTGCCATACCTATGGAAGATTTGTGTGTACTTGAATGACTACTAGTTACCGGTATAACAATCCATATCTTTCTCTCAACGAAGTAGCCGTAGGTAGAGAGAACCGGAAATCTAACGACCATTGGTGTCTACTTGGATGACTACTAGATACTACAATCCATGTCGGGTTTGACTGTGTATACCGTTTTGATTGCCATGGACACGGGGGTTGCAGTAGCGAGAGTGCTGCTGTGAAAACGTCGCGAAGGTGTCTTATACATTTACTGTTTGTTTCATGGGGTAGTCATTCACTGTCAAATCATACATTCGGCTTAGTCCTTTGTGCCACGACTTGGCTCGTGTCTCAAAAGATATCCATCCATTTCAGCTTCCGAAAGTCACCGTCACAGACAAGTCATACATCACAAGAATTGAAAAATGGTTTGGAAACAAGGACGTACTCTTGCAATCATCTTCCTTTACCCATGGGTCGTATCTTCTTCTCAAAGGGAAAACCATCATCATGATCATGGTGATGTTGATGTCGATACAGAAGAAATGGTCGTCAATGTAGAATTCTATGGTGAATCTCAATGTAACGGTTGTCGTCGATTCGTTACCGATGTTTGGCCGACTATCTGGAATGATAACGAATTGATGGAATATGTTCAATATGATTTTATTGCTTGGGGGAATTCCTACTTTCAATTAGAAGAATGTAAGAAAAAGAAACAGGAAGATGGAAATGATAATGATATTGATGGTAATGATGGTTACGACTCTACAGCCGGAGATGATACATATGACGCTAAAGAAAGAGCTTGTTGGTATGAACACTGTTCGACTTTATCGACGAAAGTTTCCAGTAGTAGTACTATATTCCTCCGTCAAGATCGTCGTCGTGGTCAGGAATCTACAACAACTACTAGTGATTGCTTTTCTGGAAAAGTCATATATCAACATTCCGAAAAGGAAGGACAGGTAAGAAGATCATTCATATGAAAGCAAAACGATACGAGACGAATCAACACCTCTCTGTATGCACCCGGTGAATATCTTGGGATGAGTGAAAGGATTGGTCTTTTTTCTGTTGACTCAAATGTTGTTTTTTTGTGGTTTCTTGTGTCATACTGCTCGCTCTCTGTTTATGGATGAAAAAAAACACCACCAGATTGATGTATATGAAAATTGTATCAAATATCATTTTGGTATTGAAAAAGCTGTCAACTTTACCTATTGTGCTGAGGGGGATATGATGGATACTCATGATTCGGCCTCCGATGTCCTATTTGCTTGCTTGGGTGAATCGACGTTAGAGGCTATGATGGTACAAGAATGTTATGATACTCATCGTCATACGATGGAAATCATGGCTGCCATGATGACACCTGCCCATTCAGGTGTACCCTATGTTGTCGTCGATGGTGAAGCATTAGATGATCCCTTTAGTATCCAACAGGCAATCTGTGATCGTCTTAAGAAGAAATTTAATATTCTTATGAAATATGATGAGACGAAGAAGGAAGAAACTCTACCACGATTACCCATTGTATGTCAAGAGTTGGACATGGACGAGCGTTCCTATGGGATAGATACCAAGAACGAATTGGTTCCATCCTCGAAGATCTGCTAAAATGCGAGGTTGTTTTACGCGACGACAGGAATACAGTTTCACAGACACATAGGAACGGACGTTCTTAGAAAAGAAAAAAAAACCGTATCATGGTAAAGTGGATGAATTTATATATATGTTATGTCAAAAGAGAAAAAAACAAGCAATCGTACATATACGACCATTCTCTACCGGACCGTAGAGTGGATTTCGAAAAATCAAATGAAAATGGACTGTTTCTATCGCGAATCCATCTACCAGTTTCGATCCACTCCACAGGGATCTGACCAAAAACAAAAGATGTTTCCCGGACCGTTCCATCTTGCTTCTTCTTTCTTTCTTCCTCCTTTCCCCCCGTGTCTTTCTCTCTCTTTCCTTACCCACCAAATCCATAGAGAGTCTTTCCTTGACGTTTCAAGGCATAGACGACATCCATAGCGGTGACGGTCTTTCGTCTTGCATGTTCTGTGTAGGTCACCGAATCACGGATGACATTTTCTAAAAAGACTTTTAAGACACCACGTGTTTCTTCGTAGATCAATCCAGAAATACGTTTGACACCACCACGACGAGCAAGACGACGGATAGCCGGCTTGGTAATACCTTGGATATTATCACGCAGGACCTTCCTGTGACGTTTCGCACCACCCTTTCCAAGTCCCTTACCACCCTTTCCTCGACCAGACATGATGAAATTATAGTTTTATGTTTTTGTGCGAAGTAAGCAAGATGGGGGTTTGTTGTGATACGATTGCCTCGTAAAATGGAGGCAGGTGTAGTCACTCTGTCAGAACAATACCTTCTTCACAACGGGGAACGAACAAGCTTCTCCGAATCCGTCAGTTGCCCTGTTCACCTGTCAACGCTGCTTGGTAGATTCGCCACGTAGAATTGTACATGGTCGAAGGTGGCGCGACGGTGGTGGGACAGACTGGGCCGTCAATTTTTCTCGCACGGAACTACCGCCAAACGCATCTGCCTGCTGGCTGTTGCCTTTTACGATAGCGGCGCTCACATACAAGGAAGATTTTCCTTTCATTTTCGCTCAAAATCCGTACAAGTCTCCTTTAGACTTTCCTCAAACACAATACATATACACAAGAGGGAAGATGGCACGAACCAAGGTAGGGAAATTCTCATTGATTGTCTTGCGCTCTAAGGAAAATCAGCAGTTCATGTGTCTCCATGAAATCTCACCTTTAATTCTTTTTCCCCACGATGTCTTTTCTTGTGGTGGTTGTTCGAAAAATTAGCAAACAGCACGTAAATCCACAGGAGGGAAGGCACCACGTAAACAATTGGCGACCAAGGCAGCCAGAAAGTCAGCTCCCGCAACAGGTGGTGTAAAGAAACCCCATCGATATCGTCCAGGTACCGTCGCATTGCGTGAAATTCGTCGTTATCAGAAATCGACGGATTTATTAATTCGAAAATTACCCTTTCAACGTTTAGTCCGTGAAATTGCACAAGATTTTAAATCCGATTTACGTTTTCAAGGTTCGGCAGTTTTAGCATTACAGGAGGCTGCGGAAGCCTATTTGGTTGGACTCTTTGAAGATACCAATTTATGTGCCATTCATGCCAAACGTGTCACGATCATGCCAAAGGATATCCAATTAGCTCGTCGTATTCGTGGGGAACGTTCGTAAACAAACCAAAGGAAAGGACAGGAAGAGAAATCACACACAAAAACCCAATTTCGGTAGCATGATATTGATGACATTACTTCCTGGTGTTTTGGGTCCTAAAGAGATAGGGGAAGTATATTGGACGGGGAAATAGTTGTTGTGGGAACCTATCATCGGATTATGTATGACTCTTTGTCCATGGGATAGACATTCTCTGTTTTTTTTTCTCTCCAGTTTGGAGATATACAAGTGAGAATTTGGGTATTGGATTGGATTGGGATCAATCGCCTTCCCATTTCAATAAAGTGCAAGAAATGCATTAAACAGTTCATATTTAGATAGTACATTATTTTGAAACAACAATGAAATGATACGTACCGTATTCCATGTTTTTCGGGAGTTGGAGAGAAAGTAGTTTCATTTCATTTTCTCTTCTGTCTCCCTCGTTATGATGCTCGTTATGATGTGTGTGTTTGTTTTTCACATGCACCAAGTGTACAGGGAGGGTGGTAAAATACCATCGCGACTCCATGTGCTTGTCGGAACGTTTCGAAAACACAACTACAATCCAAAAAATATAGGACGTACTTGAAAACAAAAGGTTGTTGTTGTTGGAAAAAGGAACAAACTCCCATTGTGTTGCACTACTATCTTAGAGTTAGTAGTATTAAATATCATGCAAAATAACAAGACATCAAGCACAGGGGTTGTACTTGGAATTGCAATCCTTTTGCAACTTTTGATTTCACAGGAATACGGAAACCATAAAATGTCATGCCATCATTCTGCCTTCCTACAAGCGGGTTCTCACAATGTCCGAAATCTTTCCTTTGTAACAGTTAATCCAAATGTCTTTCTTCGGAAGTCGGTTTTTTTGGAGATACTACTCCCGAATGTTGTGGGTCAATTTCATAGTCATGATTGGTCGACCGTTGTCGTGCTCCATTCACCTGAGGAGGAGGAACTTCCTCCGTCCCTACCATGACTACTCGATCTTGATCATCAAAGGTGAACCCAACAAAGGTATCCTCGTGCAGTTCTTCTAACAATTCCGCATCGGCAGCATCGTGACCATCGGGACGGTCGTCCGTTTCGACGGGCATCCTTGTGAAGGTATTGTCGAAATTGGCAGTCGCAGCGTCCAGTTCCGGATGATCACCCTGCATCTGTTCCTTGGGAGTGGGATCGTCTTGGGAGGGGGGTGTCCATCCTTCACACGGTCGTATCGGAGCTTCCACTCGTCGACCATACAAGGCTCGCCATGAAATACTTCGGAAGAAATCGTGCTCCATGGCGGCACGAATTCCCGTTACTCCTAACCTTCTCCTTTGGTCTCGTTCCAATAAAGCACTTACGCAACTAGTGCTGCTCTCTGAAAAGTAGTTGGGGATGTCCAATGGGGCACTTCGAAGTCTTCGAAACAGTCTTGTTCTGTCTGTCGTGTACCATGGAGGAAGACCAGTCATCATTTCATAGAGTAACATACCCAACCCCCAATAGTCGACACAAAATCCATGTCCCTGCTGCGCGAGGACTTCCGGTGACATGTATTCGGGAGTTCCACACATACTCGTGGCTCCCTCACAGGCATGTTGGATACCCGCCTTTGCTAAGCCAAAGTCTCCCAGTTTGACATGCCCCTCCGCATCGAGCAACACATTCTCTGGCTTCAAGTCGCGATAAATAATCCCTCGCTTGTGCAAGTGGCCGAGAGCCAACAACAGTTCTGCTGCATAGAATCGAGCTACTCGTTCTGGAAACCGCCGAAATCGACTCAAGTGAAAGAATAGCTCTCCACCGGGACAATAATCCAACACCAAGTAGAGTTTGTCAGGCGACTGAAATGCGTAGTGTAACTTCATGATGAAAGGATGATTGACTACCGACAATACCTTCCGTTCCGTCCTTGTTCGTTCAATTTGACGACGTTTGACAAGATGTGCCTTTCGGAGAATCTTCATGGCAAATAACTGACCCTTTTCCTTGCCGACACGTTTTTGGACCAAAACCACCTTGGAGACCGATGTCAAGCCATTGATGCGTTAGTTCGGATTTCACCTAAGCAAGAAACAACAATAACAACCACATAAGCGTGGCAAGACCTACCTTTCCAAAGGAACCTTTCCCCAATACTCGCAACATGGGTAGAAACATCTGCACATTCGGTTTCTCGTATTCATGTCCAGGTGCAAAAATACCTGTATCCCATTCGACGCCATCCTCCGTCATTCCTGGTTCGGGTGTAGCCGTTACCAAGTGGGGTTTCGATTCTGTCTGGGGTACAGGACTGGATATAGGAGGCAATGGATCCATTCCCGGTCGACTAAAAGGTGGTACGTGATGAGCTGCAGCAGCCTGTGTAGTCGTATGAGCAGGTTGATTCGTAAAGGTATCGGACTGATCTTCTCCCTCATCGGAATCATCATCCTCGTCCCATCTTTGTTCCCAGTCTTGTGCGGTGGCCTTGTTAACATTACGACTGGAACCTAAACTCAAATTCTTCATCGAATTGAGGATGGCAGCACCTGCCCTACCAGTGGGGCGAAAGTTCAAGCCCTTTTTCGTGGGTGTGGAGGCTGTTGTTGTGGATGTCGAAGCGGGAATCGCGGCATTCGCCTTGGCATGTTCCCCTCCAGGAGGGTATCCACTCTGGCTGTAGTACTGCTGGAGCGGCTGTTGTTGTTGGTGGTGTTGCTGCTCGTAGAGTTCCTGTTGTTCTTGATAGTACATTTGCTGCTGTTCTGGACTCATGAGGACCATATCTTCTTCTGTCATGGCAGGTGCACCAGGATAGGGATGTAAATTTTGGACCGTCGAGGGCTGTTGGGATCTCCTATGGAAGACAGCATTGATCATGCGACCACTCCGACCAGAGGACTGTTGGGGAGGTGGTGGATGTGGTGGTGGTTGTTGTTGTGATGATATCGGATCAATTGAGGATGGTGGAGCACGAGCTTGTGACTCGAATTCATCCTCACTTGTCGGTACAGACCCCTCGTTCCCCATAATACGACGATGAAAAGAAAATGAATGAATTTTGGCAAGTGGATTATTCCCCCGAAAAAAGGACCAAAAGAAGAGAGAAGAAACTGAGATTTAATCTTTTTTTTTGCACTGCGAATTGATGTGGTTAGGGGAAAAATCGAAATTTTCAAACGAAAACGCCAATGAGATTAAGATTGTCTATAGCGAGAAGTTTCGTTCGTGTGGAAAGCCGATGAGGAAAAAAGTGATTCCCTTGGAGAGTTTGCGCCCACAACACTTGTCCAAATGTTCGAATCAACTACAATGGGAGTGATCAGAGAGAATGACAATAGACCTCAAATGATTGATTTGATTTGACTGTGACAGGTGAGATGCAGATATAGGGAGAGAGAGACAAGGTGAGACCATGGTGCTCATTTTCACAGTCGACACTACCCGGAACAGAGAGAAAGAGCACACACACACACGGCAGTTTGGTCTGGTTTACCTACGCTACTACTACTGCTGTACCGGCATGTTGTTTTTTACGTCTGCCGGTACTTTGTTGCTTGACCCGTAGATTCCCAACTTTCTGAAGAGGTTAGACTGTAGCGTCTTGCTATACTCATGGTCTCTTGGGGGTGAAGAGGGGTGGGAACGATGAGAGAGATGCTTGATCCATGGCCTCCTACCCCGGCCGGAGTGCCCTGCATAGGGCCGTTGCGGTGTGGCGCGAACCCGCCAACGTCCCTGGTATATACTTTATACTCAAGATGTATATCTTTGAAAAATCAACGGAACGGTCCGGCGGATCTCTCTTCCCTCCCCCCTTCCCATGAAGTCGATCGAATCGAATGAGAGAGATAAACATCGTCTATCGAGCGTCAGTCGGTCCTTCGTTCATTCCTCTTTTGGGGATGGATGGCTTTTGCCATTCGCATCGTTCCCGGTTCCCACCATTCTTGCGTACTGTAGTAGGAGTACTGTACATCGTGTCGGGTGGCAAAAGAAAAAACAAGGTGCGGGATCATCTGATAGAATCATCATCTCTCGCGCACTTTTTGCT
>Ga0194115_10001926_pt1 | contig 25596 bp, 28 predicted proteins | sample TA2MahsurfametaG_3_FD_148656 | JGI IMG/M metagenome (GOLD analysis project Ga0194115, IMG submission 148656) | Freshwater microbial communities from Lake Tanganyika, Tanzania - TA2015002 Mahale S4 surface | ecosystem: Environmental > Aquatic > Freshwater > Lake | place: Tanzania: Lake... | reverse complement strand
GCTGCGTACTGAGCTGACCGATGCAGAGTTTGTGCATTTCGCGGCGTATTACGAGGTCAAAGGCAGACGTGAAAAAGAAGCCATGGATAAAGCGCGGTCTCGTAGGTAGACTGCCGCTATAGGGAGGCGCCATCGTGGCTGTTGCTGTTGTTGATATTCAGGTAAACAGCCAAGCCGCTGTTAGCCGGATTCGTGATGTCAATAATGCTTCAAAACAAGCGCAGCAAAGCATCAATCAATTAAAAAATGCAACACAGCAGCTAAGCAATGCTTTTGATGGATTAGTTGCTGGCGCTGCAGCTTTTAACGCTCAGCGCATTGCGTCATCATTTATTACTGCCGCTAATGCCGCCGATGCGGCTCAGCGTCGCATTAAACTTGTCAGCCAAGGCTTTGATGATTACCGTTCTGTTTTGCAAGTAGCCGAAGGAGCGGCTACTCGTTTTGGCCTTTCGCAAACGCAAGCAGCAAATGCCATTGCTGATATTTACACACGTTTGCGTCCTGCTGGTTTTCAGTTAAATGAAATCAACGCAATCTATGAAGGATTCAATACTGCTGTAAAACTAAGCGGCACCAGCGCAGAAGCTGCGTCAAGTGCATTCCTGCAGTTATCGCAAGGCTTGGGCAGCGGCACCCTGCAGGGCGACGAACTGCGGTCAGTGCTGGAACAGATGCCAGCGATCGCGCAGGCAATTGCCAAGGAAATGGATATCAATGTTGGAAGCATTAAAGAGTTTGGTTCGCAGGGCAAAATCACTTCTGATGTCATTGTCCGGGCTCTTGATCGCGTGCGGACTGAAGGCGCTGGCAAGTTAGCAGAAGCTCTTGATACGCCACAGCAGCGTATTGTTAATCTTCAAAATGCTTTTGAAGAATTTCAAATCACGGTTGGCAGCACTGTCGCTCCGATAGTCATTGCAAGTATTAAAGGAATCACTGAGGCGCTTAAAGAAGCAAATGATTTTGTTGTAGATCTAAAAGTTGGTTTTGATGTACTCGCCAATGCCGCTGGCGGCCTGGGCGGTCTGGAAGGTGCGCTTGCGGGTGTAAATGAAAAATTGGGTCAAATTGGCGCCAATAAGGGGTTAGCAACATTGATTGATTTTCTGCTTTTAGGCGGCCCATCAACATTGGGCGCATTTAGTCAAATTGGCGCTCGTCGCCGCGGACGCCAAGGTTATGCGGAGCCTATTGGACCAGAAATGCCAGTGCGACTATCAATGCAAGGTCGCAAATTTGGCGACGGTGGTGCCGCAAAAGCTGGCCGCGGTGGCAAGTCAGACGCCGAACGCGCAGCCGATGCAGCAGCAAAAGAAGCAGAGCGCGTGGCAGAAATTATCCGACTGCGTACGGCTGAGGGGCAAATTATCCAGTTGAAGTCTGAACTGCAGAACAGAATTTCTGTCGCAGAGCAGGCTGGTGATAAGCAACTTGCCGCACGACTGCAAAGCCAACAGCGTGAATTGGATATTCAATTCAAATACGCGCAGGAACTTGCAAAAGAAACCAACACTAGAGCACAGCAGGCAATTATTTATCAGGCACAAAATGAACTGGTCGCAAATCAAAGAGATTTGCAACGTGAATTAAGTGAAATCGCAAATCAAAGCGCCAAAAATCAAATTGCCGCATTAGAGGCATTGATTGGCAAAACCATAGAGCTGACGGAACAACAAAAACAACAAAAAGAATTGGCCAATAGCATCGCTAACACTGTCGGTCAAGGCATGACATCGGCTTTTGATGCGCTCATTCAAGGCAGTGAAGATTTTGGCGCCAGTTTGCGGCGCATTGCGTCTGGTGTATTGATTGATATTGCCAAGCAGTTGCTGCAGGTGTTCGTCATCCAAAAAGCAATCAATGCCATCAGCGGTTTATTTGGTGGTGGTGGTGGTGGCATCCCCACAAGCTATGCAGGTGTTCAAGTCAATCCACTGACTATCGCAGGACTTCCATCGTTCCGCGCCAATGGCGGCAGCGTTACTGCTGGGCGGTCATATATCGTTGGCGAACGTGGTCCTGAGCTGTTCATGCCAGGCCGCAGCGGTGGCATTGCACCAGCCGGCAGCTTTGGCGGCAGTCCTAACATTACAATCAACGTTGATGCTGCTGGCACTCAAGTGCAAGGTGATCAAGGCCAAGCTCGTGCTCTTGGCACTGCTGTGAGCGCTGCTGTGCAGGCTGAAATCGTCAGACAGCAGCGCCCTGGCGGTCTTCTTTCTGGTACACGCTAATGGCAACCTTTCCAGCAATCACACCTGCTTACGGCGCCACTAAAAGCAGCGCACCAGTATTGCGCCGCGTGCAATTTGGTGATGGTTATGAACAACGTTTAAAGTTTGGTCTTAACCAAAATCCTAAAGAATGGTCTTTGACTTGGAACAATATCACAGAAGCCGATTCCGATACAATTGAAACTTTTTTGAACGCTCGCGCTGATAATGGCGAATCATTTGATTGGACACCACCCGATGAAGCAACGGCCTACAAGTGGGTTTGCGAAACTTGGCAAAAGGTTATTCCATATAGCGGACGCGCCAACATTACCGCCACCTTCCGTCAAGTATTTGAACCCTGATGGCTTACGCAGCTTGGACGGCCAGCACTGCTTACGCCGTTGGTGATGTTGTACGGGCAACGTCCGTACAGGCAAGCGGTCTTGTCTTTCGCTGCACCGACGCTGGCACCAGCGATAGCACGCAGCCAGCATGGCCAACCGACATTGGTAGCACCATCGTTGATAACACGGTCACTTGGACAGCCATCAGCAGCGTTTATGAAGAGCTGTCGGTCTTGGCACCTAATGCCGTGATCGAACTGTTCCAGCTCACGTTGGACGCCACGCTGCACGGCACCAGTGACACCTATTACTTTCATGCTGGCACCAATGCCAACGTGACCGGCAATATCGTCTGGAACGGCAACCAATACACCAGATTGCCAATTCAAGCTGAGGGATTTGACTACTCCAACGGTGGCACGCTGCCAAGGCCAACCCTATCTGTTGCAAACCTTGGCGGTGAAATCAGCGCCTTACTGTTGCTGGCCAATGCGGTTACACCTGGCAACGATTTGGGTGGTGCCAAGGTAACGCGCATCCGCACGTTGAAGAAGTTTCTTGACGGTGAGGCTACGGCTGACGTACACGCCAAATTCCCTGATGAGATCTGGTATGTAGATCGTAAATCCGCTGAAAACCGCGATGTGGTGCAATGGGAGCTTGCCAGCAAGTTGGATCTTGCGGGGATGATGATCCCCAAGCGGCAAATTGTCGCCAACATTTGCCAGTGGCAATATCGCAGCAGCGAGTGCGGCTATGTAGGCACGGGGTATTACAACGCTCAAGACCAAGTAGTTGGCACCTTGGCAGAAGATGTCTGCGGCAAGCGTTTGGATAGCTGCAAGTTACGTTTTGCGCCGATCACAAGAACAGGCTCTGTGACTGACGGCAATAATCAGTTGACCTTGACCTCAGCCATTTCGATTGAAACTGGAGCGCAGATTAGCGGCCATGGTGTCCCAACAAGCACAACAGTTAGCGCAGTCTCTGGTGACGGCAGAACCGTAACGATGAGCAATAACGCCAACGCAAGCACAACTGCAACGCTGACTGGCACGATTCAACCAAATGGGACAAGCCTTGTTGTTTCTAGCTCTTCAGCACTAGCAACCGGTATGAGGGTAAGCGGATCGCAAATTAGAAGCGGCACAACGATCACGGCAATCGCAGGAACAACGCTGACCTTGAGTCAGGCCGCGACAGTAACGTACACCCTTCAGGCCACAAGAACTGGGCAAGTACTTGGAGTAACTCTCCCAAGATATGGCAGAGCTGGCAGTTTTCAGCTTGTGTTTCCCAGCGGAACAACAGGCATATCGGTCGGTCAAATTGTTAGAGGTCCCGGCCTACCAAATAACTATTCAACCACAGTTACTAGGATATACAACATATATACGCTACTTGGCCCAAAAGTTATCGTAGAAACAAGCTACACTTTTACTTCAGAGAGTGCATCAGGTAGTTATACCTTTTATAGCGTCGATGCTTATTCCTCTGCTTCGTATACATTTACCGGCAATAACAGGTATGTTTTCCGCGATCCAGCGTACACGCTACCGTTTGGTTCATTTCCAGGCGCGGGTTTGACCACATGAAGTTGACCGACGCTTTGCAGGCTGAAATCTTGGCGCACGCCCAAGCCGAAGATCCGCATGAGTGTTGCGGTCTGATCCATGTCATAAAAGGCAGGCGGCGCTACTACCCGTGCAAAAACATTGCCGCTACGCCAGACGAGCATTTTGTGCTGGATCCTTGCGACTACGCCGCTGCCGAGGACAAAGGCGAAATTGTGGCCGTAGTGCACAGCCATCCTGTCGCCCGCCCCGAACCATCACCTGCCGACCGTATTGCCTGCAACAGCACCGGCCTGCCATGGGTAATCGTCAACCCTAAAACCGAGCAATGGGGCGGCTGCGAGCCTGCTGATTTTGAGCTGCCCTACGTCGGGCGTGAGTTCGTGTTCGGTATTGTGGACTGCTACTCGTTGGTCCGCGACTGGTATCAACGCGAGTGGAGCTTGAAGCTGGACGATTTTGAACGGCGCGATGGATTTTGGGAACGCGGCGAAAATCTGTACGTCAATGAGTATAAATCCCAAGGTTTCCGCCAAGTGCCATTTGAAGAGCTGCAATACGGCGATGCAATCCTGATGCAGCTTGGTGCGGATCTGCCCAATCACGCCGCGATCTACCTTGGCGATCAGCAGATCTTGCATCACGTTCAAGGCCGACTATCTAGCCGAGACGTGTTCGGCGGCTACTATGTAAAGAGCACTGCCATGGTCCTACGGCATGAAAGTCGTTAAGGTCTACGGCGCTCTCCGCAAAAAACTGGGTCAGTGCCGCTTCGAGTTTGACGTTGACACGCCGCTGCAGGCGCTGAAGGCGTTGTGCATCAATTTCCCCGGCCTGGAGAAGTGGCTGATGGACAGTGAAGCGGGCGGCGTAAATTTTCGCGTTACCGTTGGCCGCGACAAGGTAACTAACGACTACGGCGATCCTTTGGTGCTGCCTTGGTCCGAGCGCGACGTGTTCAGCATTACGCCCGTGATCGTTGGTGCTGGTAATGCAACTAGTTCCATTTTGCTAGGCATTGGAATTATTGCCCTATCGATCATTACAGGCGGTATTGCATCGGCAGGTGTGACCTTGGGCGGCTTCATGGGGATTGGAACAGTTGGCACTGCGTTTGTCGGCTTGGGCGCAACTCTTGTTATCGGAGGCATTGCCCAAATGATTTCGCCGCAGCCAACAATGAACGGATTGACAGAAAATGTACGTTTAGAGAGCTTCAGTTTCAGCGGTATCGTCAACACCTCAAAGCAAGGTTTGCCGGTCCCGATTGCCTATGGCCGAGTGTTCGTTGGTTCTGCTGTTATCAGTTCTGGTCTTGATACAGCACAAGAAACATGAGTAATACCAGTAAACGGCTAATTCAAGGCGCTGGTGGCTTTGGCGGCAAAGGCGGCGGTGGCAATGCTCGCACGCCAACTGAAGCTGCTGATTCCTTGCAATCAGTTCAATATGGCCGAATCCTTGACCTGCTAAGCGAAGGTCCGATTCAAGGCTTAGATGATGGCCTTAAAAGCGTCTATTTGGATGGCACGCCGGTTCAAAACAGTTCAGGCGGTAATAATTTCACTGGCTATACGACAGCCTTCAGAACAGGTACGCAAGCGCAATCGCATATTTCAGGTCTTGGTGGCATTGAATCAGAGCAAGCCGTAAACGCTGAAGTCACAAAAGATACATCTGTAACACGCACAATCAGTGATTCCGACGTGGATCGCGTCCGCGTTACCATCCAAATACCATCACTGCAAGTCATTGAAAACGATGGCGATATTGTCGGCAACTCGGTTCAAATCAGAATCCAAGTTCAATACGACGGTGGTGGTTTTACAACAGTCAGAAACGACACGATTACAGGCAAAACATCAAACCCATATTTGCGCGATTATGAGTTTGACTTGACGGGAAACTTTCCCGTTGATGTGCGCGTATTACGCATTTCAGACGACGACACAAGTGCAAGAAGAAGCAGCGTTACCAACTGGTTCAGCTACACCGAAATCATCCAAGAAAAGCTGCGCTACCCCAATAGTGCATTGGCTTTTCTGCGTTTTGATAGTCGCCAGTTCAACGCTATTCCGCAACGCAAATATCTAATCCGTGGCATCAAGGTACACATCCCATCCAATGCCACTGTCAACACAACCACCTATCCCGGTCGCGTTACTTACAGCGGTGTCTGGGATGGAACGTTTAGTGCTGCGACATGGTGCGCCGATCCAGCTTGGTGTCTATGGGATTTGCTGACGAACGATCGCTATGGCGTCGGGCTTCCTGTCTCAAGCCTCGACAAGTATGACTTTTACGCAATCAGTCAGTATTGCAACCAGCTAGTCAGCAACGGTTTTGGCGGCCAAGAGCCACGGTTCCAATGCCACCTGCTGCTAAATAGCCGTGACGAGATTTACAACATTATTCAGGAGATGGTGTCGCTATTTCGCGGCATCGCGTACTACGGTGCCGGTTCAATGGTGGTGCTGCAGGATAAACCCAGTGATGCTATGTATCTGTTGGGTCCCAGCAACGTCATTGATGGCAACTTCAGCTATAGCGGCAGTTCACAAAAGACACGTCATACTACTGCCACTGTTGCGTACCAAAGCTACGACACGCTGGGCGAGGTCGAGTTTGAGTACGTTGAAGATCAAGATGCAGTCGCCAAGTTTGGCGTCATCAACAAAGAAATCAAAGCCATGGGCTGTTACAGCCGTGGTCAAGCTCATCGCCTTGGCAAGTGGCTTTTGCTGTCTGAACAAAACCTGACTGAGACTGTTTCTTTCGCCGTCAGCATTGAATCTGGCATCGTGCTGCGCCCTGGCATGGTGATCGACATTGCCGATCCGGTCAAATCTGGTTCGCGCCGGTCTGGCCGCATCAGTGCTGCCACGACAACAGCAATCACGATTGATGCCACCACAGGCTTACCTACCACAACAGCAAACGCACCAACGATCAGTGTGCTACTCCCGACTGGCTTGGTTGAAACCCGCACCGTCAGCAGCATTGCGGGCAACGTTTTTACGGTTGGCACTGCCTTTAGCGAAGCACCAAATCCACAAAGTGTTTTCCTAATCGAAACCAACGACATCCAATCCAACAAGTTCCGCGTCATATCGGTTTCTGAAGGCGAGGGGGGTGTCTTCGGCGTTACAGCACTCAGCTACAACGACAGCATTTATGCCGCGATCGAAAGCGATACTGAACTGCAATTTGCCGACATCAGCAATCTATCGGCTATACCGGCTCCGCCAACAAATATCACTGGCTCTGAATACCTGTATCAAGCAGGTCAAAGTGTTTTTACCGCCTTTGATGTGAGTTGGACAAGTCCACAAAATCTGGTCAGCGGTTTTAGGTTGCAATATCGACTGAATAGCAACAACTGGACGCAAGTTGATACAACATCGCCGTCATATAACATCCTCCAGCTTAATGCTGGAACACTTCAAATTCAAGTACAAAGTGTTAATTCATTGGGTTCCTTAAGCACAATAGCTTCAGCCTCTTTTAATCTGATCGGCAAAACGGCAGTTCCGGGGGATGTGCAGAATCTGACCATTGAAACAATCAACGCCAACAGCGCCCGCTTGCGCTGGGATCAAACCGTTGATCTTGATGTTCGTGTTGGTGGTCGCGTTCACATTCGCCATACCAACCTGACCGATGGCAGTGGCACTTGGAGCAACAGCATTGACCTGATTCCAGCGATTGCTGGTTCCAGTACTGAAGCGATTGTGCCCTTGGTCGAAGGCGAAATTCTTGTCAAGTTTGAGGATGATGGCGGACGGCAAAGCACCAACGAGACAAGCGTCATTGTTGATTTTCCTGATGCACAGGGATCACTGCTTGTTGAATCACGCCGCGAAGATGCCGATACTCCTCCGTACCAAGGCACAAAGAACGCCACTTTCTACAGCGATGAGTTCGACGCACTGGTGTTGGACGGTCAGGATTTGTTCGATGACATCGTTGATGTTGACCTGCTTGATGTCTTCGATTATCTAGGTGAGGTTGTCGCGTTCGGCGATTATTTCTTTGCCAATACGCTTGATCTTGAGCAGGTCTATTCGCTGGATCTAAGTCGTTTCTTCGTCACCGCTGGATTTTTCCCCAGTGATCTGATCGACAGCCGCGATGGCTTGGTAGACAGTTGGTCGGACTGGGACGGCGGCGTGATTGATCGCGTCAATGCCACCATGCTGCTGCGTCGCACAGACGATGATCCCGCTGGCACACCAACCTGGTCAAGCTGGCAGCAATTTGTCAACGGCACCTTCAGCGGTCGCGCCTTTGAGTTCAAAACAGAACTGGTCAGTGGCGATCCAGCGCAGAACATTTTGATTGACCAGCTTGGGTATGAGGCCACCTTCCAACGCCGTACGGAGCAGTCGGCGGGGGTTGTTACCAGTGGCGCTGGAACGTACTCCGTCACCTTTGCCAATCGTTTCTTTACGGGCACATCAGTGCTGGGCGGCGTCAACAGCAACTTGCCTAGTATCGGCATCGTGGCGCAGAACATGGCTACAGGCGACTACTTCAACGTCACCAACGTGACCGGCACCGGCTTTGATGTGACCTTCAGGAATAGTGCTGGCACGGCGGTCAGTCGGAATTTCCTGTGGACTGCGGTTGGATTTGGCCGAGGCGCTTAAAGTAGAAGCAAAATGGCCTTGTTATGGCACAACACGATTACGTCATTGCCAACGGCACTGGTGCTGCTGTCCGCTCTGACTTGAACAATGCGCTGGCGGCCATCGTCAGCCTGAACAGCGGCGCTACCGAACCGACCACAACGTATGCCTATCAGCTCTGGGCGGATACCAGCGCTGGAGTGCTGAAGCTGAGGGATGGAGCCAATGCGGCATGGATCACACTGCGGGAGCTGGATGGCACGCTGACGATTGAGGATGGGACTGACGGCGCGCCGGGACTGGCTTTTGCGGATGACCTGAATACTGGCATCTATAGCCCTGGCGCCGACCAAGTAGCGGTAGCAACTAATGGCACTGAGCGCGTCGAGTTTGGCACCAGCGAAGTGGTGTTCAACGATGCTGGGAACAACTACGACTTCCGCATCGAGGGTGACACTAACTCATCGCTGTTCTTTGTTGATGCCTCGACGGATCGCGTAGGGATTGGCACTACGAGCCCTGGGCAAGCTTTACATGTCGTAGGCAAAGGTCGCTTTCAAGAAGCTGCATCAAGTGGAGCCATTGCTTTTATCGGAGGAGATGCAACAGCGGCATACATTGATACCGGAACATTTGGCGCTGCCCAACCTCTTGAGTTCCGAATTCAAACCAGCGAAAAAGCCCGCATCGACACCAGCGGACGCCTGTTAGTTGGCACGGCTAGTGCGCGTGCTGTAGGCGGACAAACGGCGCAGTCTTTGCTAGAAGGAACAAACACACCTACCTCGTCTTTGGCGGCTGTTTGCAATGCCAATTCCACGTCTGGTCCGCTTTTGCTTTTAGGCAAATCCAGAGGCGCTAACACAGGCGGAACTACTGCAGTTATAGAAGGTGATCGTCTTGGAGCCATCTTCTTTACAGGAGCAAATGGCACAGATTTAAGCAACATTGGAGCACTTATTGATTGCGTTGTTGATGCACAGCCATTTACTTCTGGAGACACCACTGATCTTCCGTCAAGATTAGTGTTCAGCACTACCGCCGACGGGGCGAGTACTCCGACGGAGCGGGTGAAGATTTCGTCAACAGGTATTACATATATCGGCAATCTTACTATTACCACTTCAAGTCAACAAACCACCTCTCCTCACTTAATTGTATATACCAACAGTAGCACAAACTTGCTAGCCGCTGGCGGCTATGAAGCAAATACAACCTCAACAAGCACACGTCACCATATTTCATTTACCAACCCAAACGGTGTTGTTGGCTCTATTTCAACAAGTGCTTCAGCTACGGCCTTCAACACGTCTTCTGACTACCGCCTCAAGGAAAACGTCACTCCAGTCACTGACGGCATCACCCGCCTACAGCAACTGAAGCCAAGTCGCTTCAACTTCATTGCCGACCCAAGCAAAACCGTTGACGGTTTCATCGCCCACGAAGTTCAAACCATCGTCCCCGAAGCCATCACTGGCGAGAAGGATGAAGTGGACGAAGAGGGCAATCCTGTGTACCAAGGCATCGACCAGAGTAAGATTGTGCCGCTGCTGACTGCTGCACTGCAGGAAGCCATCAGTGAAATCGAATCACTGAAGGCTCGATTAGATGCCGCAAACCTTTAAGTCCCATTCACTTCGATGCCTGACACCGAAACACAATTCCTCTCCTTCATTGATCACTGCATCGAGGACGATCCTTCGCTGGTCGTCCCAGCGGATGAAGATCAACTGGAGCGGCTTGCCAATGTTCTTGGTATTGCCCATCAAGGAATTGAGCAATACTCAGAAGCCCTTGACCAGCTCTCTTAGTCTTTGACGCTACTGCACGTCCGCATTAAACTCCTACAAACCTGAATCTGTCATGGCTACCGAATACACCTGGGCGATTGCCAACCTGGAGCGCAACACCGCCGACGGCATGGTGCCATTTGCGGACCTTACGCCCGAGATCGTCACCGGCTGGGTCAAATCCCACTTCGGCAACGAGAAGGTGGCCGAGATCGAGGTTGCCCTGCAAGCTCAGCTTGACGAGCAACGTGCCCCCACCAAAGCTGCTGGTGTGCCTTGGGCTGCGTAGATCCAGCCACTTCTATGTCTGAGCTTCCCTTTATCTACGTCTGCAGCCACGCCGGCAAGATCGGCAATTTTCGCTGGGTCAACTCGGGGCGCGACTACTGGGGACGCTGCGGTTACGTTGATCCTTGCCCGAACGAAGACAAGAAAGGAAGCCTGCCGCTGCCATAACCGGCGATACAGTAGTAAAACGCTTTTAATTTCCTACAAATGGCGGTTCGCAGTAAAACCGGCACCGCTCGCATCGAGCACCAGCCAGGACCACCTAAAACCACCAGCCAAGGACAAGGCCAGCACAGCCGTCCTAGGCGTCGCGGTAAGAAGCCTCTGCGCGGGCAAGGACGTTAAACTCAGAGCATGATCGAGCTGGTCGCTGCTGTTGCTGGGGCATCCATCAGCGTGGCTGCGATGGGCGCAATGGGATTCAGCAAGCGCAATGATGAAGCGCGTGATGCAGTGATCAGGCTTACCGCTGCAGTGGAACACATCGCCACACAGCTAGAGGTGTTACATATTGACATCAAAGAAGATCGACGTGAAACATTCCAGCGGATCAGTGGCGTTGAGCAGCGCGTGGCTACGCTGGAAGCACGGCCTTCTCGCTGACAATGGACTTCCTTTCTCATCCTGCTTTTTGGATCATCGTCGCTGCTGCTAGCGAACTGATCGCCATGTCGCCGCTAAAGAGCAACGGCATCGTTCAGCTTGTGTTTCAAGTGCTCAACCTGTTGAAAGCAAAAAAGCGCTGATCCGCTTCGGCAAACCCGGCTGGGAGCGCAAGTTAGAGCAAGCCATCCGGCAATGGTGGTTTGAGCAGACCTTGCCTGCCAAGCTGGATGAGGCCGAAGCTGACTGGCACGCAGCACAACCAAAAGAGCCAGAGCCGATAATCGTCGAGCACCCAATCGACGATGAGCTGCAGACTGGCGACAGCCGCCTGCTCGGTGGCGCAATGTCCATCCATGCACCGTGGAAACGTGGCGAAAACACCAGTCAGACTTGAATCGCTGTTTCGTTACTGGCGTGGGTTGCCGCACCAGGCCGCGGCCATCGTCGAGCTTGAAGCAGCATTGTTCAAGGCAGCACCGGATCTTTTGAACCGCGATCAGCCGTGGTTCAGCACATGGTCACAGGATGGCAAGCAAACTGACCTGACAGCAGCGCTCAAGCTGATCCAAGACTTCGAGGGTTGCCACCTTGAGGCATACCTTTGTCCGGCCAATGTACGGACAATCGGCTGGGGCACCACCCGCTACAGCGATGGGCGACCAGTCAAGCAAGGCGACAAGATCAATCGCGTTGAGGCTGATATGCTCCTGCGGCAGGAGGTCGATCGCATTGCTGAGAAGCTGCGCACCACCGTGCCGCATTGGCAGCAGATGGAAGATCACCAGAAGTGTGCACTGGTGTCGTTTGCCTACAACCTAGGCTCGGGTTTCTACGGGTTGGTGCCCGACTTCGAGACGATTAGCGCCAAGCTGCGCGACCGCAAATGGTCTGAGGTGCCCGCTGCACTGCTGCTGTACCGCAACCCTGGCAGCAGCTTTGAGGCTGGCCTGAAGCGCCGCCGTGAAGCAGAAGGCAGGCTATGGAGTGGCAGCAAGGCAGCACCACAGATTCAGCAGCAACCGGCCAAGCTGACGCCTAATAGTCCGTTTGCATCACGCATCACGCCACATATCCGCATCGGTGAGTTTGCGCTTGATCAAGAAGCAAGGCGCTTTGATCACCAGCACCAGGTCGATACGGCAGCAGAGCTGGCAGCATTCTTAGAGCGGGCACGCGCAGCATTTGGCAGCAAGCCGGTGGTCATCACCAGTGGCTATCGGCCACCTGCGATCAATGCAGCGGTCGGCGGCGCTAAGCAGTCAGAGCACCTGTACTCGCGTGCTGGCGAGGGTGCTGTTGATTTTTACATCGTTGGCGCTGACATGATGGCGGTGCAGAAATGGTGCGACAAAGAGTGGCCGTACTCGCTGGGCTATGCTGCGCCGCAATTTATACACCTGGGCAGGCGTGCTGATAAGTCAAGACGCAGGTGGGATTACCGCTAGACTGTTGTCGCAGCCGCTACACAACGGCATGGCGATCACCACTACAAGGTTGACGCCAGAGCTGTTAGAGGTACGCATACCATACAACAGCTTCAAGGATTCCACAACCTTTTTGCTGGCATCCGACATCCATTTGGATAATCCCAAATGTGACCGCAAGCTATTTTTGCAGCATCTTGATGAGTGCCGAGCCGTAAATGGCAAGGCGCTTTTTTTTGGTGATGTGATGTGCCTGATGCAGGGCAAGAAAGACAGGCGTGGCAGCAAAGGTGACATTAGGCCTGAGCATCTAGGCGGCAACTACTTTGATCTTGTATTCCGCGAGTCAGCAGATCTGCTTAAGCCATACGGCGACATGATCCTCATGATGGGCGACGGCAACCATGAAACCGCTGTCCTCAACAATCAAGAAATCGACCCGCTAGAGAACGTGGTCAGGCTTATGCGCAATGATGGCGCCGTCACCGAGCACATGGGCTATCAAGGCTTCGTGCGGTTCGTATTTGAATGCAGCGCTGGCGGTGGCGTCAGGCGTTGCGTGCTGTTCTTTCACCATGGCGCTTGGGGTGGCATCGTTACCAAAGGCACCATGGGCGGCGGTCGCTATTCGCAAATAGCGCCTGACGCAGACATCGTGCTTAATGGTCACAACCATGAGCGCACCATGGTCGCACATCCTTGCTACCGGATCAACGACAATGGCAAGGCATGGATTGAACAGCGCTGGCACCTGCAAACTGGCACTTACAAACAGGAGTTTGGCGCTACTGGTGGCTGGGCGATTGAACGGATCGTGATGCCCAAAAGCCTTGGCGGGATATGGCTGACGTTGCAACCACGAAAGCGTGGCGGCGTTGACATTACCTGCAGACCAACCGTATGAGGCAGTACGTCCTTGAGATCGAGTACACCATCGTGGTCGAATCAGAAGAAGATGACCCTGAAGCAGTATCTGACAACTTTGTGGCACGGCTTACTGAGTTAGCGCCATCAAACGATCACATCCTGGGCTTAGCGGTCCAGGTGTTACCGATACCAGAACTGCGTGGACCATCAGATTGAAGGCTCTAACCTCATCCCGAAACGCAATGCAAAACACCAGTTCAGACAACAAATCTTTGAGGCATGGAGCCGTGAGTGCGCGTACTGCGGCGCAAAGGCTAACACGTTAGATCACGTCAAGCCACGGCATAAGGGTGGCGCCACAGTTGCTAGCAATCTTGTACCGGCGTGTCAGATTTGCAACCTTAAAAAGGGCAGCGAAGACTGGCGCGACTGGTTTAGCCGTCAAGATTCGTGGACAGCATGTCGCGTGCTAAGGATTCAGGATTGGACGCTTGATTAAGCATTTGGTGGTAAAAAATTAATGCTTGCCATGCCTGCCTGTGCTCGATGCACATACCATTCAGGCACACGCGATAGATATGCCCCACCTTGTGAATCGTTGGTTTCGACGTGTCCAAGGGGGGTATCGTCCAAAGGGTTACTCATTAGCATACGCAGCCGCTGCAGGCCACGCTTCTCTAGGTTCTGTAATCGTGTCTTGCTAATGCCCATACGCTGTTCCAGTTCAGACCAACTCACAGGCCTAGCAAGGCTTCTGGCTTTAAGTATCTGCTTGGTTCGACCGTCTAGTTTTGCTTCAAATATCTCCATCATGTCGCGTATTTCTTGCCGCGTTTCAACTAAATCATCCTCGTATTTAGGATCAGCGATGTTATCGCAAATGGATGTGGTTTCTGTTTCAGCTACCTTTTGATCAAGACTGGTGACGCGATAGGTTTGTTTCATCAGATATGACAACTGTTCTGTTTCAATCCCCATTGCTGCTGCCGTTTCAGCCATGCTTGGTTGGCGCCCTAGTTTATGGCTAAGGTCTTGCACCGTGCGGCCTAGCTTGTACAGCGTCTCATGCAGGCTGGTTGGCAGCCGGATCATGTCATCGCTTTGGATCAATGCACGGGTGATGCCCTGGCGGATCCACCAGTAGGCATAGGTCGAGAACTTGTAGCCCCGTGATGGATCAAACAACTCAACCGCACGCGCCAAGCCGATATTACCCTCTTGGATCAGATCCATCAGCTCAAGGCTTTTGTTGCTGCGTTTGTCGTACTTACGCGCTACATGCACCACAAGCTGCAGATTGGACTGGATAAACCGCTGCCGTGCGCGTTCACCGCTGCGCACTTCACGCTGTTCTGCAACGGTCAGTTTCCTTTCTAGATTCTTTAATTCTTGCCATTTAGCTACACGCCTGCCTAGCTGTATCTCTTGTTGCGGTGTCAACAACGGATATTTGGCAATACTGTTGAGATAGTCTTTTACGCTGTCAGCCATGATGAATCCGCTGGTTCACACGATGGAAGCACAATTCCATGGCGCTGCCAACGCTAACATGCTGCGCCAGCTTCATGCGGCAAAAGACTGGAACGCATTGCTCGAATATGGCCTGTTACTGGCTGAATCAGAAGCCAGCCAGCGGTCAACGATTAAATGGTTGGTCGCGGAAGCCATGAGATCATGCAGCATCCAGGACTGGCACATCCAAGCGGCTAATGAACTGCTTGCTGGCCGTGACTAACTTGTCGCCGTTGTAGCTGCCGGTGACGGCATAGCTGATGGCTGGTCGTTGGCTCATGCGCCAAAAGACCATCTGACCAATTTTGAGGCCAGGGTAAATCGGCAGCGGCTGAAGCTGGCGTGCATTTTTTAGCTCCAGCGTCAACGTGCTACCGTGCCAACCGGGATCGGCGTAACCAGCATGGAGATTCTCATAGCCCTCGCGTGCACGACTGGATTTCAAGAAAAACAAGCCTGCGATGTCTTCAGGCATATTGAATGTCTCCATTGTCTGCGCAAGGATGAACTGCCCCGGCACCAATTCATACGGGTGCTCGATGGTGTAATCCTTGATGCTGAGCGGGATCATCTGATGCCCTTGAACAGACTCCAGCATGATTAAATTACCCACCCGCAGATCGATGCTTGCTGGGTTAATCAGGTCTGCGTCATAATCCTGCACCATCGAGTGCTGGCGAATCAGGTCTTGGATTTCGTGGTCGGAAAGAATCACTGGCCTGATAGGGAGTAACGGTTTGCTCGGGTGGTTGTGCGGTGTACCATCGATGGCCGCAGCCGTTGCATTTACGCCGGCGATAAATCAAGCCTGCATCGTCTTGCTTTGTGTAGACGACATAGGTTTTTTGGCACGCGCATTCAGGGCATCGGATTTGAATAGCAGGCATTGATCTTCAAGGTCTTTTGCCATTACTGCAGCAGAACGCAACATGACACTGAGCTTGACGGGCTCCATCTCGCGCGCCATCGCATAACGGATGGCTTGCCGGAAACCCATACTAATGTTGCCGCTGCCTAGCTTGCGTGCCGCTTCAATTTCTTCACGAGTCATGCGGATGTTGACCGTAAAATTGCGGCCTTTACCCTTAGGCTGACGGTCGCTCGGCATCCTGCATTAGCTCCATCAGCTCAAGCACATGCGCAGCAAAAGCTGCATGGGTCATTACTGCATGAGTGCCAGGGGGGCGCCCATAGGACGCCTCCCACCACTCCTTAAATGCAACTTCAAGGGTGGCCTGGTTCATTAGAACGCAGGCTCCGCTTCAGTTGCCTTGGCACGCGGCAGGTACTCAAAGCGCGTAACGCTTAGTACATGCTTAGACCGTGGCTTGTTGGTTTCCTTATCGGTCCACTCCTGACGGCGGACGCCGCCGGTAACCATGATGCTGTCGCCTTTTTTCAGGTTGTCAGCAATCATTTCACCGCCTTTACCCCAGACTTCTACATCAATGGCATTGTTGATGTAATTGCCTTCTTTGTCTTTGCCTTCACTGATGCCACCGTAAAAAGTACAGCAGCTTGAACCAGTATCGAAGAATTTAATTTGTGGCTCGCTGATAATACGAACCACGCCGGACGCATACAGACTCATGGTTTGATTGGTGTAATCGAATGTGTTTGTTCAAAGGCAAGTACACCAGCTAGGGGATACCTAACCCGTGACTCGCCCAGCGGCAATCCTAACCTGCCAACCGTGTAGTAGCTAGGACCTTGCTTGCGTAAACGTTGAGATTTTATGGAGCTTGGTTGAAGCCCCCAACGTTCCGCAAGTTGCTCAGTCGTCAGATACGGTTCCGTCAATTTCAGTCTCCTTTTCAAGCATGAGTTGCAGCAGCTCATCATGCTGCTTTTGTGTAATCTCACCAGCCTCTAGCCGTGCTGCCATGCGCGGTTGCAGGTCTTCAAGATCCTTGAGCGTCTTGGCCTTGGCAATCGCTGCCTTACCTGTGGCAAAGATTTTGGTGCTATCGGGTTTGCTGGTAGCCGTAGCTGGCAGCTTGACCTGCTCAACCGTAACGGTCTCGACCTGATCCATTTCGTCGGTGCTGTAGACACCACTCATGTCAGCAGGGAATGCTTTGCGGAGTGCTAATGCCTCAGAGCATTTGGCGATCATGGTTGCAGGCATCTTGGACCAGAGTCCCTGGCCGGCGTTGTAATCGGCAAATCGTGCGACACCAACAAACGGATGCTGCGATCCTTTGCGATGCACAATGGTCTTGGCGGCAGCGGGTGGTTTGCTGGAGAGCCATACGTCGCGCCAGTCGCCTTCCTCGCCGCACCAATAAGTCTCGCTGCCGTCAAGCTGCCCGGTGCGCTCTGCAATGCTGCGCAGGCCGTCAATGCCGGCCTGAATGGTCATCTTGCCGCCACGCTTGATGGCATAGATCTGTTTGCTGAACGGATCAAGCCCAGTGCGCTGGCACGCATAGGCGAACAGCTTTAGCTCGTCGTTGCTGCACCCTGGTGCAATGGTGCTACTGATCAGTTGCTGCTGGTCAGGCGTCCAAGTGGTGATGGATACGGAAGTCATCAGAAAGAAATGGGTGAGATGGTGGATTTAAGCGCCCAGCTAGGCAGGCTGAGCGTTTGCACGGATGTGTCTCCGTAGCCAGGCCACAGGTCAGCAGCCTTACAGGTGGAGATCACATCAAGCGCATTGTTGCGCAGGTCTCGGCCTACTGCCATTGATGCGTGGTCCAGTTCGTAGACCGCGACGGCATAAGGCGGTTCCTTTTCGACAGCGATAAACACAAACCGCTCAGCACCGAACAATCCTTCGAGGTAATGCGCCGCTTGGATGTGGTAGCCAAACTTGGCGATGCTGCTGGCAAATGCAGCAGGGCTGGCGTCGGTGCAGGTCTTCAGGTCAACGACCGTAATGCCGTGATACCAGTCAGGGCGGCATTTGCACCGCAGGCCAGTTGGCATGTCATCCCACCAGAAGCTTTGCTCTGCAGTGCCTTGTGCGAGCAATGCAGCAGCCGCTGGATGGTTGCGGACGCTGGCGGCCATGCTTAGCGCTAGCGCCATGTCAGAATCGCTGACAGGCTCAAGCCCTTCGGCAACGATGCGTTCAGCCTGCTCCTTGCCTGCTTTTGTACGCCTATCAGGCGCCACTGCATAACGCTGCAGCAGCTCATCAGGCTCCAACACCGCGCAATGCACCAGAGAGCCGAGGCGCATCGCTGCTGTTGGCTCAACTAGTTTGCGATTGGGGTCAAGGAAACGCGCCCAGTAGTGGTAAGGCGATTGCATTACCGCTTTGAGGTGACTGGCGCTTACGGCTGGGTCGGCGTGATACTGCTCATTGGTGGTCATTTCTTAGCCTCCCATTCGCCGCACCAGTCTGCTTCGGCAACAACTGGCCATTTCATTATCCATTCAGCTGATTCTAATTTTGGCAAAACTTCTGCGACTGGCGCATGGCGGCGACAGATGTGATTGTCATAATAAAAACAAGTTAAACAAGTGCCGCGCTGAAACAAATTATGTTGATTATTAGCATTGTTTTTGCGCAATTTGTTTTTGCGAGGCTTGGTTGTGCAGTGCCATGGCGTGCCTTCTTTGTAAAGTTCAATAGGTATTGAAATGCTTTTGCTTTTGCGGCCAGGTGGCGATGGGACTGCAATACAATCAAAAATGTCAATGTCATATTCCGTAGGGGATCTATCTGTAATCCATTTGTAAGTGCCAGTCATGCTGCTACCCCTTCGCGCATGGTGCGATGGAGCCGGCTGGCAGGTCCATAAGTGGCGGCAAACTCAGGGAATGCCGTCAGCAGTCGTTGTTTGTTGCCGGGGTCAGCAGCAAGGCCAGCATGGGCTAATGCCTTGTAAAAACTGCCTGCATACTTGCTGGCGGTCACGAAGGTCCAATAGATGTCGGAGTCGTTCATAGAATGATGTGGGTGAGATTGATGGGCGGCTGGTGTGGCCGCCTTTTTTCATGCCGGATTGGGTGCGGCTCCGGCTGGCCGCGCGGGGTCAGCGCCCGAGGCAATCCTTGGCGTTCCACTCGGTGACCCAGCCGCCTTCTTCGCCCACATAAGGTTGGGCAACAGTCGGAAGCTGACGAAGCCAAACCATGCCGGGCTGCGGAGCGCGGTGACCTTCAATCACTTCAGCCCGAAAAGAGCCTTGAACGAAAAGGTGCGAGGCGTTTTCAGCCCAGACCTTTTGGCCAACCATCAGCTCGTTGCCTGCCATGTCCAGCATCTGAATCGCAGCCTCTGGGCTGCCGAGTGGAGGACCGTTTGCCTCCGATGCACACATCCTACACCATGCTCCGCCGTGGTCAACCCTGTGCAGTCACACTCTGCAACAATGCCTGGGCATCCTCGACTGACCGTGCCACGCCTGCAATGCCACCAGCGGCCTGGACCGCATCAAGCCACTGCTGCTGCTCAGGTCTAAGCCTGCCGGTTGCGGTCTTGACCTCGATGGATAGGAACACAGCGTGAGTGGTTCCAACCATTTCTGGGGTGATCGTCACCCGCTTCCAACCGATGAGGTCGGCTGAGCCTTTGCAAAGGCCAAATTGCACCGGTCTGCCATTCTGGTCCCTGAGCGTGCCGGTGTTATTGCGGAACAGGCGCGTGTCGCCGGTGCTGCAGGCTAGGCGGATCTCTTGCTGTATCCGCTGCTCGCTCATCCTGCTGCTCGCTGGGTGCTAGCAGCGTAAAGGCAGATACTAAAAAACCCCGCCGGAGCGGGGCTGGTGAATCAGACGAGGGCAGCGAGGGCAGCGATGCCGGCGGCTTCAGAGTTGAAGCGGCGCTCATCGAGGGTGTCTTGGTCTTCAAGAATCCAGGTGCGACCTCGGCGGATCAGGGCGTAGTCGGCACGCACCCAGTAGGCGTTGGTGCTGATGGAAAACTCGACGCCAGCGGGGATGTTGGTCATAATGCTTGGTTTGGGGTGCGGCTCTCGTCCGCTGTCCCCATATCATACACCATGCGCCGCCGTGGTCAACCGTGGTCTGTCACATTCCGTAACGCTTCGCCAACCTAGCCTGATAAACCCGTTCCGCCCAGCCGCGCTTGTAGCCGCGTTGTTGCGCCAGCTCGCGGAGGGATTCAAGGTCGCGGGCGTTGGATTGCTCACGCCGCCTAGCGCGTGCCGCCATCTCCACCAGCTCACCATCAACCTGCTTCAGCTCCCTGGTCTCCTGTGGCGCGAACACATGCCCGCACTCGCGGCAGACCTGCGCAGCGCTTGGGCTGGTGGCAAAGCACTGCGGGCACACCTTGACCGATGGCGCTGCCTCGCGGTCGCGCTTTTTGATGCCATCCAGCGACCAGTCGCGTTGCTCTAGGTGATGGCCAAGCCGCAGCGTGTTGCCGACGTGATCCAACACCACCGCACGCTTGCCCGGTTGCGGGCGCAGGCACCGACCGATCATCTGCAAGTGCAGCGCCACGGATGCAGTAGGACGCAGCAGGATGCAGCCGCCGACGCTTGGCACATCCACGCCTTCACCGATTAGTGCGCAACTGGTGAGCACCTTCAGCCGACCGGTGCCGAGATCATCCAGCAGCTCGCGCCGTGTGGTGGCATCCATGGTGCCGTCAATACTGGCTGCGGCGATACCTGCTGACTGGAATAGTGCAGCCACTGCCTCCGCGTGCGCCACCGAGCAGCAGAACGCAATCGCCGTCTGGCCTAGCAGATGCTTGCGGTAGTGGCCGAGGCAATCGCCCATGATCGTGCCGACGCGCTGCTCAGCCTCTTTGGGGTCGAAGTCACCCATCCGCTTGCGCAGTCCGGTTGAGTTGAAGCCTGGTGGCGCCAGCACCTTGGCAGCAGCAAGGAAGCCAGCATCCGTGAGCTGCTGCGCTGTTGGGCCTTCCACCATCGCTTGATAGTGCTCACCTAGGCCGCGGCCATCGCTGCGTATTGGTGTTGCCGTGACGCCGAGCAGCTTGGCTTGTGCAAAGTGCTCAATCACCTTGGCCCATGTGCCGGCTGTGGTGTGGTGCGCCTCATCCACCACCAGCAGCTGGAAGAAGTCACGCGGCAGCAGGTGCAGCCTGCGGGCAAGGGTCTGGACTGATGCAATCTGCACCGCATGGCTTAGGTCCATGTTGCGGTTAGCACGGATGCAACCATGCGGCATCGGCATGGCACGACTGGCTTGGTCCAGTAGCTCTTGGCGATGCACCAGCACGCACACGCGGTTGCCTTTCTTGGCGGCTTGCTGGGCGATGTGGGTGAAGCACACCGTCTTGCCGCCTCCGGTTGGCAGCACCGCTAGCACCCTGCGATGCCCTAGTTGGTACTGCAGGCGAATGTCGGTGATGAGTTGGGTTTGGTAGGGTCGAAGCTGCATCACACCAACTCTCCCTGCCGGTTGCTGGCCACCTCAGTCAAGTTCTTGACTGCGCAGTTGAAATAGCTGGGCTTCAGCTCAAACCCGACAAACTGGCGCCCGGATTGGATGCTGCAATAGCCCTCAGATCCGATGCCGGCGAACGGGCTGAGTACCACGTCGCCTGGGTTGCTCCAGAGCTGTAGGCCGCGACGGATTACTTCAAGCTGCAGCGGGCAGATGTGCCGCTCATCCTCATTGGCGCGAGCGCTGCGGTATTGCAACGTATCCGATGGGTTGATGTCCATCCACACCGGGCTGGCGTAGCGCTGCCAGATGTTGATCGAGTCCTTGATCGGATCCTTGGTCTTAGGTGGTGGATTCTCACCGGCAAACTCCGTGAACGGACCAGCCACCGGCTCTGGATTGTCGCCCAGCTTGCGCACGGTCACCAAATAGTCCGGGATGCCTTGGCGGCTGAGTGCTGAATCCTTGCGCACTTGCTTGTGCAGTAGGCCGATCGCTTTGGTGCGTTGCATGGCCGTGACGGGATCCTTCCAGATGCATACCTCGCTATGAAACACAAAGCCAGCAGCCTGAAAAATGCGCAGCATGTCGCCCCTGAAGTCCTTCACGCCAATAAAACCATCGCGCTCCTTGCTGCTGGGCAGGTTCATGCAGTGAAAGCTGATCAGCCTGCCTGGCATCATCACGCGGTGCAACTCACTGGCAAGGAATCCAAAGTGATCAAAGAACTCCTGCTCAGTCCTGCTGTTGCCCATGTCGCGGTCGCTGTTGCTGTAGGTGTAAAGCGACGCAAACGGCGGGCTGAAGATGCTGTAGTGGATGCTGTTTGCGTCGAGCTGTTTAATGCTCTCCACGCAGTCGCCCATGTACATGTGCCAGCCGTCGCCTGACTTGTGCTCAGTGACATGCGGCGCCACTTGGCGCTGGATCTTCTTGAGTTGTTCCATGGTTTGTTGCTTCATGATTTCAACCATTGATTGGGCCATTTGGATGCTGTCCGCCTCTTTGCGGCGAATGTTGTCAATCACGCGACCTTCTGCCACGTCATAGATGATGTGCGCATTAACCGGCTGCTCTTGCCCAAACCGCCAGCAGCGCCGGATGGCTTGATAGAACGCCTCATAGCTGTGGCTGAGACCAACGAATGCGACATTGTGGCAGCGCTGGAAATTAAGCCCAAAGCCAAAGATGCTCGGCTTGCTGACCAGCACGCGGATCTTGCCATCTTGGAAGTCGATCGCCGCTTGCCGCTTGTGGTCGTCGGGGTCTGAGCCTGATACCTCAACCGCGCCATCAATAGCGGCAGTCAGTGCTTTGCTCTCATCGTTGAGATCACACCACACCAACCATTGCTCGGTGTTGCTGTTGGCCAGCTTGGCGGCAGCAGCCACGCGAAGTTGCAGGCTGGCCTTGCGCACCTTGCGCTGGTCGTTGAGCGTACGAGCCTCCATGGCAAACAACGCCATCTGGCCGGCATCATCCGCCACTGCTTCCCGTGGGGTCTCGACTGTGCAGTCTTGGATCTGCAGCTCTGGCAGCACGAAGCTGCCATCTTTGTAGCCAAGGTCTGATGGCTTACGGATGGTCACTGCCCAGCTGCACACCCACTCCCAGAACTTGTCCCGCGCGTGACCCTTCAACCGCCACTTAGCGGTGTCGCCGCCGTCATGCACGAAGAACATGGCCAGCATCTCGGTGCGGGTCATCACACCAATGAACTCGGCATGATTGCCAAGCTCCATATGGTCGTTGGGTGCCGGCGTGGCAGAGCACGCCAAGCGGTATGGCGTCAGGTTGAACGACTCGATGATCTGGTTGCGGATCTTGCCGGTGTATGCCTTAAGGATGCTGGACTCATCCAGTACCACACCAGAGAAAGCAGTGGCATCAAAATGCGCCAGCTTCTCGTAGTTGGTCACTGTGATGCCGGGCTTGACTTCAGCTTGCGTGGCAGCAAATGCGCACGGGATGCCGAACTTGCTGCCCTCGCGCACGGTTTGATGCGCCACCGCAAGCGGCGCCAGCACCAGCACATTGCCACCGGTTTGCAAGTGCACTTGATGCGCCCACTCCAGCTGCATGGCGGTTTTACCCATGCCGCAGTCGGCCCAGATGCAGAACTTGCCAACGCGGCAAGCCATGGTCACGATGTCCCGCTGAAACGGAAACAGCGGCGCAGTGAACTGCTGCGGATCAAAGCCGGCAACAGGCGCTGCAGTGGATTTGGAAGCTAGAAAGTCTTGGTAGGTCATGGCAGTGTGCAGCCACTTGCAACCGTAGCACCCGCTGCTACACTGTGCAAGCATCCCGCCAGAATCCGTGCGCCTTGCCCATCCAACCCATATACGCCTTAGCCCAGACCTGCTGCAGCGCCTTGACTCTTGGCGTGGTGATCGCATGAATCGTGCTACTGCCATACGGCTGCTGTTGGAGCAAGCGCTTCGGCTGCAACTTGACAATGTGCTGCCTGCTAACCGATGAGCAGCACGCTGCTGCAGCAACTTGCTGCATTACCGCGCCATTGGTCCTATGTGGCAGTGGATGGCCAGAAGCGGCCATACATGGACGGCTGGCAGAAAAACCACATCACACGCGCTGAACTTGGCAAGGAGCTAAAGGCAGGTCGTGCCCGCGCCATTGGCGTTTGCTGCGGTACGCCGTCAGGTGGTCTGCTGTTCCTTGACCATGACGGCAAGTCCGCATCGCAGATGCTGGAGTCATGGGGAATGCCAGTGTCCTCGTTGCCCCATAGCTGGACTGTCACCTCAGGCCGCGATGGCCGGTTTCAGGTCATCTATCAAGTTCCAAAGCAATACTGGTCTGAAATCCGCACCCGGCGTTTTAAGACCGGTGTCACCGATACCGAAGGCAAGCCCGAACAAGTAGAACTCCGCTGGGATGGTTGCCAGTCCGTTGTAGCGGGTGCTCACCCACTCACCAGCGGCTATGCCTGGCTGCCAGGCCGATCGCCGTCAGACTTGCCCATTGCCGACGCGCCAGCGGATCTGATTGCACGGATGCTGCGGCATACGGTGCAGGCTGCGCCTTTGTTGCCGCTCGTTGCTGGTGACGCAGATGCCGCCAGGGCACGGTCATATCTCGAAGCGCTATCGCCAAGCCGTGCTGATGACTATGACGAATGGCTTGAAGTAGGCATGGCTTTACACAGCCTTGCAGATGACAGCCTGCTGCAAGACTGGATCATATGGTCAGCGCAATCATCTAAGTTCAAGCCCGGTGACTGCGAGCACAAATGGCGTGGCTTTAAGCCTGATGGTGGCATCACGCTCGGCACTCTCGGTCAACTAGCCAAACGCGACGGCTGGCGTAGTCGTGAAGCCATTGAGCCACGCCAAGCCGGTAGTGCCGGCAAACCCAAGCCTGAGCCCAATGCTGCACCGCTAACGCAACTGAAGCCGATGAACGCAGCCGAGCTGCTGGCCTTCCTGCGTGATGGCGATAGCGCTTACCGCTACAACACCTTTACACAACGCATCGAAGTAGACGGCACAGCCATCGAGGGTGCCGAGCGCTTCTATCTCACCCTTGCGCAGATGGGGTACAAGGTTTCCAAAGAGGTGGCGCTTGACTGCATCGTGCAGGTAGCGCATGAGTCGCCCTATGACCCCGTAGTCGAATACCTCGACCGTGTAGCCGCAACCGTCGAGCCTGCCTATATCGAAGCACTGGCGTCTGCCTACCTGCGCGTCGGTGATACGCCTGGCACCATCTACGACGAGATGATGAAACGCACCCTCATCGGTGCTGTTGCCCGTGCCTACAACCCCGGCTGTAAGCACGACACCGCCTGCGTCATCATGGGTGATCAAGGCGCCTACAAGTCCTCGTTCTGGAATTGCTTAGCTGGTGAGTTTTTCTCCGATGCGTTAGGTGATATCAGCTCCAAAGATGATCTGATGGTGCTGCACCGCTCGTGGATTATGGAGTGGGCAGAACTTGACCATGTGACCAATCGCAAGCACGCTGGTCAAGTCAAAGCCTTTTTAT
>Ga0194115_10001924_pt1 | contig 25604 bp, 23 predicted proteins | sample TA2MahsurfametaG_3_FD_148656 | JGI IMG/M metagenome (GOLD analysis project Ga0194115, IMG submission 148656) | Freshwater microbial communities from Lake Tanganyika, Tanzania - TA2015002 Mahale S4 surface | ecosystem: Environmental > Aquatic > Freshwater > Lake | place: Tanzania: Lake... | reverse complement strand
AAATATTACTTCGGTCGAATTTTCCAGATAACATACCGGTATCGCCCCAGCAATTAACGAAGGGGTCGTTCCCTCAGTCGTACAATTAGGTAGTTTTACGACACTGGCGCTTCCAAAAAATAGGAATTCGACCGAATTCGGAGGAACCAAATAGACGGTACGTGTGCCCATAGTATAGATTTTCAGTACTCTAGACACGTATGAGAATCCCTGGTTTCACTTGTTGAGACGTGTGAGTCCATATCGACTGTTCTGCATGAAGACACTCCAGGAAGCGATCGGGACCTCATCCAGGGGACGACAGAATGTTTAGAATATCCTCCTATCCAGAACAGGAAGCTACTGGGCTGATGGGGTGGCCAGTCAGTGCTGTCGAACGCATAGTAGCTGAGAACCAATACAACTAGACTCTGTTGCGCTCATATAATGAAATCACTATCAACTACTACAGCTCGTGTTCAGTTCGGATATGCATCAACCCCATATACCTGAAAAACGCTTGGCCCAGCGTACAAATACACTGACTAATCAAGGTGACCGTGCAGACTTCGGTAGGGTGCAAATCATTTCAGCTATGGTACTTATACTACAGTACTACAAAATCTTTTTAGGGTTCCAACTTTCCGTATCCAAATTCGGAACCTGCGTTGCTAGCGGTTGCACTTTGACGGCTACTGGTGGTACTTTCACGCTGCTTACGTTGTAGATAGAACTGGTAAGCTCCAAAGAAGACCGTCACAGCGAGGACAGCGATCGCCACTAACATGGCGACCATACGGAGAAGGTCAATGAATTCAGCTTCGAACGTCCTCGCGATCGAGGGAATGGGTTCCTTAAGTTCAACACTCACGGCAAAGGAGGCCCAGGCTACGACCAAGGGGACGACGTAGTTTTTGTTGGCGATGAGATAGTAGAGCGAGACCACTGCCAACAATCCCAGTGTAATCCAGGCTGCCAAGACTTGAATGGCGGATGAAAGATCCAAGCTTACAAGCACAACGTTGACATTAACCAATGAGGCAGCCCAAAGCCAACCACAGTGAATTTGAAAGGGAAATTTGAAAATCGCCCACTGCCATGGCTTTTCTACAGGCACACTCTGAAGGCTTCGAACAATCAACGCCAAGAAAAGGAGAATACACAAAATAGCGGCGAGACTTCCAATGATAATCTCGGAAGCAAAAAAGAAGCTCCATGTAGCCTACGTATCGAGAGGAGGGATAGATTCATGAGGATACTCCATAGAAGATTGCCCTGGTAAGAAGTGATACATTTCGATACTTACCTGAGCCACGCAGACCAACACGTAATAATAGCCAACACCCTTCACGACGACATCGCTAGAACGAAACGCAGGTAGGGCTTGAGCGACAGTAAAAACACCCTGGGAAACAAAAATAACACCCCAGATAGCAAAGGCATATCCAGCTGGAGTAACAATCGTTTGATATTGTTCGGATACCTCAGTATTCGTTCGTAGGTTAAAGAGACCTAAAACTCCAATTCCGTACGTTGCGGCCACATTCAAAAGGAAGGCCACGATGTTTGCAAAGTTCAAAAACTGAAATTTCGTTGACATGATGGATGTCGTTGATGGACCGCTGGAGGGACGATGGGGTGACGATAGTGAGATGAAGATTCAACAGGGAAAAGAAAACTCGAACGACCCGTTTTGACGACGCGTACGTTAGGTGATGTATGCTGCCTTTGAAAAGTATTCATCTTGTCTTATGATATTCAGTCGTGGTGACGTGGATCTACCGTTGAGTATCCGTTGATCGCCCAATCCGAAGGATGCGGCCTATGTGAAGTGATCCTACCGTTAAATAGAGGGTGTTGCTTCCGCGATCGGGTGCAAGGGGTTGGACGACTAGAGTGAAGGCTACGCCTTGCTTGATCTACCGCCTACGTGTGGACAGAGGGGTTTCTCCCCCAATGGCGGTTCCGAATTCCACATGTCACATTGACTGTGTGACAATCAATCTCAATGGCCGGTACCCTTCAGGAGAAATGTCCGAGTATGACGATGCTACTAGGAATGATAGTGATAGCATCATCAGTGAAGATTCTGATGATCTACTGAGAGATTTACTTGGTGGAATAGCATTCGATGTAGAATGGAAAGAAGAAATAGTGGACAGCAGCAGCCATCCGAAGGTAGTCGATGACAAGATCGATCGAACTGTCACAGTACACGATGGGAACCTACAATCGCCAACAGCGAGTGATGAGGATACAAGAGGAAGAACTGATTCTTCCAGCCATGGCAATCCTTCCGTTCCCTCCAACTACTACGATACATCGTCGAGTTCTATCTACGAGAATTCCTACCGATGTTCTATGGATGGGAAGATAGAACGACCACCGGTACAAGTTGTCAACATGACTCATTTAGGACGAGGGAATGCTTTAGTCATGACGGTACCAATTTCTCGTGGATCCGTCATTTATACCGAGAAAGCGATAGTCGCGACACAGGTCCCACCGATTGAGATTCGAGCTTGTACCTATTGTTTTCAATCATTAGAAGGTATCGATACCTTGTCGGCATCCCTCCCATATCCACAGCTATGGCCTATTCCATCGTTAGACTTTTCAAATCAATGGACGACCCAATCTGAAACAGATTCTTCTCATACTTCTATTGATAGGTTTGGGCGGATTCAATCCACTTCCTGTCAGTCGCTCTTTTGTTGTGCCCATCACTTGCAAGCTCTTCATCAGAAATTGGGAGACTCGTGTCTGGTGAAGCATGCCTTGAATGCGACTACGACGATGATGGATGATTTGGATTCTTCAGTACCAGCCTCCATAGCTCTAACCTCTCGAGTGTTTTGTCATTGTGTACAATACTATCGAACACACGGACAGAGTCTGCAAGGACATTTTCTCGAAGGATTTTGTGGTGAGGAAGACGATGTGAATGCACTCGAATTGGGTGTATACGACATTCACAACAGATGTTATACCTTGGAAAAATTGTATAGTCAGCTGGTAGACATCTTGTCACTATCTACAACAGAACAACAGACACTTTCTCTGACATTCCTGCACAAGGTCGCGGCCCAGGTGGCACGGAATGGTTTTGGATTATTGACACAATCACCTTTCAAAACATATTATGCCTCTTTGCTTCGGAAGACTGGAAGTCGAGATTCAGAAGAACATCAGACTATCATGAAACAGATAGCTCAATCATTGGGACGTGATCGATTGGAACGAGGGATGGATCGTGACATTGAAAGTAGGGTAGCACCTGAAATTTGTGCTATCTTCCCCCTTACCGCGAGATGTAATCACTCTTGTGAACCGAATGCACAGGTAAGGTCACAAGAATTCATCGATGCTCGGATTGATATCGTAGCCCTGAGAGATCTTCAACCAGGAGAAGAATTATTAATAAGTTATATTTCTGTCGGAGCCGGTGTTGGGAAACGGTCTACCGCACAACGACGAAGAGAATTACAAGCCAAATATCTTTTCCACTGTGATTGCGTCCGTTGTACAAGTGGTGGATGACATTGATACCATCAACACTCTGGTTTTCATCTACTATTGACGAAAGGGCACCCGTATCCCTTGAAATGATATCGCGTTCACAGTCAATACAATATTGAGAATGCTACATCGTCATCTTGCCTAATCGCTTTACGCCTAGCACAGGACGATTGCTCAACTACGCTTCGTGTTTCCTTTATGCACAACACATTTTGCTGGATCCACTCACAGAAGCTTCATGGTAAACTCCATCAACAGAGATAAGTTAGATCCGTTGTCTTTACTCTTCTCGAAAGCGACTATTGTCCGAATATCCTTCATTCGGAACATTCGGAGTCCCACCGACATCTGCTGAACGGGGGGTGTTGGTATTTCCCTCATATCTCCGATTCGTTGAGAAATTGGAAGGAGGCCCCCCTCCCGTATCACGTCTCCGTCCTCGATCATCATTCTGTTGTGATCGATGATCATGTCGAATTTGTCCACCACTCTTCCCCCGTCCTAATTCCCGTCCAGGACGGAATCCAGCATCTAATTCGACACGGATGACCTTCCCATCTAATTTCGTTCCACTTAAACTTGCGACTGCCTCAAGAGCATCGGATCGATGATAATATTCTACAAAGGCAAATCCACATGGTGTCTTCTTGAATCGATCTAACCCCATATGGACAGTCTTCACGGGTCCCACTTGTGCAAAGTGTGCACGGAGTTGTAAACTCCTAGTCGTGAAGGCCATATTCCCTATGTATAGAGTGGAAGATTTTTCTAGTGCTGCCATTTGTGCATCAGGAGATTCATAGTGTGATCGATCCCAGTACAGTTCCTTGTCCGCCGTTGAATTCCCAAACAACAACTCAGGAGCTCGAGGTAAATCGGAGAGTAAGGAATTCGGTGGGATAGTACTAGAATCCATTTATGCGGGGGAAAAAAAGTCTCCTCTTGATGCTTGTGACCTCTTTCCGAATACAGTACCGTACTGCACGGTTTGTAATGAATGATCGATTGACAATGGCATCATGGCGACTCTTTTCGTGTGGTGGCCTCTGTAGGGCTATCGGCTATCGAGCCAAACTCTAGTGGTCCATGTGATCGTGCGTTTTGTTCGTTCTAATCAACTATGCAATCTTATCATACCTGCAAATTCGAATCTGGAGTAACTCGCTTTCCAGGGTAGTAGAGATTATGGCCTACTTAAAAATGTTGCTACAAAACCTGGCATCAAGTCTCTCTCTCTCTCTCTCATTCTTTTCCGGTTTTTGTTCTTACTGGTTTGTGCCTGCGTCAGGAGCCTTGGATGGGATACGAAAGGCATTCAACGTGAAGGCCACATAGTGATAATATCCCACAATCGAAACGATTTCTACCAAGGTACCATCCACGGCATCCAATGCTGCTTTCGTCATGGCATATGTTTCATCCGATACAGTATACGTCTCTACGAGTTCTGCCACAAACCGTATAATCGCCTTCTCACGATCATTATTCAACAGAGGTACAAGAATCGTTTCCACATTTTCAATCGAAAAGTCATCATCTCGTGGAATGGATTGGATGACTTCTTCACTAAGCCCCGCCTTTAATGCCTCACCGACATGGATATCAAATTCCGCATGTGACCTTGTCTTCGCTCCTGTCATTAGGATGACTAATTCCGATTCACGAAAACTCAAGGAGGTCCCATATCGACAGGCACGGCCTAATTCTTGTGCTGGATCAGCAATTTCAGGAATCGCTAACCATGGACCAAAGGGTCCACTTAATCCTGTCCCCTTACGAGATGCCAGGATTTTGTGTCGAATCCTTAATTGGGCCTCATTCATCTCCTCCAAGGCTGGGCCACTGTACCGTGGCATATAGGCACTAGATGTATTAATATGATTCCGTCCCACCGAATAGGCTTGAGTCGACAAGAGTACGGTAGATAGAAGAATGCCCGTGAATACATACATCACGTTCAAATTAAATAAGGAAAAATGAGCTACAAAGATTTGTTCATGTCAGCCGAAAAGAGGACAGACAAACAGCAGGTGACAAGTCAACAACTTAAGGTAGACACTTGAAATGTAAACTCTTCGACTTACCCATTCGGCGGAAGGACCAAACCACGCGAGTAACCTGTCGAGGTTGAGATAACGAGGAATATACTGTATGAAGCATCTTCTTCTTGTCGATAGCTTTTTTTCCCCTCCAGATGTTGTTTCTCGATCAACGTTCATCGAAAGAAGAAGAACACTTCTCACGTCAACTCGGAAAAGACGAATTCGAGAGTACGGGTATCTGTTAACGAATCGTGTGGGATTGCCTACGTCACCTATCTCACATTTGTCAATATAGACCGTCTGTCCATCCTTCCAAATTTTTCGACTCAATAGAACTAAAGTAGAGATTTTTAGAGAAGAAGAAGAGAAGAAGAACTTTTCGAACAGAAGGCTTGTCGCCAGCTGCCTATGCCTCACGGCTATAGTAGTTAAACCGAACATCATCGCTAGAGTGAGTAAGGTTCAAGTTGTCACGGTGACTTTGGAGCGTCATTTGTATCGCAAATGGTTGGATCGGAACGGATAGGACCGAAAATTAAAGACTTGCAAGCAAAATCAAAAGCTGCACGAGAGACTTCAACAACATCGGACTGGTGATTTCGAAGTATCTGTACAGAACCAAAGAACACACATATCCAGCCCCCACTCAGGTCGAATGTTCACTCAAAGAAAAATGGATATTGCTTCATCTTCGGCTTCTATCGCTTTTTGGAGGACCTTATGGATCATCGTCAGCGTGTCATCCTTTGTGATACCGGGTGGACATGGGTTTACTACAAATCCATTATCATCATCATCTCCTCCCCATAGAATTTTGACTCCCAACGTAATCCTGAAGGAGTCACTGAAGGTGATTGATTTCTGTGATTTTGGTGAAGACGATCTACAAGTTGCAGGTGTTGCGATAGAAGATTTATCTTGGCGTGTTCATAAATTACGATTGGAAGAAGAAAATAAGAGACGATTCCTAAAGGCAAAGCCACGATTTCTTCCCTATAACGAATGTCGAAAGTGGGTACAAGCCTTTGGTCGATGGAAGAGTGAAACAGAATGGTGGGTACCCCAAAAAATATGTTCAGACTTATGTTGCGGTGACTTTCTCATTATGCCTTTGGGGAGGTGCATGTTCCAATATATATTGCTACTGTGATATGTCGATCTCATGACCTTGTTGCCACCACTTTATAGGAAAGAATGGATCGCCGATGGCGAGAAGCGCAATTCATACATTCCCTCTAGACCGAATGAGTATTACTCGAACACTGGTGATTGGGTCTCATGGGTGAGTAAGAATACCAGTCGTTGCGCTCTTCTTCGTTCAACACAAGCAATAGATCATTCTAACTCACGGACCCACACGGAACATTTTTCATCCTGTCTCTGAAAACCAACCACATTACCCAGGATCACTTCCTAGGAACGCAATCAAGCAGCCCATCCGACAGCAATAAAGAGTAGTTCAATCGTTTTCCTCTGTAATACTATCTTCATCCATTCAAAAAACTCGACACAAATTCCTTGATGGTTTCCTCCATACCGATCATTCACTGTATCGGCACCCCCCAAAATCGGCTATCCAACGCTGATCTCGAACATCTCCTACTTTGCCATCCTAGCCTTGTTTGCACTGATTCGCTTTCGTAATTCCTCTAGTTCCTTTTGCTTTTCTTCTGTCTCGGCACGACGTTGAAATTTCGCTGGCTGATAGTACTATAGGTAGTGAAAAAGAGGTGTAAGACTGATGCTTTAAGAAGGCTACGAAACTCCACTTCTTATCGTGGAACAAAATGTTCTCAATGATCCATGAGGAGTTTCATCACTTACCAGCACGACGAGGTATCGTCCACCGACATTAAATCCTGATAAATGATCAACGGCAGCCTTGGCATCATAAATATCTTCATAGACGACAAAGGCAGTCCCCCTAGTATCCTTATTCCGATCTCCTAATCGGATCTGATAGACTGCACCATACTTACCAAAAATGGCATATAATTCCTCAGCAGTTATCTTGAATGGAAGATTCCGTACATATAGGATACGATTCACCTCGGGAGGTAATCGAGACTAGAATCGTTGCACAAGGCGGACAAAATGGATGATGAGTGAGAAGCACTAGCCAACGCAGCAGACTTTACAGAGAGCGTGTTCCGAGAAAAACTTACATTGGATGATCCTCTTGCGGCGTAGTCACTCATTTTCTTTTGATTTGTGATATTCCAAGTATGGCTACCTACAAGAGATGTTGATGCGTTGTTGATGTTGTTCGGAACCCACAGTGCAGCGAGGTGACTGCCACAGGGTTTGCCGCCACATGTTTGTCAACGGTGTTGTCTCCTCTGCAGTCTGCTGTGAGCGTCGTTCTTGGTCGAAGAAATCGTATGTACCTGGAAAACGGTCGAGAACGGACGAGTGAATCACCTCGAAACGGCAGGCGCGGGTGGGCGAGCGTCTCGTTGGAAGCAGTAGTCCATGGGTTCGTGTCGACATGTGCAACACGTGAACATCATCGAAATGTTCTCGAGCACGGTAAAAGGAAGGCGACGATGATGATGGCGACGTTAGCAACGAAGACGACGACAACAACAGGAAAGACAGCAATGACGACCATCAACCGAATTCGAAAACGAAGATGACAACAAAACGACGGTGACAATGGCGAAGGAAAGGATCATAGGATCGAACATAGCCGCAACGACGACGATGACACCGACACGATGACAACGACGATAAAGCAGCAACGACAACCACAACAACGACCAAGAAACCAAACGACGAAGACAACGAAGTCAAACAAGGAGACGACAACGAAACGATGATGAGACATCAATTGGTCGATTGCGACGACAATGGAACGACGACCAACGAAAAAAACGAAGCCAGTAAAGACGAAACCATACTGACGGCTATGATGACTGATGATGACGATGATGATGACGATTGTAACGATGATGATCATGATATTCGATCGGCAAGAGGTAGATAGCCAGCGATGACGAAGTAGACAACTACGGGGATAATGACGATCACGAAACGCCAACGACAGAACGATGACAACGGGATGACAACGAAAAGAAAAACAACGAAACCACGACATAAACAATGTGACAATCAACCCCGACCAACGACATTGAAACGATGATAACGGTGACAATCGAATGACAACGACGATTACAAGAACAAAAAACAACGATGAGATGAAGAAGAAGGTAAAAATCATCCCCAAAACAACGACGATGGCAGCAACGAGAACACCATAGACGAATAGTAACGATGGTGGTAGAGACGTCGATGGATCCTCGACGATGTAGACGACGATGATGACAAAATGATATCGTCGATGACAACGACAACGACAACAATAACAACAACAATAACAACGTTGATACATAGCGACAACAACCATGATACCGAGGACGAGCATACGACCACGACAGCGACGATGACAAACCCAAAATACAACGAAGACACGAACAAGAAGGCAAGAAATCAACCCCGAACGCCTACGATGGTCAACTGTGACAGTGTAGACGGCCAATTATGACAAAGACGACGATAGATATTTTGACATTGGCGACGACGACGTTCAATAGCGACCGTGATGAGGATGATAAAGAAGACGAAAGACAACGACAGCAACAATAAACAAAAAAAAACGACGATCGGTGATGGTAGCGACGATGACGGCGACTTTGACATACAGCATAACTGGTATTCACCAGCAATGATGGACGACTCGAAAACGGGAACGACGATGAAATCGAACGATGACGGAAACACAGAGACATTCAACGCAAAGACTGCATAGCAAACCCACAAAATTGAGTTGAATTTACTCATTAGAGATCTATACCGTGGTGACAACGGCGACATTGTAGTACTCGAAGCACCCAAGAACGATGGTCTCTTACCAGACCGGAGTTGGTCAAACTTGTGAAGGATAAAAACTGTGACACTTCCACCTGCCAACCATCTAAACCTGTCCTGAAACAAGATCCGCTAGAAGGCCCTCAAGAATATCCTCTTTACCCAAATGCTGCGCCAGCATTATGAGTTGACTTTGTTTTGCAATTCGATTCGACTCTTTCGCTAGAATATTTGCTTCTTTCATTTGATTGGCAATAGAAGTACCAACATTAATCAGCCTGACAATGTTGTCGCTTTCCCTCCTTTCCACTACGGTGGGTTCCCTCCTTTCCATGGCGGGGGATGCCCTCCTTTCCATGGCGGGGGATGCCCTCTTTTCCGTGGCAGTGGATTCCCTCCTTTCCATACCGGTGGATGCTCTCCTTTCCGATACGCTTTGCATGGAGGGGAATGCCCTCCTTTCCGATACCCTTTCCATTGCGGGGGTTGCCCTCCTTACCGATAAGGTGGGTGCTCTCGTTTCCGATGCGGTGGACAATCCGTTGTCACCCTTTTCCTTTTGTTCCTGGTAATTGGCCAGTATCGAAAGTTCTCTCCTGCACTGGAATTTGGTGAAACTGTTGACATAACCTATACCAACATTCCTACAGAACCGGCGGAGTTGGTCCAAGGTGAGCTTGTGTAACTCGATGGTGGTTTCCGGAGCAGAGTCGTCGTCATCCTCGTCATCGCCCAATGACACTTCGTATGCCACCTTCACCTCGTCTCCAGTCTCCTGAGATTCCGACTCCAATCGGAACTTCATACCCTTCCAGAAGTTTGCCTCAGTCAGCCCCGAGAGCCCATCAGGAAGTTCCTTTACCTTTCTCTTTTTTTTGGGTGGGGGTTCACTGGTTGCAGTTCCTACCATCTTTTGTCGTCGTCGCCACCGTCGTCGTCACGAAGAAGGTGAATGGCGTGAAATGGTTTGTTCTTCCAAGAGTGGTGAATGGCGTGTAATGGGTTGTTCTTCGAAGAGTGGATGGATGGATCTCCGATTTTGGCGCAGCAATATGATGCGCCATGTGTGGAACCGAAAGGTGGCGCAGTGGCATCTAGGCGCCATGTTCAAAAACGGTATGCAGTTCATGCCCATGGCGGATGGCGCATTCGTTAGCAACGGCTCCCATGACTTTCAACCTAGTCGCACTAGAGCGTCTGTCCGTTCACCACGACCGTCATCAGTTTTTTCGTCGACCCCCGGTTGTTATCCGAATATATTGCTTTGAAAACTGCGTGCCGATAAAGTCGCTGAGGGGTGGAACCCTACGGCGCCAGACGTGGATTGGCAATCCTCATCTGGCAGACACGATCTGCTCTCAACCATGAAACACTAACCGTGAAAGGAGACTATAGACTTGTTTACTCTTGGGTCTCATGATCTCGGAAGTGTTTCAGCACCGATGCGCTCGAAACTGATGTTCTAGTAGCACAGAGCTGCGACGAAACCACGTACGGTAGTAGTAGCCTAGAACGAGCCTTTATTGTGGTCAAACAACCAAATTAGCTAATCGTGGATTGTAATCGTTGCAGAGTGAAGGAGGTTAGGCTTCCTGCAGCTGCTTCAGAATTTGCATGATTTGCACCAGCTTTCCGACCTTCATATCCAGGGGATTAAAGCCTCCAATTCGTTTCCCATTACTCAAAATAGTTATTTTCGTCAAGGGATGGTTCGGCGTGGCTTGGACATCAATATCAACCCAATCATATACCATCACCGTCGTCGATAGGATCCCACCCATGATCATCAGTTGCGTCGCAGTCACACATCCCTGTCCTAGTTGGGTCCGGAATTCCAATAGCGGTACGGGATTCCGTCGGATATTACTCGTATGGGATCGGAGGGAGATCTCATACCATGTCTCAACAGTCGTCTGTAATCTGGGAAGACCAGGCCACTGATTCGGTGCTAGAATAATTTTCTCCAATAGTCGTTTACAGGAGGCCTGTTGCTGTGCAACTCGAATCATCGCCTGACGATTACTTTCCTTCAAAAAGGCCTGTTGGTCCAAATCATCACGATTTCCAAAGGCTGTAAAGACGTGTTGGACGGCATCATCTGCCATCTGAATCGAAATGTGAGGATCAAAGTCGACTAGACATCCAGCGGCTATCCGATGTGTGACATCTTCCAACGCCTTCTTCACTGTATCATGCCAAGGAAAATCAATCAGTTTACGTTTCGGAAATCGAATCGGTGTCTGACCAATATCTTGATCACTCGCCTTGTCCTTATCATAAGGAATATTGTACTTTCGTCTCATAACGTCAACTAACAGTATCTCAAGTTCACGATAGTGGCTAAGAGTCTCATGAAGGATAGATTCAGCATTGGCGATTTCCATCTGTAGTTCCAACAACATGTGTCGTTGGGAGATTTGGGAGAGAGCAAAACAAAACTCTTTGTCCAGAGTAGCCTGACACGGACGCATACCAAATCGAGATGTTTCATCCACCAACGTGTTGTAGGTACACTTCTGTAATTCCAATTCACTCCATGTTCGATCTAACAACGAGAAGGATTCTTGCAAAATTGGATAATCATCATGGGAAAGAGAGGGGAATAAACGGAGTATATTCCGGTGTCTTGAAAGATTCTTGCTTTCCTCAAGGGCGCTGACAGAGACGTTGTAGGTTGTTCGAAAGAATCGAGTCGTATCTACCTGATTCGATTCAGGACAAGGAAAGGAAGGTTCCAGATCTCCATCTATCACAAATTGTATCAAGACGCAAGCTTCGGCAAGTTGTGTATTGATGGGTGTCAAGGCATTTCGTAGCGGTGCCATTTTGTTGGGATTCGATTTGGAAGTCATCCGATCTAACAGTGTCTGAATATTTGTTGCGTGTAGACTGGTCTCATCTTCATATAGTAGGGGGACCGATTCGACGTGATAAAAGCGAAGCCACAATCTTCGTTCCAATGTTTTCATATGGACCGATACGAATGCAGTCACAAAGTATGGGACATTCCCATTCGCACCGATGGCTTGAAATGTTTCTGGCGTACTTGACACGATGTAATAATCCTTTTGATGGAGTGCTGTAAAGGCCTGATGTACGGCCTGTAAAATCAAATAATGTCTTGCATCTGGTCGTAATCGGATCGATACTGTCCGGACTGCCAATGGATCTTCCGTATGGGGCGACAGACAGGAAATCCCGACATGTTGATCTTGAAGTTCCGCAAGAGCTTCAAAGGGTTGACAGTAATCACGGACGATATCCCTTATGATGTCGTTGTTCGAGTCATCCTTATCACCAAGAATAGTCGTAGAAACAAATTGCGACGTCCAGTCGCAGTACCAATAGGAGCGTGTAGCCGTGTGTTCCGTTTTTAGTTTTAAGTATCGGCAATGATCTCGCAAGGTATACTTTGGTTGGGCGTCTCGTTCAGAGACTTCGTTCATGTCGTTGGGATATTGTTGTTACTGTTTCTTTCTAGATCGATCATGGACGATTCGGTTGTTGTGTCGTTGTTTTGAATCCGATTTTTGCGATTGATTGCTATAACTTATGTGTGGGTCTCCGAGTAGTAGCTTTGCTTTTTTCGCGGCTTTTGTGGTCATTCCTTGTGAAGATGGGGAGGCGCCATACGTCAACTTCCCTCCTGGCGCGCGACGAGTGAACTCGGCTTTTACGAACAAGATTATCATTTTTTGGCGGGAATGGACGAAATGCGAACGTTCTGTCTAGAGCTCGAGGCGGCCGGCAGGCTCGCTTTGTGAGAAGCTCGCACCGCTCGGATCCATTTTTCGTGGGATCTCATTTCCAGTTCACTCGAAAGCTGTGTTTGCAAAACAGTGGTATAACCGCCTGTGGAAGTAAAGCTTCCAAGGAAGTTACATACATACCATCTACAAAAATGGGTCGGATAAGGTAGAACGAACACAAGAACTAAGGAGAACAACAACAAGAAAAACAAGACGAACTAATGGAGTCCAATGACGATCAAGTCGACCAAGATTTTGGTCGATATAAATTCAAAGAAAAGAAAGCAGAAGAAAATTCTTTTGGATCTTTCTAGTATGAACGCCGCGAAAGACGAAGTGAATGAATGTGGATGACTTCACTCACTGGAAAACTAAAAGAAGGCGAAAGTTTCTTGCATGTTTGGATATTTCCATATGAAGAGCCCAACGAATATTCAAGATGAGGTCATACAGCCAGAGAAGACATGACACCAGACAGTTTGAAAAGCAGTACGTATGTTCAAGAATGACTCCTGAGGAAAAGGCCTGTTTGCGCTTGACTTTTCGCAATGAAGACTGGAGACACTCTCTCAAGCAATTCTCAGTTGACGATTCCGGGCCGTCAAGTTATTTGTCGATCGCTTGACCACCATCTATGCTTAGTCGATGAGATTACCAACCATCAACATGGGCTGCGGGGAGCTGCTGTAGGGGCGAAGCATTTTTGTGATCAAGAGTAGCAACCTACAGGCTTTTCAAGCTGTTCTTATGGATCACATGGGATAGCCGTCATTGTGGATCAGTCATCATCGACCAGGAAGGGTCAGAGCGTCCGGTCTCCAGATAGAGTCTAGCGAGAGATCCCCCAAGTGCAGCCCTATAAAGCATATTACTATAGAAATACTGCCTAGTCCCCTGATTGTTTCTCGGACTAACCCATCGTTGGGTTCAAACTAGTCAAGCGAGTTGACAAAGAGTTCTCAAAGACATCGAGTGCAACATCTTGTTGTTCCCAGGCATCCATGATCCGGCGTTTGAATTCTGCCATCTGCCGCCGCTTCTTCCTGACATGTTCCAAAGCACTGGTAACTGCATCTTCATCTTTCTGTTTCATTGAAAATGCAATGTTCTCCTTCCAATTTGGACAGGATGCTCGAAGCATCTCGACCTTCCGTGCTTCTCTTTCAAGCGATTCAATAATCTGAACAGCTTCAATGTGACCACTTTGGCTTAGATCCGAAAGGTGAACTTCATCTACCCGCGGCGACGGCGATTCTTTATCACCCTCACCCTCAACACTGTCGTCTTTTCCAAAGAGGCCAACGAGCTGATCGATACCGGAGCCTTCGAATGTATCCGTTCTGAATAAATCATCCCATGGGCACGAATAGTTTACGTCCTTGTCACTGTCTGGTAGTTCATTCTGAGTCGCGCCGAAGCGCAATCCAAGAACATCATTCTGTAATGTTGGCCTGGAGTTTGATACACCCTTCCACAACGAAAACCGACTTGACACTGTTATCAAAAGATTTCGCTGATCCCACTGTTGTCGATATACCTGATCAAAATCCTCCGTTCCTGTTGAGTATTCGATATATTCTTCTTCTTCCTCATTCATCGGCATTGCGTTTCCGCCTGACTCTGACATGTCGTCTTCTTCTTCCATGATCGTCTCGAGCAGAACGCCTTCTTCGGATGGTTTCTTTTCGCTGCTCGATTCTTTGCGGGGAAAACCAAGCCACTGCGACAGAGTCCCTTGAACACACGGTGCTTCTGGAAACAATCGCGTTACTGCTCGTTGTACGGTCTCTTTGGACAGTAGTGGACCACAGTGGGAGGAGTTCTGAGCAACTTCATCATCGGCATCAGGAAGGAATACTTGCCGCTTGGCTTTCTGGTGTGAGGTAGAGTGTTTTGATTCCTTTTTCTTCCACATTTCTCGTCGATGCTGAAGAAGCTTGCGCTTGACCATTTCCATTCGAGACTCGTGAAGCTCACAAGTTTTTTCCATCTTCTGCACCCGACGAATCAAAGCCTTTTCCACTGCCGAGTCGGAACGAGCGAAAACGGGTGCGCACGTGTCATCGCCCTTGTCAACTTGAGTGTTGCACGGACAAGTTGCACAAAGGGCACAAGTTCCCTTCCGAGCGCGTCGTTGAGGAGGAGGCTTGGGGATGGACGCAGAAACAACCTTTACATGGCTTTCTTCTTTCGTCGTACAGGCTGACGGAGCCTGTGGAGGAGGAATTTGCGGTTGCTCGCGGTGAATCATGCAACTAGTGGCGACCAACTTAGGACCTGACATATCATTCAATGCTGGGTGTTTAGTGTCTTCTGCCATGTCATTAGAATTAGTACCAGATTGATTCGCGCTTGGACGACCACGTTTCCTAGTCGTAGCCTTTGGAAGGGCCTTCGTCGGTTCGGGATGAGAGACAGTGGCGGATACACAAGAATGATCCACGGTCTGGTCATCGGCTTCATTATAGTCTGAAATCGCAGCTGCTACATCATCGCTCTTCGTGACCGCAGTCTGTTTCGTCGGCGTAGCTGCCTTGATTTCTTGACAAAACATAAATTCGTCGACGGTGTAACTACACCCCAGTTTCACTACCTCTTCAATCGTGATCGATTCTCTTGAACTAGGCTTTTGTGAAGAAGGAGCCTCTTTTCCTTCACCAATATTCACGTCACTGAAGAACTGCGATTCCACATTCTCCTTATTGGAAGATTCTGCACTTCGACGTATATCCATACGTTCGTTGACGAGTCTTCGAATGTATGATCTCGATTCATTTTTTTCTTCTGCCGTCATCTTTCGACCAAGTGCTGATACGACCTTCTTCAACAGCTCTTTGAGCGATGTATTGAGGTCAGCTGTAGCGTGAAAGACGACATCGATATGCCGATGGACCTCCGAATCGTCGCGACTGTCATTTTCAAGGCGGGTAGCGTCGGAATCGTCGAGGACAGTCAAGGGCTCAGATCCCTGTGGTGGATGATCTGTACCACGACCGTGTGTTTCCTCAGGGGGCATACTTCCATCCTCTTTCTCTTCGTTATCCTCATTGCTATTGATGCCAGGTCCCGTATCGTCGTCATTGTCATCCATGGGAGGTTGTGTTCCGATGGAATTCTCGTCATCTGTATATCCAATCGGTCCAGTTTTTGTCTTGACTGTGAAATCAGATACGTCGGGTTCTTCTTTGGGTTCTACTTCGTTTGATTGGTTCGACGATTCAGAATTACCTCTTCTATCGAAGGCGATACGGAACAATGAAGGCTTGACTGTGCATTCCTCGTCGGAACTATCAAGTCCAGCACGACCGTGCACAGATGTAGATTGGAAATCCGTAGTGGATGAGAGTGATGTCTTGTGTGTTTCGCCTAGGAATTCTCGTTCCATCTGATCCAATTGTGGAAACATCGTTATGGAGGAAGAAAGTGGAGGTTGGAGACTAGGTAGAGGGCGTTTGCGAGGGATCATTTTTGCCTTCATTGTTGGTTTCGTCTTCTTTGTGGCGGCAAGTTTGGCATTGGCCACGGTGAGTGGCATCACCTTCGGTTTATTCGAACATCGAGAAAGCGAGAACCCCATGGTTCACACTTGTTCTACGCAAGACGAATAGGGTAGGTGGGAAATACACGGCATAGACGAACTCAAAGAAACACTTTGGGATTGTTTCACAACATCCCGAAAAAGATGCAAGTCATCACTGTCACAAGAAAAACAGATTTTGTAACAGTGTTTTCGCCGCCGGTAAATTAACGGTAGCCTAGCATGTACTAGCTATGTATGTATCGTACATGCTACGATACGAAGACTATTCGATTCATTGGATCAACGACGATCTACACTAAAGATGCGAGTGTCGAGAGGTACTACTACCACGAGACCTTCTCATTATCGCTTCCAGACGGAACAACTTAGTATTCGAACACGATGTCGGAAAATGTACGGTGTACGTGCTGTTGTGCCTGATCGCCAGAAAACATCCCCACAAGCACGTGACACAGACAGAAAACGTCTTTTCATTTCGTCGGACCATGTTCCACACCAGATGAACTTCCTCTATGCCATTCATATTCTCAAGATTCTTCCATTGCTTCTCTCCGAGCTGCTCGTCGAGCAAGTTTTCGTTGACGCTTGGCTTCTGCGGGATCGGAGGGGTCTGGTAATCGTTTTCGAGCCATCTGGCTGTCATCCTCTCGAGGATTGGATGGCTGAATTCTAGTAGGTTTATAATCCGCCTCAACAGCCGTAGGCGAAACACTGACGTGAGGCACATTTGTGGTCTTAGAAGTGCCGATTACGGTGGTAGAATCGTTCGTTGATGTATCCTTCATCGGTTTATTCTTTTTCTTGGCATCCTTTTGTTGTCGAATCTTTTTTCGTTCAGCTCGGGCTTCGACAGAGGCTCGTTCATCGGCCGCTCGTTCATCGGATTGGAGACTGACGGTAATCCGTTTCTGCCGACGATCAATCTCTACGACCCGTACTTGGACGTCATCATCCCCCTCATGGAATAATTCATGTGGATTCGAAACAAAGTCATCTCGTAGTCGGGAGACGTGACAAAAGGCATCCGAGTGACACCCAATATCAAAAAAGACACCAAAGTCTTTCACATAGACCACCCTACCAGAATATTTCTCACCGATTGTAAAGTCTGTAACTGGTTTCCGACCAAGACAGTATCTTGCCTTCGCATCCGACGAGTCTGTCGTCGAAGTCTCTTTCTTCTCGTTGTCTGTCTTTTTGTCTGTCTTTTGTTTTTTCATGAGCGGTGTTTCGTCGTCAATCTTTTTTTGGGTCTCTTCAATATGTGTAGTTGTATCCTTTCGTCCACGCCTTCGTCGTCCACGCATTCGTTGAACAGTAGGCTCTCCAGTACTTTCCTCCTCATCGTCGTCTTCGTCGTCTGAAGACGATGAATCATCTCCCACTTCTTCTTTTTCTTCTTCGTCGACCAACGGGACAGGATCTTCATTACTTCCCGCCGAAGAATCATCTGCACTAGAGTTCGTTTCTTCCTCCGTCTTTCCAAAGAGAGAGTCTCGTACTTTGTTGTTTACCGCAGTTGCCGAATGGTCAAGATCACCATGTTCCTCGTCGTCATCGTCATCGTCGTCGTCTTTTTCCACGACTTGACGTTGTGGCTTCTTCTTTTTGGGTGGTGTCGATGAGGAGGGTACAGCGGCGGAAGAAGTGGGTGGGAGATTTCTTGGAAAATCGAGTGGTTGATCTTTCACTCCCACTGTATTCTCCATCTTTTTCGTTATGTCTTGTTTGGAAAGTTGTGTCTTTGTGACTTGTTTGGAGAGTTGTGCCTTCTTTGTTAAGTAATCTTCCAACTCCTGACGTACTCGCTCTCGTGTATCCTCTTCTTCGGTCTGTTCTAGTTTCCGTTTGAGATGTTTCGGCTTTTTGATTTTATTGTCCTTTTTCTTTTGGGAGGGGACTGATGGTCGACGAACATCGGTTTTCTTCTTGTTGTTATGGTTTGCCGATAAACCCTTGGATGCCATGAATGGCTTCTTCTTCCCTTGGTCGAATGATTTTTTCATTGTGGAATCCAGGCGGCTTTTCTTTATTGGAGTTTGACCTCCAGCTGCTTTCGAGACGACCGGTGTAGAACCCTCATTACTCCCTCCATCTTGAAGACGCTTCAATCGTCTTCGTTCTTTCGCACCTTCTCCTCCTGCCATAGTGGTTCAAAGCCTTTGGTCCCCCTTTCAGATTGTCTGTTGGATGGAAACGAGAGGGCGGGACATGACTGTGAGACTGCATTCACGCAATTCCTGGAAACAGAACAGATCCTTGTGGTTGTGGAAGAAATGATTGGTGTCGGGCAAGCAGCACGAACACCAGATATTTGGTCGTGGGGGTCGAAAATCTTTGTCCCGCAAAAACGACTTGTGACCGAGAACTCCAATTTCTGGTGGCATACGGCATATGGTGAGCTCATTCCACTACTTCGAAATCATCAACGATTACGGTATTGATTTTGCACAAGGATAGCATGAAGAAAGGTGATATGGTGAAATCGAAGGAAATGGAGGAAAAGGGAAGGAAGATGGGTGGGACTGGTTTAAATGATTTATTCATTGGTGTCTTCGGTGTTGCCTTCCTTGTGAGTTTATCCTTAAATATCCTCCATATGACTGGATATCTATATCATGAACATGAAAGTCCTGTCCATGAATCGATAAAGAATTTTCAATCCTACGAAAATGTTAAGAAAGAAAACCAGGACTTAGAGGATCATCATCAGGGGAAGAATGGTGATATTCGATTAGGACATTTAAATTGTGATGCCTTTGGTGGACCATCAGAAGAACTTGCCAGAGAAATGATATATTGGAAGGATATCCCCGAAGATGCAACATGGGTATCACCCTTTCATGATGATACACAAACAAAGTATCTTACCTTTGAACCAGATGGTGGTGGTTGGAATAATATCCGTATGGCAATGGAAACAGTCTTCGCCTTGGCATTAGCTATGGGTCGGACCTTAGTCATCCCACCCGAAAAATCAATGTATCTACTCGGGAAGAGAGATAATAAACAAAAGAAACATTTTTCTTTTATTGATTTTTATCCTATTGATGATATTGCGACAGAATATGTCGGTCTGAAAATTATTAGCAGTAAGTGGGGGTACTTAAATTCGACCAACAAACAACGAAGAGGACTCTCCACCAAAACAGTATTCTTACCCTCGACCTTTGTCTTTCCCTTTTTTTCAGTGAAGGAATACCTCGAAACAGAAGCGATGACAGGAAGACTACGTAACAAGGTATGTATATGGTTGGGGGACGCTGGGTTGAAATGATGATAGTTTAGGCGGACATCCTCTTACAGGTGTATCCTTTTGTTTTGCCCTCCATCTTTTGTTTTGCCCTCCATCCTCCCCCCGCCCCACCGGGCAGGTCACTGGACAAGTCGAATTTCCACCTGGTAATCGGACGGATTGGGATGGTATTGATCAGGAAGAGTATGACATAATGAGAGGATATTTGAGAACTGTGACCTACACGCCAGTGACGTGGAAACCATCCCGTTGTCTACCAGCCTTCCCATCGTCGGGTGATCATAAGGATGTGGCTATCCTTCAGGGTCTTGCTGAAAAAATCACAAAACCTGGACCCTTTCATGATCCTGCACCCGTCGATAGTGAGCCATTAGAAAGATTAGAAGAAACCTTGGCAGGACGGAAACAACTTTGTGTCTACGATGAAGAAATGCAAAATGAACCGACTGTTCATTTCCAAATGAATCATAAGGAGAATATGAGACTCCTTGTCCACTTTTATGGATTTTTATTCTTTGAAGATTGGAAGGAGGACTTGTTAATGAAACGATTCATCCGTGATCATGTCCGGTATATTGATGAAATTCAATGTGCCGCAGCTCGGATTGTTGCGAAGGTTCGAGATATTGCCCGACAGCAGGATCCAACAGGAAATCCTAATGGTATCTTTGATTCATTTCATATCCGTCGGGGAGACTTTCAATTTAAGGATACTCGTATTGAAGCAGATGAGATATATGAAAATTCAAAGGCAGAATTGACCCCGAATTCAACCATCTTTGTCGCGACTGATGAACGGCACAAGGACTTTTTTGAGCCATTAGCTCGACATTACAACCTGTTATTTTTGGATGACTTCAAGGCCGAATTGGGAGGATTAAATACCAACTACTATGGTATGGTTGACCAACTGGTCTCTAGTCGTGGACGAATTTTCTTTGGATGTTGGCATTCGACCTTCACTGGATTCATTACACGGATGAGAGGATATCATTCACAGAATGCCAAGGAGCCCGGATATCAAGAGGGGACACTATTGAACACCTATTACTACGCCACGAAGGACAGAAAGTTGGAGATGCATCAATATGCTCCGTTGCGAGATGGATTCTTCAATCGGGAATTCCCAATGAGTTGGCGAGACATCGACAAGGGAATAATTGGTCATGATTACGCCTAACTAGAGCATATACCCTCACACACAAAGTCTGAGGACGCTACGGACCAGGAGGAAGTCCCTGTTGTTGTTGTTGTTGTGATAAGTCTCGTGTGATGTACAAGAGTTTTTCCGGATTGACGTGTTCCAGGTGGGGGGTCGAACGGGAATCGATACGGATGAAGTTCCGAGCATCCGTTCCCAAAAAATTGTGTTTCACATATGGCTCCAATACCCAACGTCTAGTGATGAGAATATACTGATCATGAGTCTTATTCAAAAGGTAAAGAATTCCATCATCCCGAAGACGACGAAATGTATTCTTGAAAAGGCTATCAATCTGTAGGTTTTTCATCATATCCGTTTGGGCCTGTCGTCCCTCGTTGGCTTCGATGATATTCGATGCCACCTGTCGAAGATGTGGAATATCTTTAATATCAACATACAGAAATCTCAATGGATTTTGTCTTTGTGTTGATTGTAATTGAAGTAAATGATCGAGAAGGGTATCTCGAAAGATGAATTGTGGATCCATCCGTTCGACGTCTGCAATACAATGACAGTAAAGAAGATCCATCTTATAGGGGAGATGACAGGAACATGATAACCCAAAGACCCGCCATTCTTCATTCGTATCATGTCTTGACGGTAACATTCGTCGTTCTGACACTTGAGTCGATATCGTCGTCCCTAATACGTTGAGATACTTGACTGCGGTAAAGGAATTAGGGTCACGAATCATCGATTCTTCACGGTCTATACAGGCCTTCCAATGTTTCATTTCTATATCCCACTGACTTCCCACAACACGATCGATTAAGGAAATTTGTACCTCCTTTACGACGACATCCATGTCTCTAATAGCCGCTACACATTGGATCTTTCCAAAAATTCGTACGATATCTCCTAGTCTACAATTTTCTTCGGCTGATTGATTTGTTGATTTCCTTCGTGTCAGGACTGGAAGATGATAAAGATCATCAGATGTCTTCGCCCATGCATAGCAATCAATAAGACCAGTCCCATCATCGATCACATAGAGGAGAGCTTCATCGGATGCACGGACTTTTCGACTCACAATACAACCGACCAGTAAACATTTCATGATAGGAACATATTGTTGATCACCATTCGACCAACAAAAGATGCCGTCGACTAATTTCAATTCATTCAGTTGTTGGACTGTCATCGGAACATGGGACCAATAGTATGGAGAAATCCCTACCGTCGAAAGATCGATACTCGGCATTGACATTGTTATGCTCCGCAATGACAAAGTACTTGCGATTTCGTCCACCTTCAAAGGACAAGATGTACTGTTACTTCAACAAGTTGATACCCCCACATTCGAGCTTTCATTAGCTCGCTGAAGTTGCCACGAGTAACATGAACAAAAGTAGAAGTAGGCTTCTCTAGAGAGGATGTTCTGACGGTGAGTGCCGTGGCTTGGCATGTCTTATGGCAGTTCCACTCTAACGATGTGTCGAATCAGCCCAAGATGAACTACTGATCTCTCCGACTCTAACTTACTGTTAGATCCTCAGAAAGATTGACCCCTCTGCTGCAGCCAAGTCTGCAATGTTATTTTGCAGAGGGAGACGTACGTACGGGGTCTACTTTTCGTCCCTGTCACATCGTAGTTCGACGCCTTCCAAGCAAGGTGGATAATCCCGCCAATGTATGTATTGAGAGGGGGTGTCCAAAATCGTTTTGAACGTGGTCGACGAATGATCGGGCAATTGAATCAACTTCAGAGATTTGGGTGAAGGTTTGATGGACTGCAAGATCGAGAAGCGGTTCTCGACGTAATCCGACTTCCCAGTTTCGTGTTCTTCTGACAGAGACACCAAAGCATCCAAACTTTCAATGTCACAGTCAAAGCCAATCGAGCGATTCAAATATATGTACCTGTAGATATAGTTACATAACATATACACGAATATTCCATGCCTTCAGAAGTGATGTTCGCTCGAACCACCAGCCATCCATCAACCATCCTCGACAGGTATCCGCAAACTTTTTAGACAGCGTATGTCTGTTTCCATCAATTGATCTTCCACAAAGAGTCGTCTTGTATGGAGCGATATGTCCAGTAGTAGAGCTAGGCGATAGTTGGAAGGATGAGATCAGTTTGCTTCAATTTGGCGGGAAGATATTCCACTCTTCTTTACATATGGGTGATCACGACTATACCAGACGGCTTGGTCAGATGGCACGCTGTGTCGTCCTTTGAACTCAAGAGAAGCATGGGAATACAACGTATCCATCAACAAAACCGTTGTATGCCTCCCATCACCACCCACCACGATCATGATTGGGTCCCATCGTTACGGCGAAACGATATGATGGCCGGCAGAGGCATTTCTACTGGCACAACCTCCAACTCCCGCATCAGTCGAAGTACGAGCGCGATTCATTCATCCAGCAGTACGACACCAACCACAGCATCATCACAATCCATCATCCCCACCATTGACTTTTCGATAGTCGCGTTTTCAGGTCTAACAATATCGGAACTTGATGTGATCAAATCGTCGATTGAGACTGCCTGTGAACAGGGACTTGGTTTGATGGTCTCTGTCACAAGTGTGACTCCACCGCATACAGCAGAACTTGCCCAAAATCAAGAAGAACTGAGTTCGTCATCGGGAATTCCAGGAACTTTGGGTCGTGTGGTACTATTGAAAACCAATTTGGATATCGATAGTATTGAAACGGTAGAATATGCTATTTCGGAACAAATTGACTGTCACCTATATGCGGAACCACCACTCCTCAGGCAACCCATTTTGATCAAAATTCACAATCCATTATATTCCAATATTGATTTTGAGAGATGCAGTACGAGCGCTTCCATGACGAAGATTCTTCAGTTGATTGTCCAAGATGAAGTCGACATATATCAACTCAATCGGCCTCTACTGGTTGACGATTCAGGAAGGTCAGCCGTAGTCGAAGACGATCACATCGGAGATATAACGTCGACGACTACGAAGATATCATCCAGTCCATCAAGGTCACTTCCCCCGCCATCCATACATGTGGAATTAGATGCCGCTATGGTGAGGAAGATTAATCCAAAATTTGACGAGGACCATAATGATGATGACGATGAAACGGCGACGTGGTGGGATACAAGTACTATTGTAGTGTGGGATGATTTAGTATCAGATGATTTACGGAAGTGTTTATTGGATGTCGTCGTCAAGGGTACTCGAGAGAACGATAAGGAATGGGAGGAGTGGGACGATGTCCACGGTCCAGATCCTCGACGATGGACCCGAGGGGGGCTGACCGACACCTTGAATGAAAACGATGATGAAAATGATGACAATAATGAGGGGCTGTCATCGAATTCAGGATTACTACCACCTCAAGGTGCAGCCTGTTGGGGTCTTCGAGACGAAGCTATTGAAGATCTTTGTTTTGGTGACCATCCGGCGATACTCGAATTTGAAAAGATTCTAGCTGAAAGGGTGTTTCCCCAATTCAGGGTCTGTCGTCTTCCTGAGGCAGTCTTCGGGGCTTGTGTATCACCATTGACGGCCAATGCCCCGACATATGGAGATCACTTTGATTACCATATCGATGGTGATCCCATGTTAACCCCGCCTTCACCATGGACCGATGTTTATGGTCGATATCCTAATCGGCATGCGGGGAAACCCCGTTTTGTGTCATGTTTAATATATTTGAACGACAAGGATTGGAAATGGGGTGCTCCTACTCGATTTTTGGATTTGCCGACCTCTCAGGCCTACGAGGTATTCCCTAAACCAGGCCGAGTCGTTGTGATGGATCAAGATGTATCGCACACAGTTGTAGCTCCTGATGCTGATGCTGGTCAACGACCACGATATTCACTGGTTTGGAAATTAATTTTACACCCTCGGGATGATTCTGATAGGAAAAGTGGAGAACAAGACATGACCGATCTTCGTCAGGGACGATCCGATTGGCCCGAACCAATCCTCTTCGGGAGTGCTAGTAGTACTATATCATAAACGAACCATTAAGAGAGAATATGTCGGTGCCCAGCAATCCATGGAGGGTGGTGATGAGTTACTCTCTAGCTAGTAGAGCCCATTCTGTGTGGTGGGGGGATCAAGGGGATAGATTTGTTGAAATGACTCGTACTCCTTCCTGCCTTGGTTGATTCGTAGGTATGTGTCGCAGGTCTTGAGTCGTCTTACTCAAACCACACTCTATGTCACACAACTCTTGCAGGATAAAAATAGGTTTGACTCTATCATATTGCAGTAGTGATTCAATAATCTCGTAGTTCTAATAAAGTGAGCTTTAAACTATTTTTCTGATTTCGGTTTTGATTCTTTTGCTCTTCTGATTTCTTGTCCTTTCGTGCTTCTCTTCTCGTATATTTCATGTAGGTTTTCACGTATTTCTGTTTCTCTTTTTGTGTTGTTGGATCAGTCGATCCTTCTCTCCTTCTCAACCGGTGCCATCTTCATTAATCGTTGGGGATCCATTCTCTCCT
>Ga0194115_10001920_pt1 | contig 25620 bp, 20 predicted proteins | sample TA2MahsurfametaG_3_FD_148656 | JGI IMG/M metagenome (GOLD analysis project Ga0194115, IMG submission 148656) | Freshwater microbial communities from Lake Tanganyika, Tanzania - TA2015002 Mahale S4 surface | ecosystem: Environmental > Aquatic > Freshwater > Lake | place: Tanzania: Lake... | reverse complement strand
GCACTAATAATACTAAAGCGTATTATAAAATTATTACAAGAACGGCTTCAGATGGTACAGAAATTGAAGAAAGGTTTCAAGTTGATGCTAACACCTATGCAAATGTGGCATCTTCAAGCACATCATACACATTAGATAGTGACGATGTTGTAACTGAAGTTATCACTAAAGAAAAACAAACTTATTACGACTATGAGGTAGAAGAAAATGAAGCTAAAAGAGAAATAAAATTATTAAAAAAAGATTTTGTTCCAGAGGTAGAAAAAGAATTTAGACGTGTAATTAGAGGCGATTAACTTATGAGTTTAACAGTAAAAGATGCCTCACAGTTTAAAATTAATGAAATAACAATTGTGTCAAAAATTGGTTCTTTTGATATTACTAATCTTTTTGTTGAGTTAAATCTTTATGATTCTCTGTTTATGCCTATAATAAGTGGTAATATATTAATTACCGATTCTTTTGGACTATCATCTAAACTTTTATTTGATGGTTCCGAAGTTATTTTAATTGATATGGCTAAAGATAACGATTCTGAAAACTTTCGCATTAAAAAAGCATATAGAATTTATAAACAAACAAATCGTAGAAACAAAAACCAAAATAGTGAATCTTATGTTCTTAATTTTGTATCTGATGAACTTATGTATTCTGACCAACAGAAAGTAAATCAAAACTATGAAGCAAGCTATTCAACAATTGTTAGAAAAATATTAGACGATTATCTTAAAGTTCCAAAAAGTCAGTTAAATGGCATTCATGAAGAAACTTCAGGTGTTCGTAATGTAATCATACCTAATTTAACACCACTAGATGCAATTAAATGGTGCGCCAAAAGAGCCTTAGATAATCAAAACTCACCAAATTATGTTTTTTTTAAAAATCTTATTGGTTATAATTTTGTTTCATTGTCCACACTTTTAACACAAGAACAGATTTTAGATATTAAATTTGATCCACAAAATCTATCACAAAGTAATTCTATTAGACAAATAAGTATCGCTCGTAGTTTTGAAGTAATATCACAAAACGATTCTATTGAGAAAACTAGAAGTGGTGTTAATGCTGGTAAGTTTATTGGTTTTGATCCTGTAACTAGAACTTTTGCTACAAGAAATATTACCTATAATGATCACTATTCAAGCATGAAACACGGTAATATAAAACCAAATTATTCAGCTATTCAAAACAGAGATAATAAATTTAATGATACCTCTTTTGATGCTCGTAAAGTTTTAAGTTTTTTTAGCACAGCCAGAAAATTTTCAGAATATATTAAACAGAATGACCCAATATCAATTTCAAAAGACGAAGGTTATGAAAATTATATGTTTCAAAGAAAAGCAATTTTTAAAAATTTAACTAATAAAAGAATAAAGGTTGTCATGCCTGGTAATTTTCAATTATCTTCTGGTTTTAATGTAAATTTCTCAGTACCCGTTTATGCAATTAAAGAAAAGGGTGATTTAAATGAAGATCCTAGTTTAAATGGTAAATATCTTATAGTGGCCGCAAGACATGTTATTGGTTATAATAAGCACGAAACAATTATTGAAATGGTTTCTAGTTCTACTAATAATCAACACGATATTGTAAGCCATCCTGAACAAAATAATAAATTAATGACCTATATCTAATGAAAAACGAAAATAAAGATTTTGCTGGTAAAAATGGATTCATTTGGTGGGTGGGTGTTGTTGAAGACCGCCAAGACCCATTAAAACTTGGCCGTTGTCGTGTAAGATGTGTTGGTTGGCATGCTGATGATAAGATGAAATTACCAACCGAAAATTTACCATGGTCTATGCCTAGCCTTCCTGTAAATAATCCACACCCATATGCGCCAAAAGAAGGTGACATGGTTTTTGGTTTCTTTGTTGACGGTGAGAACGCACAAGAACCAGTTATGATTGGTGTATTTCCAAACATTCCATTAAAAGAAGGCAATCCACAAGAGGCTTTCTCGGATCCAAGGTCAGCTGAAGCTCTCACTTCAGCGCCAGTTAAGCCAAATGAAACACAAACAGTTTATCCAAGAAAACTTGATGAACCAACCACTTCACGTTTGGCAAGAAATGAAACCATAGATGACTCTATTGTATCACTTAAAAAAGCAAAGAAGGCCTCACGGGTAGAACCAAATCCATATTACAATGCCACTTACCCATATAATAATGTATATGAAAGTGAATCAGGACACGCCCTAGAGTTTGATGACACAAAAAATAACGAAAGAATACACTTGTACCATCGGTCAGGTTCATATGTTGAATGGGGACCTGCTGGAGACCGTGCAGAACGCATCCAAAAAGACAAGTTTAGTGTAATTGTTGGTAACGATTCAGTTTATGTCCAAGGTGATGTTAATTTATTCGTGGACGGTAATGTAAATTGGAAAGTTGCCGGTAATTTTAATCTTACTGTGGGTGGAGCTTTTAATGCAAGTGTAGGTAGTAAAACTGAAACCATCAAAGGCGATTCACATATAAGACATAATGGTGATTATCATCGTTGGATTGGTGGTAACTTTTATGATAGAAGGCAGTCTGGTAAAAAAGACTTTTCGTGCCCTAGTGATACAAGAACCAGTGGAACAGACTGCTCGGATGTTAATTCCGCTTCCGAAGTAGAATAAATAGAACATGGCTACAGTAGATATAGATAACGCAAGGTCTTTCAAAGATTTGGATTTGAATTTTACAATTCATCCAGTAAAGAAAGATATTAACACGCATAAGAATGAATATGCGATTATAAATGCAGTCAAGAATTTGGTTTTAACAAACCATTATGAAAGGCTGTTTCAACCAGAAATTGGTAGTAATATACGCCGCCTTTTATTTGAAAATGTAGATGCCGTAACTGGCGCACAAATTGAAAGAGAAATTACCGAAACAATTGACAATTTTGAACCTCGTGCCCAAGTATCTAAAGTAACAGCATCACCAGATCCAGATAATAATGGTTTTAAAGTTGAATTAGAATTCTTTGTGATTAATGATCCAAACCCAATTACGATTAATTTTTTCCTAGAGCGAATTAGATAAAATGGCAGACCGTTTAAGAATATCAGAACTTGATTTTGATACAATCAAGACAAATCTAAAAACATTTTTAAATCAACAAGCAGAATTTACCGACTATGATTTTGATGGAGCTGGTTTAAACATTCTATTAGATATTTTGGCTTATAATACTCATTATAATGCCTATTATCTTAATATGGTTGCCAATGAGGCATTCCTTGATACCGCACTATTAAGAGATTCAGCTGTGTCACATGCTAAAACATTAAACTATGTGCCATATTCAACACGAGCTCCTGTAGCAATTATTGATTTTTCAGTAGAATCAAATACAACAACTGCAGCTACAATGACTATATCGGAGGGTTTTTCATTTCTATCAAATCAAATTGATTCTAAATCATATAATTTTGTAGTGCTTGATGATGTAACTGTAACAAAAGCCAATAGTCAATTTGTGTTTGAAAATCTTGAAATTTATGAAGGTCAACTTGTTACCTATAATTTTACACATAATGCAGCTACAAATCCAAAACAAGTATTTACATTACCTGATAGTAATATTGATACCACTACACTAAAAGTAACTGTTGCGCCAAGTGTGGGTAATACTTCAACATCTGTTTATAATAAAGTAACAGATATATTAGATATTGATGCTTCATCTGAGGTATTTTTCTTACAAGAAGAACGAAATGGAAAATATCAAATTTATTTTGGTAACGATGTTATTGGTAAATCTTTACCTGATGGTGCTTCTGTATCAACCACATATCTATTAAACAATGGAACAGCTGCAAATAAAGCCAATAATTTTGTAGCCACAGCAACACTCACCGATTCATTGGGTAACTCACAATCAAACTTTACAATTACACCGGTGAGTGCAGCTGCAGGTGGCGCTGACCGTGAATCTGTGGATGATATTAAATTTTCAGCTGCGGCTCAATTCTCAACACAAAATCGTTTAGTGACATTCAAAGATTATGAATCATATATTTTAAACAATTATCCAAACCTTGATTCTGTTTCCATATGGGGTGGCGAAGATAATGTTCCTCGTGTTTATGGTAAAGTATTTGTTTCATTGAAACCAACAGCTAATTATTATATTTCAGAAACAGAAAAACAAAGAATCATTGATGAAATTATTTCACCTAAAGCTATTGTAGCTGTTCAAGCTGAAATATTGGATCCAGAATTTCTATATCTCATTGTTGAAAACACCGTTCAATATGATGCTAAAAAAACAACAAGCTCTGAAACATCAATTAAAAATGTTATTCGTGATGCTGTTTTAACTTATCGTGATCGTGAATTAAATAAATTTGATACTCGTTTTATACTTTCTAAATTACAAGATGATATAGACAAAACCGACTTAAATGCCATTCTTGGCTCAGAAACAATTGTTCGTGTGCAAAAACGATTTAAACCAACCATTGGTGAAAGTCAAGCATATACAATTAATTTTAATGTGCCTTTACATCGTGGTACTATTTCAAATAAATTAGTGTCGTCAGAATTTGGTGTTAATGATTCTAATGGTGTGGCAAGAACGGTAACATTTGAAGAAATACCTCAGTCATTTTCAGGAATTAGTTCAATTTCAATTACAAATCCGGGTGCAGGTTATACAACTGCACCAACCGTGACAATTACTGGTGATGGCACAGGTGCTAATGCTACTGCTACCATTGTCAACGGTTCAATTCAAAGTATTGAAGTGACAACTCGTGGTATTGATTATTCTCGTGCTATTGTAACGATTACTGGCGGCAATGGATATGGTGCAACCGCAACGGCTGTGATTGATACTCGCACAGGTTTATTAAGAACAATTTACTATGACACAAACGCTGAAAGACAAATTGTTGATTCAACAGCTGGTACAATTGATTATGATACCGGTGAGATTATTATTAATGACATCAATATTCGTTCAATAGACACAGATGATGGACTGATCCGTTTGTCTATTGAATCGGAAAAAGGAATTATACAATCGGTTCGTAATACCATTATTACCATTGATGAAGAAGATCCTACATCTATTGTAACAACACTTGAAGCTATTTAATGTCTGACTTAAAAACCTCATTACTTGTTAATCGTCAAGTTCCAGAGTTTATTCGGGAAGAATATCCTGTATTCATTACATTTTTGGAAGCTTACTATGAATACCTTGAAACACAACAAGGCACTCAACTAAACGATTTAACAGCCAAAGCAAAAGACTTAAAACATCTTTCCGATGTTGATTTATCTATTGATGATTTTGAATCTAACTTTTTTAATAGTTATGCTACACTCATACCAAAAGATGTTGAGGTTGATAAAGCATTTCTAATTAAAAATGTTCTGCCTTTGTATTTAGCAAAAGGTTCAGAGAGTGCATTTAAACTATTATTTAGAATGCTCTTTAATGATGAAGTTGACATCATTTTACCAAAAAATAATGTATTAAGAGCTTCTGATGGTAAATGGGTAATTGATAATGTTCTTCGTATTGAAACAGATATACGAAGCCTTTATACCGCCAATGGTAACACTTCTGCTAGTGCTGTAGCCTCAGGTAATACTACATTCCTATTAGCTCAAGAACCAACAAATGGTGATATTTCAGTTTTTGTAGATGATGTATTAAAAACTGAATTAACTGATTATTTTTTCCGCAAAGAAACTAAAAAACTTGTATTTTATACGGCACCTTCAGCCAATTCTGAAGTTAAAATAGTTTATTCTGATTTTAATATTGAATTACTTAATAATCGCAAAGTAACAGGCGTCACTTCTGGCGCCACAGCTTTAATTGAAAAAGCTACCGAAAGAATTATTACTGACCAATTAAACCTTGGTTTTCCTTTTGAATTATTCATTAGTGAAAAAACACTTCTTGGTTCTTTTCAACAAGGAGAAATAGTTGAAGTTGATATAGTTGCTGATGATGATTCACTTATCACATTAGAAACAGATACTTTTTCTTTTGTCAATCGTATTCTTGTTATTGATGGTGGTTCAAGTTATAATGTAGGTGATGTTGTAATTGTGACTGGTGGTGGCGCTTCAGAAGATGCTATTGCTGTTGTTGATGATGTTGTTGAAGGTTATATTGATTCTATTACAGTTACTAATGGTGGTGCCGGTTTCCTCAATAGTGGTGATATTGCAGTATCAAATATTGCTTCACCGTTTTTATTAGACCTGGCAGTTGATGGTATTGATACCACAGGAGTTGCTAATTCAACTTCAAATACATATACTGTCAATGACGATGTTATTTCAACCTATGCTAACACAGTTATTTCAGCCGCTGATTATGGTTTTCCAAGTTCAATTATTGCCGCTGGTGAAAATGTAGCCACAGTTATTGCTGATGCTCTTACATCATTAGAAATTACAAGTCTTGGGCCAATTACTAATGTTCTTATTATTTTTTCAAATACATCTACAGCTATATCACCAATATTAGACGCAAATAGCGCAACATATACTGCTGGTAATAGCACTTTTGATATTAAAACATTTGGTTCAGTAGGTCGTATAGCAATCAATAATGGCGGAACAGGATATGCCGTTGGCGATGAAATTAACTTTGGTTCTAACCCTGTAGGAACAAATGGTCGTGGTGCAGCTGCAGCCGTCAAAGCGGTATTAGCTAATGGACAAATTACACAAATTGAAATTCAACCATCAAGAGTTACAGGAACAGCTAATATTTCAAATAATACAGCACAATTGATTGGCACAGGAACTGATTTTGGTACAGAAATTAGAGTTGGCGATAGAATTATTATTAACAATGAAAGTCGTTATATTAATTCAATTTCAAATGTTACTCATGCAAATGTGAATGTAAATTTCACTTCTACGGCTACAGGTAAAAAAATAGGTCGCTATGGAGTTTATCCAATTGGTGGAGTGAGTTATGTTCAAAATAATTTTCCAGTATTAACTATTTCAACAGCTTCAGGTGCAAACGCAAACATTCAAATTTCAGCCATAATGAGTGATGGTGAAATATTAACGCCATTTATTGGTAATACGCAGCCTGGCCAAATTATAAGCATTGAAGTATTAAGTGGTGGTTCAGGATATGAATTTATTCCACAAGTTGATTTAACCGGTACAGGTAGTGGAACGGCTACGGCTAATGCACAAATTGAAGCAGGATACATAACTCTACCCGGTCGTTGGAGAACATCTGATTCTATTCTTTCTACCTCTGAAAGAAAATTGCAAGGTCGTGATTACTATGTGAATTATTCTTATGTAACTTCTTCACTTACCGAGTTTTCAAAATATAAAACAATATTAAAACAACTCATGCACCCAGCAGGTTTTGTAAATTATGCTGATTTGAATGAATTAAAATTAATTACACCAAATACAATTACAATTTCCACCACATCAACCAATACAATCTCTGGTACTGTGAATGTTACAGCTTCTTCTATATTTGTTACCGGTACAAATACTAAATTTAATATTGCCAATACAAATGGTATTATTTCTATAGGTTCTAATGTGGCTGTAAATGGTGTGATTAGAACCATAAGTAGCATCATAAGTAATACAAATCTTGCGGTTTCTTCTGCATTTACTTCAAATGCAACTGCACAAACTCTTATTATATTGATATAAATAAAGACCATGCCATCAATAACTACTAAAAAACTAGGTTACAATAACGCCAAACTGTGGCGTAATGCTTTATATAATTCGGGTAATACTGATCCAATTCTTTATATTTTTATAGGAAACCATATTCCCTATGCAAATGAAGCCTCACCCGATTCTATTGTAGATACAATTGACGCTGAAAAAGACACATGGGATCACATGTATGCGGCTAAAAAATTAACGGCCAACGATATTGAGTTAGTTATTCCTAGAGTTAATTGGTCGGGTAATACTAAATTCCGTCAATACGATGATACCATTGAAATTAATAGCTTGTTAAGTGCCAATACCTCTCAAAATCTAAAACCGATGTATGTGATTACTACGGATCGTAGTGTATATAAATGTATGTCAAATAACAATTCTGCTAATTCAACAGTAGAACCCACCGGTGATTACTCAACATCAAATGGTAATATTGGTACAGCTGATGGTTATATTTGGAAATACATGTATAATGTTAAACCATCAAACAAATTTTTAACAACTGATTGGGTTCCAGCTCCATCATCAACAAATCAATTAGATTATAATGTAGATACTACCGGTGTGGTTGATGGCGAATTGACCACTATTATAGTCACATCAGCTGGTACAAATTATCGTCAGGCTTCTAATGTGCAAGTAAATGGCTTTGTTTCAGGCCAAACAACACTTACTTTAGCAAATACCGCCAAAATTTTAGCAATCTATAATGTAACTGCACTTGCCAATCTTGCAAATATGACCATTTCTGGTACAGGTATTGCAACAGGAACATTTATTAGTAGCGCCGCTAATGCAACAGGTGTTCTTACACTTTCAACAGCCACAACGGCAGCTGGTGGTAATACAAGTAATGTGTCCATTTCAACCAGAGTTTATATTGATGGTGATGGAACAGGTGTGATTGCGTCTGCTACACTTTCTAATACAACTTCAGGCGTATCTTCAGCTAATGCAAATGTATCCAAGATTACTGTAACAACTATTGGCACAGGATACTCAAGAGCTAATGCGTTTATTTACGGTTCAGGAACAAATGCAAATGCTCGTGTAATTCTTTCACCAAAATTTGGTCATGCCTATAATCCTGCAAAAGAGTTGGGTGGTTCAAACATTATGACAGCTACTCGTATAGGTGAAATTGATTCTACTGAAGGTGGGTTAATTTCATCAAATACTTCTTTCCGCCAGTATGGACTTCTTGCCAATCCGCATAAATACGGTAATACTTCAGCAGTAACACAAGCAACAGCTAACTCTGTTATTTCACAAACAACAGATTTAACATTAGTTGCAGGTTCAAGTTATACTTTAGATGAATATGTTTACCAAGGGTCAGTAAATGCGGCTACTTTCTATGGTCATGTAAATGCACAAGAATCTAACGAAGTTAGAATAAGTAAGGTTGTGGGGACAATAACACTTGGTCTTCCATTGGTTGGTTTAACATCCGGTGTATCTAGGGTTGTAATTTCTAAAACCGATCCAGAATTTCAACCATATACTGGTGATATTCTTTATGCCGAGAATGTCATTAAAACAGAACGAGAAGATGGTCAGGCTGAAAATATTAAATTTGTTGTTACATTTTAGAGGAAATAAATGAGTATCAATACTAATTTTAATGCAAACCCATACTATGATGACTTTGATGAAGATAAGAAATTTCTTCGCATGTTATTTAAACCTGGATTTGCTGTTCAAGCCCGTGAACTAACTCAATTACAAACAATCCTTCAAAAACAAGTAGAGCGTTTTGGTAATCATGTATTCAAAAACGGTTCTGTGGTTTCTGGTGGAACAACATATCTTCAAGATGCTACTTATCTAAAATTAGATTCAACATATGCTGGCACGGCTGTTACTGCCAATAACTTTGTTGGTGCTACGATTGTAGATTCTGTTTCTACACCAACAAAACGAGCTGAAGTTATTAAAGTTTTTGATGCTGATGCTGGTACAGGTGACCCAAAAACATTAATGGTCAAACAAATTTTTGGTACTGCATTTGCACCTGGCGACACAATTTTTACTTTTGAAAATTCACCAACATCAGCTAATATTTCTTCAGCAGGAGTAGGCACAGGCCAACTATTCTCTGTAACTGAAGGCGTGTATTTTTATGATGGTTTCTTTATTCAAAATGATGAACAAACCATTGCTACATCAAAATATTCTAACACAACAGCCAATGCAAGAATTGGTTTTGAAATAACAGAATCAACTACCACATCAAGTTCAGATACTTCATTATTAGATCCAGCACAAGATGCTTCTAATTATCAAGCTCCAGGTTCTGACAGATTTAAAATCAATTTAACATTAGCCACTCGTAGTTTTGATTCTACTGACACATTACAATTCATTGAATTAGCTCGTGTTGAATATGGAGTGCTTACTCGTAGTTATCGTTTTCCAATTTATTCGGTGCTTGAAGATACTTTAGCACGAAGAACATATGATGAATCAGGCAACTATACGGTTCGCCCATTCCAAATCTCATTACAAACTAACACGTCAAATACGGCTAACATGGATGTTATTCTATCTCCAGGTAAAGCCTATGTGTTTGGTTATGAATATGAATCAATTGCACCAACAACAATTACAATAGATAAACCTCGTACCACAGAAAATGTGCAAAACAAACGACTATCAGCTGACTATGGTAACTTTGTTTATACAAACAATCACTTTGGTTCGTTTCCAATTAATAGTCTTTCTACTGTTGATTTACATTGTGTGCCCAATGCTTCTATTAACGTAACATCTTCAGCTGCTATTACCAATACAAAAATTGGTACAGCTCGTGTTAAATCTATTGCATTTGATTCAGCTGCTAATACATCTAATTCAGCCACTTACGAATATAAAAGTTATTTGTTTGATGTAAGTATTGGTTCTATTACAGGTACAATTAATACTGCTACATCAAGTTCAGTCACCATTGGTAATGTTACAGCAGGTCAAATATTTTCCAGTGTAAGCGATGCCTATAAGGGTGCAAAACTTCGTATTACTTCGGGTCTAGGTTCTGATGAATTACCAAAAAGAATTTCAGGATTTACCACTGCTACACAAACAATAAGCTTAGCAGAATCTTTTACTACAACACCAAATAGCGCATCCGCATTTGCCATTGATTTTGAATTTAATGATGTAGATTCTATTGCCACATTTACAGGTACAACTAGAATTAATGCTGCTGATATTGATTCACGTTCTAAAGATCCAGCTTCAACGGATAGTGATGCTTTCTTAACAGATTCAGCTTTTGAAACTACTATATTTCCGTTGGGTGAGAACTATATTACGCAAAATACAATTTCTGATTTTTCATTTTCATATCGTAGATTATATGAAGGACAAACTTTTGTGTCTTCAGATTCGCCAGCTCTATCAGTTAGTTCCGGTGAAAGTATAGCTTCAGCTACATCTACTTCAGCAAAACAACAAAATTATCAAGTCATTGTAACAACTGCTGGTACATCACCTTATATTGTAGGTGAAACTGTTCCTGCTGATAAAATTACATCTGTCAATACAACAACTCGTAAGTTGACAATTACCAATGCAAACAATATGACTGCAAATATAATTGCAACAATTGACTTTACATTAGCTTCAGGTAGTCCAGCTAAAACAAAAACATTAGTGTCTGCTAATGCGACTGTTCAAACAACTGGCGGTGAAAATATATTTGCTAATTCAGCGGTATTAGTTTTTGCTTCACAGGGTCAAACAACAATTGCAAATACTTATGTGGTTAAAACACCAGACACAGCACAATCATTATTTGTTTCAGATGTTATTGAGCTTGTTAGTGTTTATGATTACAATGGTGCTGCTGTAGCAAATACAGGTTACACTGATGTAACATCACGTTATTCATTTAATAATGGACAAAAAGATTCTTATTATGACCACGCTTTTATTAAATTAAAACCGGGTCAAACAGCGCCAGCTGGCCCATTAGTTGTAAGATATAATCTTCATACATCATCTGGAGCAGGATTCTTTACGGTAGATTCATATCCAAATTATGATACGATTACCGAATATATTTCACCAACAACAGGTAATGAATATGAATTGCGTGATAGTTTAGATTTTAGACCGGTTCGTAAAAATGCAACGGCGGCTCTTGGTTCTACCGTTGAATTTGATGTGGATTCATCAACAACTGGTCCAAAAATACCAGAAAATGGTTCAGACATTTTACTAGATTATAGTTATTATTTACCTCGTATAGATCGTGTTGTTTTAAATAAAAATAGAACATTTAGTGTAAATAAAGGTATTCCAAGTTTAAATCCAACTATTCCTAGACCTAAAGATGATACAATGAATCTTTATGTCTTGCGTGAGCCAGCATACGTTTCTGATACAGAAGAAATTGACGTTCAATATATTAATAATCGCCGTTATACCATGAGAGATATTGGAACACTTGATACTCGCATTGGAAACCTAGAATATTATACCTCATTATCTTTACTTGAACAAGATGCTTTGAATAAGCAAGATTTAACTATTCTTGATACTACAAACTTACCAAGATTTAAAAATGGTATTATTGTAGATTCATTTAAAGGTCATTCTGTGGCTGATATTACTTCTTCAGAGTATCAAGCTGCTATCGATCCAAAATATCAAGAATTAAGACCATCATGTAATGTAACATCTCGTATGCTTAATTTTGATGCAGCTAATTCTACATCATACTTACAAACTGGTCCATTTGTAACAGTTGCAGCTTCAAACACCACTTTTGTAACACAAGATTCAGCTTCAAAAACAATAAACATTAATCCATTTAATGTGGTTAATTATCTTGGCAAAATAATACTCAATCCACCATCAGATGTTTGGGTTGATACAGATAAAAAAGCAGATGTTCTTGTAAATCTTGGTGGTGATAAAGATGCTTGGGATTTAATTTTAACTGCAACAAATGCTTCTGCATTTACTACTGAATGGGGCTCATGGGAAACTGCTTGGACAGGAACATCAACATCATCGTTTGACTTTACACAGCGTGGTGGTGGTGGCCTCAGAAATGTTAGAAGAACCACAACAACCACAACAACTGGTCAAACTCGCACTGGTGTATTATCACAAGTTGTACCTGAAACCATTACACAATCCATTGGTGACCGTGTAGTGGATGTTTCTATTGTTCCTTATATGAGGTCAAGAAGTGTATTATTTACGGCTTCTGATTTTAAACCAGATACCATATTATTTCCATTTTTTGATAACACAGCTGTTGAAAAAAATGTAGCTCGTGCAAATAGATTTATTCTTGCTGGTAATGGTTTAAATTATAGAACAACAACCTCTAATACTGAAACAGTTACCATTTTTAATAATGCAACTGCTACAACCAATGGTTCTGCTATAATTGTTAAAACATCAAATACATCAGCGTTTGTTGTCAATATTACACCAACAACATCATTTAATATTGCTAATGCTAACTTAATTGGTTCTTCAACATCAACCAGCACAAGAATTTCTGGTTATGAACATTATTCAGGTATTGCTAATGCAACTACGTCAAATACAATTACTTTATCAATTGATGCTAGTGGTGCTAACAATGAAGTTCTTTATGGTAATACCTCAAATAGTAATACTATTTTTATTGTTGGTGGCACAGGTGCAGGTCAACAAGCAACTATTTCATCTTATAATGCTTCTACAAGAAATGTAACTATCTCTGGTACATGGTCAACCACACCAGATACAACATCAACCTACTCTATTGGACGCCTAACGACCACTCGTGCTGGTGATGTGGCTGGTATTTTTAATATACCTGCAAGCACATTTAGAACGGGTGAAAAACTATTCCGCTTAATTGATTCATCTACTGGTGATATTCCATCATCAACCACAAACGGTGATGCCTCATTCTATGCACAAGGTCTATTGCAAACCACAGAAAATACAGTTGTATCAACTGTTGCACCAACGGTTCAAAGGACATCCGTTAATGATTCTCGTGTAACTACAACAACAAGTGTGAATGATGTTCCTGTTTCTGGTTGGTGGGATCCATTAGCACAAACATTCTTAATTGCTCCGGCTCAATATCCACAAGGCATTTTCATTGATAAACTTCGTGTGTGCTTTAAAACCAAACACGATACAGCACCAGTGACTTTACAATTAAGACCAACAGTTAATGGTTATCCATCATCAACAATTGTTTATCCGTATGGTTCTGTAACACTTACACCAGATAAAGTGAAGATTAGTGATTCGCCTGATTTAGATGATGCAACCAAATATACTGAATTCGTATTTGATGCACCAGTTTATATGATACCTGGTGAACATTCATTTGTATTATTATCTAATTCAAATGGTTATGAGGCCTATGTAGCTGAAGTTGGCAAATTAGATTTAGTTTCTGGACTACAAATATCTGAACAACCATATGGTGGTTCATTCTTCCAGTCACAAAATGGTTCTACATGGACGGCTGATCAAAACATTGACATTATGTTTAGAATTTTCCGTAAAGTGTTTAGCACAACATCAGCGACAGCACAGTTCTTGGTTGATAAACCAAGTGCTAATGTAAATTATGATTTAACTCATTTAATTACATCTCAAGTGACGATGGTAAATACTTCAGTTTCATATACTTTCTCATCTGAAAAATCTACAGGTGGCATTACTTCATTTAAATCAATTAATCCATTAGAAGATTACACAATGAATGATGGTGACGGACGCCGAGTATTAAATCCAACCACAGGTAATACTTCATTTATACTCAAAGCAACCATTTCAACATCAAATGAATCTGTTTCACCAATATTAGATATTACTCGTTTTGGTGGTATTTTTGTTGATAATAACATTAATGATTTACCATTAATTAATTCAGGTTTTGTAATTGCAAATTCAGGTTCAGCTTATGCAAACTCTGCTGATGTAACAGTCACAATTACTGGTGGTGGTGGTTCAGGTGCTACCGCAACGGCTACCGTAGCAAGTAATGTCATTACTGCAATTACACTTACAAATGCTGGTTCAGGTTATACAACATCACCAACAATTACACTCACACCAGGTGCTGGTGGCGGTTCAAATGCTTCGGTCACCTATAATGGTGAAGATAAGAAATCTGGTGGTAATGCTAAAACTCGTTACATGACACGCCGAGTTACACTTGCTGATGGCTTTGATTCTGGTGACCTTCGTGTGTATCTAACTGCATATAAACCATCTGGTTCAAATATTCATGTCTATTACAAGGTTCTTTCTGGTTCTGATACTGATTTGTTTGATGATAAGAACTATCAACTCATGGGTCAACTAGGTAATGCTAGTTATGTTTCAACAAGTGATGATGATTACCGTGAATTAGTATTTGCACCAGGTAGCACAGATTTAGCAAATAACGCTATAACTTATACCTCTGGCTCAACTGCATATAACACATTTAAGACATTCTCAATTAAAGTGGTCATGTCCGGCTCTGATACAACTGAAGTTCCAAAAGTGCGTGATTTAAGAGCTATTGCGTTACCATCAGGAACATAATCATGTATGCAAAAGTAAAAGACCATAATCATTTAATTCGTGATATTCATTCCAAGGCTGTTCTAAATACAGACAAGGCTGGATTAAATGACTACATGATGAAGCGTGAGATTGCTAAAAAACAAAAAGAAGAACAATCTGAAACTAAAATGCGTTTAGCACAATTAGAACAAGACATGTCAGAGATTAAAAATATGCTAATTGAAATAGCACAAATGAGGAAAACATAATGCCAATTACTTATGTAACCACGGCAAATACGTTTCAACAATGGCTAATTGCTACCCAAGATTTAATTACAGTAGCAAATAATCTTACTGATAATATTGCTGGTACTTTTTATGCAAATACAAATCTAGTTGCTGGTAATACGCTGAATGTTGTTGGTGATACCACTATTTCTGGTAATCTTACGGTATCAGGAAACATTACACTTGATGCTCTTGGCTTTGATGATTTAATTGTCAATGGTTCAGCTTCAATCGCCAACACACTATCTGTTACTGGTGCGGCTACATTATCCAATACACTTGCTGTTACTGGTGCGGCTACATTATCCAATACGCTCGCTGTTACTGGTGCGGCTACATTATCCAATACACTTGCTGTTACTGCCAATACAACTTTAAGTAATGTTGCGGTATCTGGAACAGCCAATATTTCCACAGTCATAAGTGCAGCTGGTCTCCTATCAGCTTCAACAAACGTTCATGTGAATGATTGGGTTTTCTCTCAAAATGCAAATGTAAAATCGGGAGTAACAACTTTATCCGTAGTGAATTCCGGATCGGGCGCTTATCTGTTTGACCAATATTCTGGTAATAATCCAGACATATATTTACATCCTGGACAAACAATTTCATTTAATATTAACGCATCTGGACATCCATTTTTAATACGAGAAACAAATGGTGGCACTTTATATAATGTAGGGCTTACACATGTATCAACCGCAGGTGTGGTGACAACCGAAGGTTCAGCACAAGGAAAAGTAACAGGCACACTTATTTGGAAAGTTCCATACATATTAACTGGCAACACATATGTTTATCAATGTCAAAACCATGCTGGAATGGTTGGTAATTTAATTATTCAACCTACTGTTACTTCGGTCAATACAACAGCCGCAGCTGCTTTTGCAGCTGCCAATGCGTCCGGAGATAATTCATTAGCATTTGCAATTGCTTTAGGATAAATGTAATTAAAGTATAAATAGAGTATTAAGGAAAACATAAAAAATGGCAAATACCTTCAAATCAAATGTAGCTGCAAACATCATAACAAGTGGTAATACTGTTTATACTTGTCCAGCTTCCACACAAACCACACTTATCGGTTTAACACTTTCAAATAAATCAGCAGGTACAGTTACCGCTAATGTATTTTTAAGACGTTCATCTGTTAATTATTCTGTTATATCTAATGCACCAATTTTAACAGGATCAACACTTGTTCCAATTGGTGGCGAACAAAAAGTAGTTTTACAGGCGGCTGATGAATTAAAAATTGATACAAGTGCTAATGGTTCACTTGATGTAATTGCAAGTTTATTAGAAATAACATAGGAATAACTAGATGTCATACATAGGCGCAGTTGCACCAGCATACGACCCAACGAGAGCTGCAGTTCCACAATTAGACGCTGAACGTTTTAGTGGTAATGCTTCTACTACAGCCTTTACACTTACTCGTCAAGTTGTAAGTCCAACAGACATCGATGTGTTTGTTGAAAATGTTCGTCAAGAGCCAACGACAGCCTATAATGTTGACGGTTTAACACTTACATTTACATCAGCGCCAGGTTCAGGTACAAATAACATCTATGTTGTCTATCGTGCTTCAGGTGTATCTAATTATGCTTTTGTTCCAGATGGTTCAATTACCTATGCAAAATTAGCCAACAATATTCGTCAATTTACAGTAGATAATTTTACTGCCAATGGCACAGGTACTACAGTTGCTTTATCAGAAACACCAGCTTCAGCAAATTCATTAGTTGTAGCAATTGATGGTGTCATACAAACAGCTCCTGAAAACTTTAGTTTATCAGGTTCAACAATTACATTTACTTCTGCACCAGATAATGGTTCAAATGTAACAGTTAGACATTTAGGTTTCAGAACAACTTCAACAGTTACAGCTTTAACGGCAGGTTCTGTGACGACTACTGAATTAGCAGATGGTTCAGTTACAACAGCCAAATTAGCAAGTACCGCAGTAACCGCAGGAACTTATGGCGGTGCTTCAAATGTAGCATCATTTACCGTTGACGCAAAAGGTCGTCTAACGGCAGCTTCAAATGTAGCGATTGACCTAGGATTTAACCCATTTTTACTATCAGGAATGTAACGCATGGCAACCACATATAAAGTATTAGGACAATCAAGTCCAACAGCAAACACATTGACAGGTGTATATACTGTTCCTGCGGCAACGCAGACAGTTATATCTACAATCACCGTTTGTAATCAAACAGCTTCTAACGCATCATATTCAATTGCAGTTGCACCTAATGGTGAAGCAGACAATGTAAAACACTATATTATTCGTGGTGGTGTTGTGCCTGCAGCTGATTCAATTGGTATCACTTTAGGTATGACAATTGATGCCGCTGATGTTGTTCGTTGCAATACAAACTTTGCAAATGTTTCATTTAATGTCTTTGGTTCAGAGATAGCTTAATGCCTATTAAAAGATTAGGTCGTCCAACAGGATATGATTATCCAGTAGGATTAAATGCACTTGAAAGCCCAACATCTATTGACTACCTTGTTATAGCTGGAGGTGGAGGTGGAGGTGGTGGTCACGGTGGTGGTGGTGGAGCTGGTGGTTACAAAGCTACTACTGAAACATTAGATACAACAGTTACTTATACTATTACAGTTGGTGCTGGTGGACCGGGCGGTATAAATTATTCAAACCCAACTTCAAGAGGCACTTCTGGTTCAAATTCTTCAATATCTGGTACAGGATTAACCACAATAACTTCTGTCGGTGGAGGTGGCGGCGGCGGTTTGTTGACAGATTCAGGACTTGGAGCAAACGGTGGTTCTGGTGGCGGTGGTGTTGGTCAAGCAAATGTTGCTGGCGGTTCTGGCACACCTGGACAAGGTAATAATGGAGGAAGTGGAATAAGTTCAGTATATTCCGGCGGAGGCGGCGGTGGCGGTGCTGGAGGTGCTGGTGGTAATGGTTCTGGTACCGTTGGCGGAACTGGTGGTGCAGGAACCTCATCTTCCATTTCAGGATCTAGTGTAACCTATGCTGGAGGTGGTGGCGGTGGAATTGGAGTAAGCGCTACTGGAGGAACAGGAGGTTCTGGTGGAGGTGGCAATGGGTCATCTAACGGTGGCGGCGGCCCAGCAGGAGTTGCAGGTGGAAATGGAACTGCAAATAGAGGTGCAGGAGCTGGCGGCGGTGGTGGTGATTTTCCAATGATTCATAGTGGCGGAACTGGTGGTTCAGGTATAGCTGTTGTCCGATACACTTCACCTACGGCTAAATTTACAGGTGGTACAATTACTACTTCAGGTGGATACCAAATACATACTTTTACAGGATCAGGATCTTTAGTTGGAATTCCTGATGTTTACTCAATTAATTAAAGATTATTATGGCAGAAACTTCAAAACAATTTTCATTACAAAACTTTAGACCGACTGGATATGGATATCCAACGGGATTGAATGAAACACAAGCTGGTGGACCAACTTCAATTGAATATCTTATAGTTGCTGGTGGTGGAGGTGGTGGAGATGCCGCTGGGCCAGCATCAGCTGTTGCTGGCGCTGGAGGTGGTGCAGGTGGATATCTATCAGGATCTACATCAATTACAACAAGCACAGGATACACTATTACTGTTGGTGGCGGTGGTTCTGGTGGTGCACCAATAGGAACTAGAGGTTCAAATTCATCATTCACTGGCATAACAACAGCTATTGGAGGTGGTTATGGTGGCGGTGTTCATACTGAACATGGAAGTTCAGGAGGTTCAGGAGGTGGAACCACTGGTACAGCTCCTGCAGCTGGAGCAGGAACACCAGGACAAGGTAACAATGGTGGTATAGGTGCCGGAACTTATGGTTCTACAAATTGTGCAGGTGGTGGTGGCGGAGGTTCAGGCGGAGCTGGTGGTACTGCTCCATCTACTTCAACGGGAGGTTCAGCTGGACCAGGAACAGCATCTTCTATATCTGGTTCTTCAGTAACTTATGCAGCTGGTGGCGCTGGTGCTGGTGCACCATCATCAACACCTGGTTCAGCAGGAACAACTAATAGAGGAAACGGCGGAAGTGGTTCTGGAGGAGCTGCAGGTTCATCTGCAGCCCCAGCTACTGGTGGCGCTGGCGGTTCAGGTATCGTCATTGTCCGTTATTCGGGTAGCCAAGGTGCTACGGGTGGTACTGTGACAACATCAAGTCCTTATACAATACATACCTTTACAGGACCTGGAACATTTACAAGTAACGCAGCTGTTTATAGCATCAACTAAATAATAATTTTGACTGACTGAGGAACAATATATGAATTTACAAAATGCAAATGAAGTAATGCAGAATTTTACAGGTGAAAGCGGAATGGCTTACGGTGTTGACACTGCCATTAAAGCGCTCAGACCTGGATGCCGATTTGAATTAGAAGCCGCTGGCGGTGGATTTACATGGCACAAATGGTGGGATCCTAATGGACAAAAACCACCAACAAAAGAAGAGATTGATGCTGAACTTGCCTTTCAAGAAAAGTTAGCAAAGTATTACCAGTATTCATATGACCGTTGCAAAGAATATCCAGACGGTTTTGAACAATTAGATATGCTATGGCATGCTATAAATAATGGAACTGACTTAAAAGATTCAGAATGGTTTAATAAGATAAAAGAAGTAAAAGAGAAATATCCAAAACCAGAGGGTAATCCTCCAATTAAAGAGTAAAATAAATGGCAATTCAAAAAATTACAAGTGGTATTTTAGCAGATGGTGCAATTGTAGCCGCAGATATTGCTGACGGTAGCATTACTACGGCAAAAATTGCCGATGCAAATGTAACTGCAGCTAAGTTAGCGACCGGTGCAGCTTTACCAAGCCAATCAGGTAATACGACATATTATTTGACTACTGATGGAACAAATTCAATTTGGAAAGCTCAGACTGCATTAGCGGTAGCCAATACACAGATTACTGGTAACATCACTAGCTCACAAATTGCTTCAAATATTACATTAAATGGCACTACAACTGTAACAACTTTGGTTGCTGGTGCTGGTTCTAACACAGCCCCAGCTATAACCGCCTCTGGTGATACCAACACAGGTATATTCTTTCCTGCTGCTGACACCATAGCCTTTACAGAAGGTGGTACAGAGGCGATGCGTATAGCATCTGACGGTGAAGTTGGAATAGGAACAACAACTATTCCTACCACAAATGCTTTAATAGTTAAATCTAATTTTGGTTCAGCTACTATGAGGGTCTTTAATACTTCAGGAACAAATACTTATTTAGTTTCTTGGCATAACAGCACACAAGAATGTGGAACAATTACAACAGGAAGTAACACAGTAGGCTACAATTCAAACTCTGACTATCGCTTAAAAGAAAACATAGTTCCTATGTCAGGAGCTTTAGATAAAGTTGCACAATTAAATCCTGTAACTTATACATGGAAAGCAAGCGGAACTGCTGGTCAAGGTTTTATTGCTCATGAACTACAAGAACATTTTCCAGAAGCAGTAAGTGGTGAAAAAGATGCTGTAGATGCAGAGGGAAAACCAATTTATCAAGGTATGGATACATCATTCCTAGTAGCTACACTTACAAAAGCCATACAAGAACAACAAGAACTTATTAAGCAACTCCAAGCAGATGTTGCAGCACTTAAAGGTTGAGCATAAATAAAGAATAACTTAAAGAGGTAAAACAAAATTAGCTACATTGGAAACATACCACAGTCAGGCGCAATACGAAGCCAGTTTTTCTCTGGCGATGGCTCTACTACAACATTTAATTTAACATATGACTATGGTAATGAAGCATCTGTATTAGTATTCATCACGGGTGTTAAACAAAAAACAGATTCTTATTCAGTTATTAATGGACAAATCGTATTTTCAACTGCACCTCCATCAGCTACAGATAATATTGAAGTTATCTACCTTGGTGGTTCAGTCGTAACAACTCCATATTTGGCAGCGGACCATTATGGTGTTATTCGTATTAATGCAAATGAAATAACAACTAACACAACTATTGGTGATGGTTATAATGGTTCTTCAGCCGGTCCACTTACGGTGGCCAATAATATAACGGTAAGTGTATCCAATAACTCAACATGGACAATATTTTAAGGTAAACAATCATGGCAGGTAAAATCCGAGCAGACATCATACAAGGCGACACCAATCTAAAACTGAATGTTGGCGAAACAACAATCATCACGGTTGATGCAACCAAATATAATATTGCACAACCACTTAATGTTCAGTCAACAATGACTGTCGTAGGTGCAGCTACTTTCACAGCTGCTCCAACATTCTCTGGTGGTCTTGGTTCAATTACAGTTACAGATGCAACTGTATCTGGTAATTTAACTGTATCAGGTACAACAACAACGGTCAATACAACCACTCTTGTTGTTACAGATAAAAATATTGAAATTGCCAACACGGCTTCTCCTACTGATGCTCTTGCAGATGGCGCTGGTCTTACCATTAAAGCTTCTACCGATAAGACACTTACATGGTCAAATACCACTAAATGTTTTACACTTAATCAAGGCCTTGATGTTCGTCAAATGATTGAAACTGTTACATCGAATGGAACAGCTATCAATGCAAATACAACAATCAATGTATTAGATGGTGCTGTAAGTCATTATACAGCCAACGTAGCAGCTAACTGGACACTTAATGTTCGTGGTAATTCAAGTATTAGTCTTGATTCAATTATGAATGCTAACGATTCAATTACAATTGCATACTTAGCTACACAATTAGGATCAAACACATTTTATCAATCAGCAATGCAAATTGATGGAGCATCTGTGACACCAAAATTCCAAGGTGGGTCAGCACCTAGCGCTGGTAATGCAACATCAATTGACTTATATAGCTTTACAATACTTAAAACAGCTGCAAATACATATACAGTATTAGGTTCACAAACCCAATACGCATAATGAGAAAGAAATAGAGAATGCCTTTATTAGGAACAACAGGTGGTGGATCAGCTAAAGGATTTGGCGCAGTAGCCAACCTTGGTTATTTTATACGAAACTCTTTGAGGTTTAGAAGTTCTGCTAGTGCTGATTTATCAAGAACACCTACAGTAGCTGGTAATCGTAAGACATACACATTTTCAGCATGGGTAAAACGAGGAACATTAGGTTCTGCTGCTCAAGCATTACTTGGAGCTGGAACATCAAACACAGTTTATGATCGTATTAGCTTTGAAAGCGATTCTATAAGAATAGTATTTAATAACGGAACTTATGATGTTAATACATCATCTGTATATCGTGACCCTTCAGCTTGGTATCATGTTGTTGTGGCTATGGATACTACTCAAGCAACAGCAGCTAATAGAGTTAAAATTTATGTCAATGGTAATCAAATTACAGCATTTGCTACAGCTTCATATCCAGCACAAAACCATGAAACTAATATAAATAACAATATTGCTAATAGTATTGGTTCTTTATATGCAGGTTCTTGGGGAACATACCTTGACGGCTACATGGCTGACATTAACTTCATTGACGGACAAGCCCTAGATCCATCTTATTTTGGTAAAACAGACGCAGGCACTGGTCAATGGATTCCTAAAAAGTTTGCAGGTACATATGGTACCAATGGTTTCTACCTAAAATTTGCTGACACTTCAGCAGCTACTGCGGCTGCTATTGGTAAAGATTCTTCTGGTTACGGTAATAACTGGACACCTAACAACATCTCTGTCACATCTGGTGTCACTTATGATGCCATGACAGATTCACCAACATTAAGCGGGGCTGCGAGTAATTATTGCGTGTTGAACAGAATCGCTCCTTTTGGTTCTTCATTAACATTATCCGAAGCTAATCTAAAAACAACTTGTGCTGGTGCTTATTGGGCTTCTTTACCTGGAACATTTCTTATTCCTTCTACTGGAAAATGGTATTGGGAAGTTATAGCAACTAGTGCTAATTTTTCAACCGGTAATGTTGGTATAGGAATTACAAAACATATAGCTTCAAATTATAATACTGGCCAAGACCAATGGCCAGGTTATACAACCGATTCTTATGGTATGACAAATGACACAGGTGGTACAATGTATAAATGGACTAATGTTTCTCCCACAAGTTATGGTTCTCAATATGCGGTAAATGATGTTATTGGTGTTGCATTAAACATGGATGCAGGAACACTTACATACTATAAAAATGGTGTAAGTCAAGGTGTTGCATTTTCAAGTTTAACGGGTAACTTTTTTCCATCATTAGGTGTAAATAACACAGGAACAGCTGCAGTTATTAATTTTGGCCAGCGTCCATTTGCATACACACCGCCAACTGACCATAAATCCCTTAACGCATTTAATTTACCATAACGATTATGCCAACAATTAAAAAACCAAATCAATATTTTGATGCAACGCTATATACAGGGAATGGTTCTGCTCGTTCTATTACTAATGCAGGATCATTTAAACCTGACTTTGTATGGAATAAACCAAGAAGTTTTGGAACTTCACCTGTAAATGGACATAATACTTTATATGATTCTGTTCGTGGTGCAACAAAAGAACTTTACTCTGATTTAACGAGTTCAGAAGCTACCACAGCACAATCTTTAACCAGTTTTAATTCAAACGGTTTTTCTGTAGGTACAGAAGCAAGGAATAATAATAATGGTTCTACTTATGTAGCATGGCAATGGCGAGCTGGTGAAGGCACAACCACAGTCAACACATCCGGATCCACTTCAAGTAATGTATCTGTAAGCACAACTGCTGGGTTTAGTATTGTAACTTATACAGGAACAGGAAGTGTAGCTACTATAGGACATGGGCTTGGTGTTGCACCAAAGATGATTATTGTTAAAAATAGAACTATAGGGACTGCTGGAGATGGAGCTTGGATGGTTTTTCATGCAAGTATAGGAAACACACAATATTTATCTTTAAACACTACAGCAGCAGCTGCAACAGCAACAAACAGATGGAATAATACAAGCCCAACATCAACTGTATTTACTGTTGCTACAACAGGGGCTGTAAATGACCCTTCAAATAATTATGTCGCCTACTGCTTTGCAGAAATAGCAGGCTTTAGTGCTTTTGGTTCTTACACAGGTAATGGTTCTAGTGATGGTCCGTTTGTGTATACAGGATTTAGACCTAAATTTGTATTAACAAAAAGAACAAACGGAGGTGGTGATGATTGGACTTTATTTGATACCGCAAGAAATACTTATAATTTATCCACTTTATTGTTGAGACCAAATTCAAGTGTTGCAGAGCAATCAAACTCCATAGATATATTATCAAATGGTTTTAAGTGGCGACAAGGTGGAAGCAACGGCAATGAAACAAGTGGAACATACATCTACATGGCATTTGCCGAGGCTCCGTTTAAGCATAGCTCAGCGAGATGAGGCAAAGAAAAAGAAAAGATGGTGTTAGAGATTTTTCAAATTATGAAAATGAATATTGTAAAGTTTTAGATGAGATAACTCCAAATAGTTGGAAAGTTTATTGTAAAAAATGCGATGGTGAACATGTAGTTTCAACTAGAAATTTAAGAAGAAACTCTAATATTAGAGAGTGTGATGAATTCAAACCACATAATTGGTCTGGATTAGATAGATGGGATGCTATAATAAGAAGAACATATGGAATTTCATTAGAAGAATATTATAAATTAATAGAGTATCAAGGCGGCGGATGTGCGGTTTGTGGAAGAAAACAAGAGCCTGATGGTCGTAGATTATCAATAGACCATGACCACACAACAGGTAAAGTTAGAGGAGTTCTTTGTTATTCTTGTAATAAGGCTTTAGGATTGTTTTATGATATTCCTGAAAGATTAGATAAAGCTGCTGAATATTTAAGAATAAATCCTTTTGACAAATTCAAAAAAGAATATAAATAAAAGAATAAATTAAGAGAGAATTATGGCCGGAACAATCATTGTTAGTAGTATAAAAACCGATACCGATAATAGCTTTATCGTTAGGTCCAACACGGGTGCAACACTCTTTAGCGTTGACACTACAACTATCTCTATACCCGATGGTTCAATCACATCAGCGATGATTGCAAACGGTACTGTGATTGCGGCTGATATATTAGATGGCACTATTACAGATGCAAAAATAGCCGCAGTAGCC
>Ga0194115_10001917_pt1 | contig 25649 bp, 19 predicted proteins | sample TA2MahsurfametaG_3_FD_148656 | JGI IMG/M metagenome (GOLD analysis project Ga0194115, IMG submission 148656) | Freshwater microbial communities from Lake Tanganyika, Tanzania - TA2015002 Mahale S4 surface | ecosystem: Environmental > Aquatic > Freshwater > Lake | place: Tanzania: Lake... | reverse complement strand
GCCCAGGTGGCCGACCGGATGAAGGGGGACGCCTCGGTCAGCTTTGCCTTTGTAGGGGACGGTCCTTTTCTTCCGGAGCTCAAGGCGAAGTTACCGCAAGCCCTTTTCACCGGTCCGCTGCACGACAAAGAATTGTCCGAAGCATACGCTTCGGCCGATCTTTTTGTATTTCCCAGCACCACTGACACGTATGGAAATGTGGTGATTGAGGCGATGGCTTCGGGCTTGCCGGTCTTGGTCTCGGACCAGGGGGGACCGTGCGAGTTGCTGCGGGATCCAGCGGATGGCCAGGTGATCTCAGGCGGGGCTGGGGAATGGGAGGGGGCGATCCGGAAGGTGCTGGGAAAGGAGGCCGGGGATGAGGGCAGGGCACAACGGCGGGAAAGAACCGTGAAAGGGCGAAAGTGGGAAGAAGCCTTTGCCAGGTTCTGGGGCAATGGCCTTTTGTGAATAACCCGCTTGGCAAATGGTTTGACCCGACTTGATTTTACCTATTTTATTTTCAGATGGCTGAGGGATTACCTTTACCACCCAACGTCCCAAGGCCACCTGGGGCTCCTCCTCTGCCTGCGGTTCCAAAACCACCCGGACCGCCCGGAATGCCTTCTGCAAACAAGCCGCCCGGGTCTCCTGCGTTGGTCCCACCGTTGCCCGGAGTTAAGAAAGAAACGGTGCGATTGGCAGCGCCGCCAAAGCCGCCCAGTCCCCCAACCGCACCTCCAACTGGTCTGAAAAAGGAGACGATGAAACTGGCACCGCCTCCTAAGCCAGCGGTGCCGGGTGCCCCGGCATTACCGAAACCTCCGGTTCCGGCGATCCCCGGAATCCCTGCCGCACCCAAGCCAGCCGCCGTCCCCGTGCCTGGGAACGGGGGTACGCAAGCGATGCCGGCAATTCCCGGTATGGCCAAGCCACCCGCCGATTTGCGTAAGGAGACCATGCGAATTTCCCTGCCACCCCGACCGGCGGGGACTGGGGCGAAACCACCCGGGGCGGGGGCTACCGTCGCATTGCCAGCTGTGGCCAAGCCCCCGATGCCTGCAGTCGGAGCCGCCGGCACGAAGCCGAGCACTCCAGGTGTTGTCGCCGGTAGAGCACCGGGAGCAGCGGCCACGGCGTCCGGTGCAGCCAAACCGGCGATGGCCAACCCAGCGGCGGTGCGCACGGTCGTTGATACGGATGGAGCCGGCACCGCTTTGGCAATCGCGGCCTTGTTGGCTTCCCTGGTTTCCTTTGGCGTGGTGCTGATGAGTTTTTTGCAAAAGTAGGAGGAACCTATGGGACAGGCGACTGTGACTCTCAACCAAGCGAATTTTGAAAAAACGGTGTTGCAGGCCAAGGTACCCGTTTTAGTCGACTTTTGGGCCGAATGGTGCGGCCCTTGCCGAATGATTTCCCCTTTATTAGAACAGATCGCCAACGACCACGCTGGCAAGCTGGTGGTCGGGAAGGTGAATGTTGATCAGGAGCAGGCTCTCGCTTCCAAGTATGGGATTCAATCCATCCCGGCGTTTTTTATTTTTAAAAATGGGCTGGTGACCGACCAGTTTGTGGGAGCTCAGCACTCCCGGCAGTCAATCGAAGCCAAGCTGGGGGTTTAAGAGTTTTGGATTTCGGATTCCGGAAGACCGGAAAAGCGGCGCAACGGAGCTTGATTAGGCCGAGGCGGCGGTGAAGGTGCAGCGATAGAGGCCGGATACCCGCTCCTCATCCCGCTTAACCTTGGTGCGAAGAACCTTTTCGAACATCTGGCGTTCAAAATCCTTAATCACCGGAAACGCATCAACGCAGTCCTGAATGGCCGAATTAAATTCGGTGATGCGGTGATGGCGGGTGGAGTTGTCGAAGCTGTACTCGGACATGTAACCGTCCTCTTCACGAAGCTGGGCCAAGCCGCGGAAGCGGGCCTCACCCTCCAGTTTCTCGAGCTTATGCTCGTAGCGGGCCGTTTCGGCCTTGTAGATGTTGAGGAGGATTTTTTCCGGGGCAAGGGAGCCAAAGCTTTCCTTCACGGCCTCCAAAATTTGCAGACTAAATTGCAGATAGCGGCTGGGGAAGAATTCCTTGGCGCCATCGGTGAGACGGTAAGCCTTTTCGGGCCGTCCCATGCCTTTGGGGCGCCGCCAGGTATCCAAATAACCGTCCCGTTCCAGGCCAATGCAGTGTTGTTTGATCCCCATGTAGGATAAGCCGACGCGCTGGCAGAGCTCGGTGACCGAGAGACCTTGGCTTCGTTTGATCTCGCGGAGGATCGCGAGTTTGGGATTGTGGTTGTTCTTGGGATTCAGCCTTGTTTTCATTCCGAGGAAATAAAATTTCAGCCAAGAATCATCCGCGAAGCAACTCCTGAATTTAAAAATATTCACTAGCCCTAACGGGGCTCGAACCCGTGCTCCGGCCTTGAGAGGGCCGTGTCCTAACCAGCTAGACGATAGGGCCGTGGCTTCGAAAAAATACCCCTTTTCCCAGCCGGGGCAATCCCCAAGGGACCGAGGCGACCTGTGGTTATTCGACGGTGACAGACTTTGCCAAGTTGCGGGGCTTGTCGACATCTCGATTCAGGGCCACCGCCGTATGGTAGGAAAAAAGCTGGAGTGGAATCACATTCAAGATGGGTTGAATCAGCTCATGGGTCTTGGGAACGGAGAATACGGCATCGGCCAGGCCACCGATTTTTTGGTCCCCTTCATGGGCCACGGCCAAGATCGGTCCGCCGCGGGCTTTCACCTCCTGCAGGTTGCTCAGGTTCTTGTCGTAAACCCCATCATGGGTGGCGACGAGCACGGTGGGGGTGTCTTTATCGACCAGGGCGATCACGCCATGTTTTAATTCGGCCGCCGGATAGCCCTCGGCATGAACGTAAGTGACCTCCTTCATTTTGAGGGCCCCTTCCAGGGCGATGGGGAAGTTAGCGAGCCGCCCCAGAAAGAGCATCGATCTGGCGGAGGCGAATTTCGCGGCAATTTTGCGGACCTCGTCCGAGCGTTTGAGCAAGGCATGAAGATGATCGGGCAGTTGCTGCAGGGCCTCAATGAGTCGCCGACTGTCTGCGGCCGACAAGGAGTGAAGGCGCCCCAAAAGAATCGCCAGCAGGGTGAAGATCACCACCTGGGAGGTGAAGGACTTGGTGGCGGCCACGCCGATCTCCGGCCCGGCGTGCATGTAAACCCCGCCGTCGCTTTCCCGGGCGATGGTGCTGGAAACGTTGTTGCAAATTCCCAAGCAGCGGAAGCCGCGGCGCTTGGCTTCCCGGAGAGCCCCAAGGGTGTCGGCGGTCTCACCGGATTGGCTGACGGCAAAAAAAAGGGTTTTAGAATGAACGGGGGAGTCGCTGTAGCGAAATTCGCTGGCGTGCTGGGTGTCGACCGGAATTTTAGCGAGGGTCTCGATCAGGTATTTGCCAACCATGCCGGCGTGCAGGGCGGTGCCGCAGCCGATGACGAAAATCCGCTCGTACTCGCGGAGCTGGTCCAACGAAAGATTAAGGCCACCCAGCTTGGTTGAAGACTCCTCCAAATCCAGACGACCCCGGAAGGCGTTGCGGACGGTTTCCGGCTGCTCAAAGATCTCCTTGAGCATGAAGTGCGGGTGGGAACCTTTGTCGCTGCTGGCGACCCCATTCTCAATTTTTTCCACATGGACGGCCTTTTGTCCTAGAGGAGAGGCAACGTCGAAGTGGTCGGCATAGAGAGCCACGATTTCCTGATCCTGAAGAATGACAACCCGGTCGGTGTACGGGGCGAGGGCCTGGGTGTCGCTAGCGAGAAAGTTTTCCCCATTCCCCACCCCAATGACGAGCGGACTGCCGCGCCGGGCGCCGACGACGAGCCCGGGAAGGTCGGCGTGAAGAACGGCAATGCCGAGGGTTCCCTGAACTTTTTGAAGGGCCTTACGCACCGCATCGATCAGGCGCTTTTCACCCTTTTCCTTGCTGGGCTCGAAGGACTCTCCAACCAAATGGGCGAGAATTTCCGTGTCGGTGTCAGACGAAAACTTGTGGCCGGCCTTGGTCAGGTGTTGTTTTAGTTCCAGGTAATTTTCAATCACCCCGTTATGAACGAGGGCTAGCTTACCAGACGCATCGAGGTGAGGGTGGGCGTTGGTGTCGGTGGGGGCGCCGTGGGTGGCCCAGCGGGTATGGCTGATGCCGGACTTGCCTTCCACAGGTTTGGCCCGACAGGCTTTGGCAAGTTCCTCAATGCGGCCGCTCTTTTTCCGGACTTCCACACCCTTCCCGTTGAGGATGGCCAGACCGGCAGAATCGTAGCCGCGGTATTCCAACCTCCGGAGGGCATCTAAAAGGATGGGTTGGGCGTCCCGCGGGCCGACATAGGCGACAATTCCACACATCGTGCACTTGTTCTACATTTTTGCGTAGATAGGGTCAATGAATGAGCCTGACGGGAAATGCCAACGCAGATCAGGTCATCACCGTCATTTTAGGGGGTGGGGAGGGGAACCGATTATTTCCACTCACCCGCGACCGCGCCAAGCCCGCTGTGCCGATCGGGGGCAAATACCGCTTGGTCGATATTCCCATCAGCCTGAGCCTGAACTCCGGCATTAAACGCATCTTTCTTCTCACCCAGTACCTCAGCTCTTCCCTGCATCGCCATGTTCAACAGGCTTACCGTTTCGACGACTTTATTCCCCGAGGGTTCATTGAAATTGTGGCTGCCCAGAAAACCCGGGAAGCAACCCAGTGGTTCCAGGGAACCGCTGACGCCGTCCGGCAAGGCCTTGTGCATTTTGACAACCACCCCCATGAGCACGTTCTGATTCTATCCGGAGATCAATTGTACCGGGCTGATTTCCGGAAAATGCTCGAAAGACACACCTCCTCCGAGGCAGACATCACCATCGCGGCCCTGCCGGTGGACCGGGAAAGCGCCCCGCGGTTGGGTCTGCTCCGCGTGGATGGACAACACCGGGTGACGGAATTTATGGAGAAGCCGAAGGACCCGAAGATTTTGGAAGCCCTGGCAGCGGCACCCGGCTTGCCTTCCGATCGTCCTTTTCTGGCTTCCATGGGAATTTACATCTTCCGCCGGGAGGTGTTGCGGGACTGCTTGGCCAAAGCCCAGGGGGATGATTTTGGGAAAAATGTCCTGCCCGAGGCGATCCGGCAGAGAAAGGTCTCGGCCTACTTGTACGATGGGTATTGGGAGGACATCGGGACCATCGGGGCCTTTTACCGGGCGAATCTGGATCTGCTGGCCCCGGAACCGAAGTTTGATTTTGGTCTAAACGTGGCGCCGATCTACACCCGGGCGCGCTTTCTGCCTGGATCGGTCGTGGAGAACAGTCAGGTCAACCGGGCAATCATTTCCGACGGGTGCACCATTTTGCGGAGCGTCCTGGACGATGCCGTGGTCGGCATCCGGCAACGGATTGGCACGGAGTGCAAAATCCGGCGGTCGATTTTGATGGGGGCCGACTTTTTTGAGACGCCTATCCAGCGGCAGGAAAACGCGCGTTTAAATCGTCCGGATGTCGGCGTTGGCGGCGGCAGCTTGATTGAAGAAGCTATTATCGACAAAAACGTCCGAATCGGACGGCGGGTGACCATCCGGGCGGCGGGAAAGGCGACGGAGATGGATGGGCCGAACTTTTACGTCCGGGACGGCATTGTGATCATCCCTAAAGGAGCAGTGGTGCCCGACGGGACAGTGATCTGATCCCTAAAAACATTTGTGTTTTGGTTCTGGGCACTGGATAGTTTCTTCAAATCAGCGGGCGTGATGTAATGGTAGCCTGCGAGCTTCCCAAGCTTGATGCGAGGGTTCGATTCCCTCCGCCCGCAAAACATGGATGTGCACCCTAGCCCCACCGTTGTCCTACCCATGAAATGAGTATGGAGCACGATATGAAGATGGGATTTGACCTAATCCTTCCAACTCAGAGGCTCTCTGCACCATGGTAGCGGTCGTTGCGTGTGTGGTGGGGCTCTTGGTGGGAGCAGGACTGGCTTATGCCTATTTTTCAGGTCGGCTGGGCCGGGCGAGCGGGGAAGCGGAGGCGCTCCGCAGCCAGGCGGGCGAGGCGGAACGGCTACGACAGCAGGCGGAGGCCCACGGCCAGACGGCCCGGGAAGGGTTGGCCCGGGCGGGGGCGGAAAGGCAGGCAGCGGAGCGGGCTCTGGCCGAGACCAAGCAGGAGAAAGAACAACTCGCGGTAAAACTACAGAACGAGATGCGGGCGATGGCCACTCAGTTGGTGGCAGAGGGAACGCGCCGACTGGTGGAGGACAACCGACTCCAGGTGGGGAACGAGCTGCGGCCGTTGCTGACGCGAATCGAGGATTTCCGGAAGCGAGCGGACGAGATTCATACCGCGGAGACGGGCATGCAGAGCGATCTCCGCCGGGAGATCCAACAGATCCAGGCGATGAGCACCCAGCTGGGTACGGAGACGCATCGGCTCACCCATGCGTTGAAGAATGATTCCGGAGCCCGGGGTCGATGGGGAGAGATGATTCTGGAAAAGACGCTGGAGATTTCCGGTTTGGAAAAGGGCCGGGAATACAAAACCCAGGAGTCGGCCGACCGGAAGCGGATGGATGCGGTGATCTTTCTTCCCGAGGACCGCGCGGTAATTGTGGACAGCAAGGTGCCGCTGGTGGACTACGACGCCTTTTGCGGGGCCACCGATCCGGCGGAACAGGAGAAGTGCCTCAAGGCCCACGGGGCAGCGGTGCGGAGGTTTATCGATGATCTGTCCGGCAAGGCGTATCCGGATCTGCTGCCCGGGAAGTCACCCGACTTCACGGTGATGTTTATTCCGATCGAGCCGGCCTTTGGGGCCGCGCTGCGGGCGGATAAGGATCTATTGGAGTACGCTTTTGAGAGAAGGGTCGTGCTCAGCACGCCCAGCACGCTGATGGCGACGCTACGGACGATCGCCAACGTCTGGAAAATTGAACGCCAAAACAAAAATGTGCAGGAAATTGCCCGGCTGGGAGGAAAGTTGCATGACGATCTCGTGAACTTCGTGGAGGATCTGCAGACATCCGGGGCGGCGCTGGAGAAGGCCAGGGAAGCGCATGAGGCGGCGGTGAAGAAGCTTTCGGAAAAAAAGGGCAACATTCTGGGAACGGCGGACAAGTTGAGAGAGCTGGGGGCGAAGACGGAAAAAAGATTAAGCTTCAACGGAAGGACAGAGGACTAACTGGGCGGCCCGTCCGAAGGGCGGAACCTTACCCGCTCCCTTTTGGCAGGGCCCGATGTCCCGGCGGGTTGATTTGAGGACTCCCGGATGGAGTGACAAAAAGCGGGATTCCGCCAAGCTGGAGATATGAGGATCCATGATCCCATGTTGCAGAGGGTGGCAGTGGGAGTGTCGCTCGCCCTGCTGGGATTCGCCTGCCTGAATATCTTGCGGCCTTTTTTCGGCCCGCTCCTGTGGGCGGTGATCCTGACGGTGACGGCGTGGCCGGTGTTTGTATGGATGAAAAAAAGGATTCCCGGCCGCCCCATCCTCTCCTCGGTGTTGACCAGCATCCTCATCGCCATTTTCTGTCTGATCCCGGTGACCTATGGCGTGGCGGTGGCTGCCCAGGCGGTGAAGCCGGTCTCCCAGATGATGCTGGACTATTCGAAGGGAGGATTGCCGCAGCCACCGGTTTGGCTGAAGGAATATCCGTACGGCCAGGCCTTGTACGAAAAATGGGAAAAATCCACGCAGGATCGAACCCAACTGATTCAGGATTTAAGTCCGCTGCTTAGGCAGGGCGCCACCAAGTTGGGCCAGATGGCCGGAAAGGTGGGGGTGGGTCTGCTGGAGTTCGCCCTCAGCCTGATCATCTGCGGCTTTTTTCTCGCCTATGGGGAGACGTTGACCCGATCGGGTCAGATGACCTTGCAGAAGTTGTTCGGGCCGCGGGGAGGGGAGCTTCTGGATATCTCCGCCCGGACCATCCGAAGCGTCATGCTGGGAATTCTCGGTACGGCGGCCCTGCAGGCAGCGTTGATGTGTATCGGGTTTTCCCTGGCGGGGGTGCCGCAGGTGGTGCTGCTGGGATTTGCAGCATTTTTCTTTGCGAGCCTGCAGTTGTCATGCGGGATTGTTTGGATACCGGTGGTGATCTGGCTGTTTATGGAAGGTAAAACTGGTTGGGCGGTGTTTAACTGTGTTTGGGGCGTGGGGGTGGTCGGCCTTGTGGACAATTTCACCAAGCCCTACCTGATCAGCCGGGGCAGCAACCTGCCATTTGGAATCATTTTTTTAGGGGTGATTGGAGGCTTTCTGGCCTACGGATTTCTCGGAATTTTCTTTGGGGCGACCCTGATGGCGGTGGCTTTTCGCCTCTTTAAAGAGTGGTTGGCGGGGGAGACACAAGAGGCCGAAATGGTCCCAGTTACGGTGTCCAACCCGGTCCAAAAAATCAAGCCAATGATCCGCCAAAAACCTCTGTAAGACGTTGTTTTGCAATTACTTAAAAATAAGTAAAAAGTAATATTTTGGTTGTGAGAAGGGAGGTTTTCGGCATCCTTTAACGATGCCGGCTGCCAAGGAAAAAGTCGTCGTTTCCTCAAAGTACGACGCATCCAAAATCGACAAGCTCGAGGGGCTGGAGGCGGTCCGAAAACGCCCGGGAATGTACATTGGCGATCCGGATGAGCGCGGACTGCATCACTGTGTTTTTGAAGTGCTCGACAACTCCGTTGACGAACATCTTGCCGGGCATTGCGACAACATCCGGGTGACCATGCATGTGGACGGATCGATTTCCGTCGAGGATGACGGCCGCGGCATTCCCGTGGACCCCCACCCAAAATTCAAAATCCCGGCGGTGGAGTTGGTTTTGACCAATCTTCATGCGGGCGGGAAATTCGACCAAGGGGCCTATAAATATTCCGGGGGTCTGCACGGGGTGGGGGCCAAATGTGTCAACGCCCTTTCCGAATGGTTTGAGGCGGAGGTTTCGCGAGACGGAAAGCTTTATCACATTGAGTTCGCACGGGGGAAGACGACCTCGAAACTCAGCGTCACCGGAAAATCCAAAAAAACCGGAACCAAGATCAGCTTCAAGCCCGATCCGGAGATTTTCAAGGACACGACCAAATTCAAATTTGACCTGCTGGCCAAGCGGCTTCGCGAACTGGCCTTTCTTAACCCCGGGTTGTCGATCACGCTGACCGACGAGGGGAAAAGCGGGAAATCCGAAACTTTTTTATACAAAGACGGGATCGAGGAGTTTGTCAAACAACTGGCCAAGGCCCGGTCCCCGATCCATCCCAAGCCGATTCTGCTGGAAAAGAAAAAGGACGAGGTGTTTGTGGACTGCGTGATCCAATATTACGACGGATACGACGAAACGTTGCTGCCCTTTGCCAACTCCATCCCCAATCCGGATGGGGGGACCCACGTCTCCGGGTTCCGCTCGGCGCTGACTCGGGCGATTAACCAGTTTGCCTCTGGCAAGGGCTTGGCCAAGGAGAAGGATCCCAAGATCACCGGCGAGGATACGCGGGAGGGATTGATCTGCGTGCTCAGCGTCAAACTGCCTAACCCGCGGTTCAACGCCCAAACCAAGGTGAAGCTGGTCAACACCGAGATTGAGGGCGTGGTGGGCAGTTGTGTTTACGAGGGCTTGCTGGCTTTTCTTGAGGAAAATCCAGGAGTCGGGAAAAAGATTTTTGAGAAGGCGTTGACGGGGGCACGCGCCCGCGAGGCGGCGCGGAAGGCCAAGGAGACCATCCGGAAGGGGGCGTTCAGCGGCGGGGGGCTTCCCGGGAAGCTGGCGGACTGTTCCGAACGGGACCCGGTCCAGTGTGAGTTATATATCGTGGAAGGAGACTCCGCCGGTGGGTCGGCCAAGCAGGGCCGGGACCGTCGGACCCAGGCCATCCTTCCCATCCGCGGAAAGCTGATCAATGTTGAAAAGGCCTCGATCGACAAGGTTCTTAACAACAACGAAATTCGGACCATCATCACGGCAGTTGGCACCGGAATCGGCACGGCCAGCGACAAGGAAAAGGCAAAAAAAGGGGAGGAGGAAGCCGAGGCCGGGGGCGGATTTGATCTTGAGAAACTGCGCTATCACAAGATCATCCTGATGACCGACGCCGACGTGGACGGCTCCCACATCCGGACGCTATTGCTGACCTTTTTTTACCGGAAAATGCCCACCCTGGTTTCGTCCGGTTACATCTACATCGCCCAACCGCCCCTTTTCCTCATCAAAAGAAAAAAGCGGGAGGAGTATGTCCAGGACACCGAAACTTTGGACAAAATTCTGATCGAACTGGGCACAGAGGAGGTGGCCCTGATCCGTTTGTCCGACAAGAAGGCCTTCAGCAAAGCGCAGTTGCTCGACATTCTCGGATCGCTGCAGGAATTGGAGCGTCTGTCCCGGGCCGTGACCCGGCGCGGGGCGAAGTTTGAAGATTATCTCGAGGTGCGGAATCCAAAAACGGGCGACCTGCCCAAATATATCGGTAAAATCCGCGAGGGGAACGAGGAGAAATTCGAGTTTTTTAAGGATGACAAGGAAGCCGCCAAATTTCGCGATAAGATGGGAATTGAGGACGAGGAGGACGAGGAGGAAGAAAAAAATGGCAAGGAGGAGGCCGCCAAGAGCAAAGCCAAGGCAAGCCTTTATGAAATTTATGAAGCCGGGAGCCTGGCCAAAGCGCTCTTGGGGCTGGCCAAAAAGGGACTGGAAATGGAGCACTATTCTGCCCAGGACAAACCGCTTTTTGAGCTCGTGGAGGGCGAAGTGGAAAAGTCGAATCCCAACCGCGTCCCGATTTTTTCAATTGCGGAGATCCTCACCGCAGTGAAGGCGGTGGGAAAGAAAGGGGTGCAGATCACCCGGTTCAAGGGACTGGGCGAAATGGACGCCAAGGAGTTGTTTGAGACCACCATGAATCCCGAGAAGAGGCAACTGCTCAAGGTGGATCTGGTGGATGCCGCCAAGGCGGACGAAATCTTTACCACTCTCATGGGCGATGAGGTGGAGCCTCGCCGGGTCTTTATCGAGGAGAATGCCCTTAACGTCCGCAACTTGGACATCTAGCCGCTCCCCATCCATGGCCCTCCTTAAAGAAAATATTGTTCCGATCAACGTCGCGGAGGAAATGTCGAAGTCGTTTTTGGACTATTCGATGTCGGTCATCATCTCCCGGGCGCTGCCGGATGCCCGCGACGGACTCAAACCTTCCCAGCGCCGGATCCTTTTCGCGATGGATGGGTTGGGGGTGCAGCCCAACCGGAAGCATGTGAAATGCGCCAAGATCGTTGGTGAAACCATGGGTAATTTCCATCCCCACGGTGACATGGCGATCTATCCCACGCTGGTGGGCATGGGCCAATGGTGGGGCACGCGGCATCTTCTCGTGGAGGGTCGCGGCAACTTCGGATCCATTGACGGTGACCCGCCTGCCTCAATGCGATACACCGAGGCACGATTGCACCATCTCGGGGCGGCCCTGATGGCCGACATGGAACGCGACACCGTTGATTTTGTCCCGACCTATGACGAGCGATTGACAGAGCCGGTGGTGCTTCCGGCGGCGTTTCCCAATCTGATCGTCAATGGCGGCACGGGCATCGCGGTCGGCATGGCGACCAACATTCCGCCCCACAACCTGGGGGAGACCATTGATGCGCTTTGCGCCCTGATTGAGAACCCGAAGCTGGCGGCAGAGCAGATCCTCAAGATTATGCCCGGGCCGGACTTTCCAACGGGCGCGTTGATCTGCGGGAAGGAGTCGATCGCCGCTTACTACAAAACGGGACGAGGATCGTTAAAGCTGCGGGGCAAGGTTTCGGTGGAAGACGGGCGCTCCGGTAAATCGCAACTGATCATTTCCGAGGTTCCCTACAACGTGAATCCTGAAGAACTGATCAAGCGGGTAGCCGAGCTGGTGGAGGAAAAGAAGCTCGAGGGGATCAGTGATGCGCGCAACGAATCGGACGAATCCATCCGCATCGTGCTGGAACTCAAGCGGGATGCGATTCCCAAGGTCATCATCAACAACCTCTATAAACACACCCCCCTGGAGAGCAGTTTTGGGGTGATCATGCTGGCCCTGGACGGACGCCGTCCAAAGCTTCTCCCGATGCGGGAGATGTTGATTTGTTATTTGGAGCATCGGCGTGAGGTTGTCATCCGAAGAACCAAATTTGACCTCAAGGTGGCGGAAGACCGCGCCCATATTCTTGAGGGATACAAAAAGGCCCTGGCGAACCTCGATGACTTCGTGAAGATCATCCGGGCCTCCAAGGACCGTGCCCTCGCCAAGGAAAAGTTGATGGCGAAGTACAAGCTGAGCGACCGGCAGGCGGACGCGATTCTGGAACTGCGCCTCTACCAATTGACCGGCCTGGAAAGGAGTAAAATCGAAGAGGAGTATCTGGCGATCATCCAAAAGATCGAGGAGTTGCGCAGCATTCTGGCCAGTGAAAAGAAGGTGTACGCGATCATTCGGAAGGAGCTTCTGGAGATTAAAGAAAAGTATGCCGATCCCCGCCGCACCCAGATTGTGAAGGACGAAGGGGAGATCGATGTGGAGGACCTGATCGCCAAGGAGGGCACGGTAATCACCCTGTCCCACGCGGGCTACATTAAGCGGACCTCGGTGACCAGCTACCGGGCCCAGCGGCGCGGCGGAAAGGGGGTGATCGGGATGAAGTCCAAGGAGGAGAAGGAAGGGGACGAGGCTGGGGACTTTGTGGAGCATCTCTTTTCGGCCACCACCCACGATTACCTGATGTTTTTCACAAACACCGGACGGGTGTACGTGGAGAAGGTTTATGAAATTCCCGAGATGGGCCGGACGGCCCGGGGCAAGTCGATCGCCAACATTCTGGCGTTGCAACCGAACGAGAAGGTGGCGGCGCTCATCTGTGTGCAGGAGTTCAGCGACAAGCAACACCTGGTGATGGCCACCGCCTCAGGGATCGTGAAAAAGACGAATTTGGCGGATTACGCCAACTTCCGCAAAGGCGGCATCATTGGGATCAAGATCGAAACCGGGGATGAACTGATCGGCTGCGTCCAGACCAACGGAAAGCAGGAGATCGTTTTGGTGACCCGGGAGGGTATGAGTCTGCGCTTTGACGAAGAGCAACTGCGGGATCAGGGCCGGGCGACGGTGGGTGTCTACGGCATCCGACCGGAGAAGAAGGATAAGGTGGTGGGGGTGGCGGTGGTGGATGCGAAGGCAACGCTGTTGGTGGTGGGCGAGAACGGGGTCGGCAAGCGGACTTCTTTTGAGGATTACCGCAGCCAAACCCGCGGTGGAAAGGGGATCATCACGATGAAAACCACCGACAAAACCGGCGCGGTGGCTGGGGCCATTTCCGTAAAGGAGGCGGACGAAATCATGTTGATCACCGTGAAGGGGCAGATGGTCCGCACGAAGGTAAAGGATATCCGCGAATCTGGCCGCAACACCCAAGGGGTTTATATAGTTCGGTTGCAGAAGGGTGATCGTTTGCAGGGCGTGGCTCGGGTGGTGGAGACCGACGACGGGGAAGGGGAACTCCCGCTCGGCGCATGAGGGGTGGTTGGGCCGGACTGCTTTTAGCGGTCAGCCTGGTCAGTGGTGGGGCTGAGGAACCCGTCAGCCGGATTGGGTTCGGATCCTGCTACAAGCCGGAAAAGAAAACCGCTTTATGGAAAGCGGTTTCGGATTTTGATCCGCAAGTGTGGCTTTGGCTGGGGGACAATGTGTATGCGGATGTGATCGACGGAAAATACATCAAGAAAGACCTGCCCAAGGATGCGTTTACACGGGCCTATCGTTCGCTGGGGGAGAGCGAGGGGATGGCTGTTCTCAAAAGGCTGCCCCCGGGTCACATGATGGCCACTTGGGACGATCACGACTACGGCCTGAACGATGCCGGGAAGAATTGGGAGAGAAAAGAGGATGCGAAGAAGGCTTTTGTGAAGTTCTGGGGAGCGGAGGAAAGGGAAGACGGAGTTTATTCGGCACGGGATTTTGGGCCGGAGGGGAAGCGGATCCGGGTCATCCTGCTGGACACGCGCTACAACCGGGACGATGCCGGGCCGAACGGGGACATCCTGGGACCGCGGCAATGGCAATGGCTAGAAGAGGAGCTTCGGCGCCCGGGGGCTCAAGTGATCCTTTTAGGATCCAGTATTCAAGTGCTTCCCGAGGCCCATCGGTTTGAGAAATGGGCTAACTTTACGAACAATAAAAAAAGATTATTACAAATACTCCAAGATGTTGGTCCGGCGAAGGTCGTTCTCCTAAGTGGAGATCGGCACCACGCCGAGATCCTACAGTGTGCATTAGAGGCAAAACAGGTTTTGTTTGAGGGCACTTCCAGTGGACTTACGGAGGGTCGTGAAAGGGGGTGGCAATCAGAGTGGGCCTCCTTGAAGGGGGCTCGCCCGTGGCGATATCGCGACGGTCTTGAACCACGGCGCATTTCAGAGGCTTTCTTCGGTCGAAACTTTGGTACCATTGAGCTTTGGTGGGGAGGCACAGAGCCGGTGATCTCTCTGGCTATCCGCACCGAGGATGGTCAAGTCGTCCGCAAGGTGATTTTCTGACCCCTTCTTGTCAGCATCCTGATTTGGCCTAAATTAAATCTATGTCGATCGTCGTCGCCCGCCCCGACCTCAATTTTTGGGAGCGCTTGTACCTGCCCAGTATCTTGGGGGGTATGGCGATCACTTTACGCCACATGTTTCAGACGATCTGGCGGATAGTCTTTCCCCGCAAAAATGTCGCTCAACCTGGCCTTCTGGAGATGAGTGCGACTGGATTGATGACCATGCAGTACCCCGAAGAGCAGTGGCCCATGCCGGAGGGGTATCGGGGGGCGCCCGTGCTGGTCATGGACGAGGAGGGGAGGGAGAAGTGTGTTTCCTGCCAACTATGTGAATTTGTCTGTCCGCCCCGGGCAATTCGGATTACCCCCGGTTCGATACCCAGTAGTAACCGTCACGCCAACGTGGAGAAGCGACCGCGGGAGTTCGACATCGACATGCTCCGGTGCATTTATTGCGGCATGTGTGAAGAGGTCTGTCCGGAGGAAGCCATTTATCTTCGAAAAGAGCACCCGATCTTTGTGGGCACGGACCGGAAGTCGATGGTTCGCAACAAGGAGGAGTTGTATCGCTTGGGCGGAGTGATGCCGAGGCCGATTCGGAAGTGGCAAAACAAGTAAGGGTCCTAAAGAAACCGGTCAGAGTTCCGGGTTTTGATTCGGATTAGGATTCAGATTACGAAATTGAGAACGGTTGTTGGGACGGACCGATAACTCCATTGACCGCTGTTGCGGGGGATTTAACCTGACGCAACCCCCAAAAAATCACGAGGATGGAGCAATTTTTCTTCTGGAGCCTGGCCGTCGGCCTGTTGGCGGCCGCCACCTCGGTGGTGACGCTCCGGAACCCCGTGACCAACGCCGTATGTCTGGTGGTGACGCTTGTTTTTCAGGCGGCGCTTTTCATCACGCTAGAGGCCACCTTTTTGGCGGCGGTGCAGGTGATTGTTTATGCGGGCGCAGTCATGGTGCTGTTTCTTTTCGTCATCATGCTCCTTGACGTCAAAGCGGAGGCACGCCGGCCCATCTCCTGGCCCAAGGTGGCGGCGGTCCTGGTGGGGGCGGCTGCGGTGGTGGCCGGAGTTCCCAAGCTGGTGGCGGCCTTTCCGGCGGCACGTGAGCCGTTGCGCTGGTCGGCCCAGTCGAGCACCTTCGGGGCCAAGGAACTGGGGGCGCTGCTTTTCACCTCCTATGCGCCGCTCTTTTTGGCAACCGGGGTGCTGCTGTTGGTGGCGACGATCGGCGTAGTGGTGCTTTGTCGCCGGGATCCGGGGTCATGATGCTGGGAGAGATCACTTTGGGCCACTATCTGGCGCTGAGCACACTTCTCTTTTTGGTGGGGCTGGCGGGAGTGCTGCTGCGGCGAAGCCTGCTCATCGTGATGATGTCCCTAGAGCTACTGCTCAACGCCGCCAACCTGGCACTGGTGGCCGCCGCCCGGTTCAAGGGGATTCCGGATCCCCAGGTGGCGGTGTTTTTCGTGATCACCGTGGCGGCCGCCGAGGTGGCGGTAGGGTTGGCGATTCTGGTGGCCATCTTCCGGCTGAAGAAGACGACATCGGCGGAGGATTTCGCCTCCCTGAAATTTTAAATGATCGCCTACGCCCCTTATCTCATTTTGTTGCTGCCGCTGTTGGCTGCGGTGGCGATCCGCCTTTTCCTGTATCCGTTCCCGCGGATCGCGGTGCCGGTCTCGGTGGGTGCCTGTTTGGGGAGTTTTCTCGGATCCCTGATGCTGCTTAACGCCGGCACGCCGGCCGGGGGGATGGCGGCTCCGGCGGTGCCGTGGATCGAACTGGCGGGATTGAAGGCCGGGTTCAGTCTGGTGGCGGATCCGTTGGCCCGACTGATGACCACGACGGTGACTGGCGTTGCCCTGCTCGTGCATATCTACTCGCTGGGCTACCTCGCCAAGGATCCGTGCCGCAGCCGCTTCTTTGCGGAACTCTCGCTGTTTGTCTTTTCCATGCTGGGAATCGTTTTTGCCGACAACCTCATCACGATGTTCATCTTCTGGGAGCTGGTTGGACTCAGCTCCTATCTACTGATCGGTTTCTGGCACCAACGACCGGCGGCCGGAGCTGCGGCCAATAAGGCTTTCCTCGTTAACCGGATCGGGGATTTTGGTTTCATCCTGGGAATCCTTGGGGCCTGGTCGCTTTTTGGAACCATCAGCTTCGCCGATCTGCCCAGCCGCGCGGCCTCCGGGGCACCGTTCTGGGCGGCCACGGCCGTCGGACTCGGACTCTTGTGCGGGTGTCTCGGTAAATCCGCCCAACTGCCGCTGCATGTCTGGTTGCCGGATTCAATGGAAGGTCCGACGCCGGTCTCCTCACTCCTGCACGCGGCGACGATGGTGGTGGCGGGCGTCTACATGTTGATCCGTGTGCTACCGATTCTCGAGCTGAGCTGGGTCACGATGAACACGATCGCTTGGATCGGGGCGGTGATGACGCTGCTGCCAGCCCTGATCGCCTGCCAGCAGAACGACATCAAACGCATCCTGGCCTACTCCACGTTGTCTGAGATCGCCTACATGGTGATGGCGGTGGGGCTGAATATTCCCGGTCCCGGGATGTACCACCTCGTGACGCACGCCTTCTTCAAGTGCCTGCTGTTTCTGGCGGCCGGCTCGGCCATTCACGGCTGTCACGAGGAGCAGGATATCTGGAAGATGGGAGGCCTCCGGAAACGGATGCCATTTACGTTTTTGGTGACTTGGGTGGGGACCCTGGCCTTGGCGGCGATTCCACCGTTTTCCGGGTTCTGGAGTAAGGACGCGATTTTTGCGGCCACTTATGATCGTCCGGGCCTCGCGGCCTGCTCGATGGCGGCCGGATTCTTCACTTCCTTTTTCATGCTGCGGATGATTCTGGTGGCCTTTGGCGGGAAGCCCCGCAGTGAGGGCGCGACGCATGCCCACGAGGGGCCGCCGGCGATGGTGGTGCCGATGCTTTGCCTGGCGGTGCTTTCGGTGTTGGGTGGAATCCTGCCAATTTCCGATTTCCTGGGGATGAAGCCGGATCATCCCCACCACGCTTGGACATTGTGGCTTTCCCTGCTTCTTGCGGTTGCCGGATTTTTCCCGGCCTACCATCTTTATCAGGGGGCGATGCAGGACCCCCTCCGGGTCCCGATCCTGCAGGCCAAGTTTTACGTGGATGAATTTTACCAGCGTGGACTGGTGGCCATGCAGGACGGCTTGGGCCGGTTGGCGGATGCGTTTGAAGGTTGGGTGGTGCGTGGTTTCCTGGTCCGTGGTTCGGGGGTGGCGGCACGGGTGGCCGGGCAGGGGCTTCGCCTGGTGCAGTGTGGCCAAGTTCAGCTTTATGCGGCGGTGTTTATCCTCGGTGCCCTCGGGGTGGTCGGTTGGCTTCTTGGGAGGGTGTCCTCGTGAACTTAGGCATGTGCCTCCCGGCCATGTTGGTGATTCCACTCCTGGCGGTTGGACTAATTGCCTTGGGTAGCCGTCCCAAGGTGACCGCCTTGTGGGCTTCGGTGGTGAATTGCATTCCGGGCTGCCTTGCCTCGGGGGGGGTGTTGCGTTCCGGGGAAATCCTCTTCGGGCCGGAACCGATCCCGGCGCGAGAGGTGTTCCCGGCCAAATTCATTTTAGGAATGGATGGCCTAAGCCTCTCCATGGTTTGGCTCACGCTTCTCGTCACGGTGGCGGCGATTGGTTCAGCCCAAGCGGGAATCAAGCGGGAAAAGGAATATTTTATCTGCCTTCTGCTGATCGGTCTGGGGGCGCTCGGAGCCTTTCTCTCGGTCGACCTCTTTTACTTTTTTACCTTTCATGAGGTGGCCTTGGTCCCGACTTTTCTTTTGGTGGGCATCTGGGGGCAGGGCGACCGGGCCGGGGCCGCATGGCGGATGACGGTGTACCTGATGTTGGGAAGCATGGTGTTGTTGATGGGGCTGATTGGACTTTATCTGTCGTTGCCGGAGACCGCCCGGAGTCTGGATTGGCGGGTGCTGGGCGAAACTGTACGAGCCAATCCTCTTTCCCCGGGAACCCAGCGCATTCTTGCAGCACTCCTGCTGATTGGATTCGGCACGCTGGTTTCGCTCGTACCATTTCACAGTTGGGCGCCGGGCGGTTATGCCTCAGCTCCTGCACCGGCCGCCATGCTCCATGCGGGGGTTTTAAAGAAATTCGGCCTGTACGGGTTGATGAGAGTGGCGTTACCCATGACTCCGGATGGATGGAAGGAGATCGGCTGGATCGTGGGGTTGTTGCTGGCCGGGAACATTCTTTATCTGGGCCTGGCTGCCCTTCAGCAGCGTGACTTTCGCTGGTTGCTGGGTTTTTCGAGTGCGATGCATATGGGGACCGTTTTTCTGGGGTTAATCAGCGGCACGGTCCTCGGGCTAGCCGGTGCGTTGACCCTGATGGTGGGGCATGGTTTGAGCGCGGCGCTCGGGTTTGCGGTGGCCGGGGAAATCAGTCGTCGGACAGGAACCTCTTGGATGCAGGATCTGGGCGGACTCGCCCAGCGGGCGCCCAAATTGTGGTTTTATCTGATGGTGGCGGCCATGGCGTCGATGGGACTGCCGGGATTGGCCAATTTTGCCGGCGAAATCATGATTTTTTTCGGTGCGTGGGCTGCCCATCCGGGCCTAGTGGGGATCGCGGCCTGGGGGGTGGTGCTTTCCGCGGTGGCCATGCTGCGTGCGGTCCGAGCGATCGCCTTCGGCGCGATGAGTCCAGCGGTCTCGGCCGAAGGGGTTGCCGATCTGCAGGGGATTCGTGAAACGTGGCCCTTGGCGGCCCTCTCTCTGGCCCTGCTCCTGGTGGGGATCGTGCCATTGGTGGTGTACGGTCCGGCTCAACCGGTCCTCGAAAGACTCCTGACGCCATGAGTGCGTGGTTTTGCCCTGAAATATTGCTGACGTTGGCTGGAGTGGGCCTGATCCTTGTCGACACCTTGGCGCCGGAACAGGTACGGCGACGCACACCCTTGCTTGCCCTGTTGGCTGCGATGGGGATTTTGGGATGGAGCCTTTGGCCGGAAAGTCGGGCCCTCCCAACCTCTTGGCTTAGTTTGTTTATTTCCGACGGGCTTGCAGCCGTTTTTAAGCCGTTTTTCCTGTTTTGCCTGGTGGCGGTGGTTGGGATGGCTACCCGGTACCGGCTGGAAGCAGATGAGGCGGTGCGGGGCGAATTTCTGGCCCTACCTTTTTTTCCCACGGCGGGGTTGTGTTTGCTGGTTTCGGCGCGGGATTTTTTGGCGGTCTTCGTGGCCTTGGAACTGGTCAGTATTTCCCTTTACCTTCTGACCGCCTTTCATCGGACCAAACCCGCCAGCTTAGAGGCCGGCATCAAGTTGCTGGTGATGGGTGGGTTATCGACCGGGTTTTTGGTGATGGGCATCGCCTGGCTCTACGCGGGCGCCGGCACTACCGAGTTCTCCAAACTCCTGCTTACGCAGGCGGGGACAGGGGCAAATCCCGCCGTGCTGATGGCGGCCGGCCTGATCCTGGCCGGCATCGGCTTTAAAGTTGCCGCGGTGCCCTTTCATGCATGGGCGCCGGACGTGTATGAAGGGTCGCCCACGCCGGTCACGGCCTTTCTTGCGGTGGCCTCCAAAGCGGCCGGATTGATCCTCCTGCTGCGAGTATTTGGGATCGGGGCCTTTGCCTTGGAATCCATGGGAGAGTTTTTTCGTCCGATTTTGCTCACCCTGGGGATCGCGACCGTCACCCTGGGCACGCTGGCCGCCTTGCCCCAGCGGGATTTTAAAAGGCTCCTGGCCTACTCCGGGATCGCCCATGCGGGTTTTATGATTCTGGCGCTGGGGACTGGCGGGGAAGGGGGCGTTGGTACGGTCGTGGCCTACCTTTGGGCTTACCTCCTGGCTTCCCTGCCGGTGTTACTTTTCGTCAACGAAATGGAGCGCCTGCATGGCAGTACCGACCTGCGTCATCTCGACGGCATCGGAAGAAGGGAACCGGGGCCTTCCCTTGGCTTCACCCTGTGCCTGCTTTCCATGGCGGGTCTGCCCCCGCTGGTGGGTTTTCCCGTCAAGCTGGCGGTGTTGGCCAATCTTTGGAATGCGGGGGAGAGGCCGGCCCTGGTCGTGGCGGTGATCATGGCGGTAGCCGGTTTAGGAATTTACCTGACGCCCATCCGGGCGATGTACTGGGAGCGTGAGGCCGATGCCATCCCGGCCCGGAGATTTCCGCCGTTCCTTTTTTGGGTGATGGTGATGGCTGGCCTGCTTAACGTATGGCTTGGTTTCCAGCCCCAAGAGCTGGTGCGGTTGGCAGAAAAGAGCCTGAGTCCTTTGCCTGTGCTTGAAGCCATTCGCGAGTAGCTCCCTTTTCACGGCTGGGGCTGGTCGGAGCCAAAAAAATTCGTTACAATAAGAAAGTAATGGTTTCTCCTGAAAATTCCATGTCCACCGGGCCCAAGGTGGGTTCAGAAAAATTAGTCCGCCTGAGCGAGGCGGCGGGGAAACATTTATCCACCCTTTTGGAAAGGAAAGGCTATGGGGCCGGAGCTCTGAAAGTGGCGGTGGTGGGCGGAGGTTGCAGCGGGCTTCAATACCAAATGGAGCTGGTCCCCGGAGCCGGCCCGAAAGACATTTTGGTGGAGAGCCGGGGGGTGAGAATTTCCGTCGACACCAAAAGTGCGGTGTTTTTGAGCGGATCGGAGATCGATTTCAGCACGGATCTGCAAAAGGGCGGGTTTCGCGTCACCAATCCCAACGCCCGCGCAACCTGTTCCTGCGGGGACAGCTTCAGCACCTAACGGAACCCATGCCAACCCACGGCAAAAAGAAACGGCACCAACCCAAGCTCGGCAAAGCCCGTCTGCCCTATAAAGTACGCTTGCAGCGGGGATTCGCCCGGGTGGAACGAGACTTGGCCTGGATGATGGGCGCTTTCCGGGAGTTATTGGAGGACCTGGGCGAGCAGGACGTGGGAGAGGCTTTGCCCTGGGTCCACGGAGCGAAACACCTGCCCCCGATTAAGGAAGGAAAGATCACCCGGGCCTATGCGATCGCCTTTGGATTACTCAACTTGGCTGAGGAAGTGGCCGCGGCGGCCATGCGTCAGTTAAACGAAGCGATCAATGGGCCCCAGCATGAGCCGGGGTCCTGGGCCCAAGCGCTTTGTCGGCTCAAGAGTTCGGGCGAAACGGCGGATCATCTGGCTGCCACGCTCCCCACCCTGCGGGTTGAGCCGGTGCTGACCGCCCACCCCACCGAGGCACGGAGGCGCTCGATCCTTGCCTGCATGCAGGAGATTCATGGGATCCTCCTGGAGCGCGGCGGAAAATTGGGCAACGCGGGAATGGATCGCGAGAGGCGGGATCACCTCAAGGCAGTGTTGGAGCGGTGGTGGCGCACGGAGGAGGTGCGGACGGAGCGTCCAACTGTCGACATGGAGCGGGAAGGGGTGATTCATTGCCTGGCTGGCTCCATGGCCCGGTCCATTGCGGAGACGGACCGACGGTTGCGGGACGCCTGGCGCATCGCCGGTTTTGGATCCGGGGGTCCGGCGCATCCGGCGGTCCGGCCGGTGTTAAGTTTCGGCACCTGGGTTGGGGGAGACCGGGACGGCCACCCCCTGGTGACGCCGGAGGTCACGGTGCAGAGCCTGGACCTGTACCGGAAAGCGGCCTTGCAGCTCATTGCCTCTGGGTTGGATCGACTGGCCTCCCACCTCACGCTTTCCCGAAAATATCACGGGATCCCCGCCGAGCTGGAAAGGTCGTTGCCGGAGTGGCGCCGCCAGGCCGGGCCCGCGGCGGAGGCGGAGGTTTCCGTGTACCACGAAGAGCCGTGGCGGGAGGCCGTTCTTTTGATGCGGAGCCGGCTCCTGGCCGAAAGTGGGGGCTATCGTCAACCGGACGACCTGATTTTGGATCTGGGGGTGGTGCGAAGGGCCTTGCTGGATGTGGGGGCCCAACGCTTGGCCGCTGCGGAGGTGGATACGTTGATCCGGCTGATCGAGATCTTTGGATTTCACCTCGCCGTCTTGGATATCCGCCAGAACAGCCATCGGCACGATGAAGCTCTTGAGGAGCTCCAGGCCAAGGTGGGAGATCGCGGCAAGCCTTATGGACAGATGGATGAGAAGGAACGCAGGGAACTGCTGGACCGATGGTGGGAAAATCCGCCTTGGAATCCGGAGAGCGCTTTAGCCGCAGGTCCCGCCTGCCAGGAAGTGATCGGCACCTATCAGGCGCTGGGGCGCCATGTGGAGCAGCACGGTTCGGAAGGGGTGGGCCTTTTCATTGTAAGCATGACGCGGGACGTTTCCGACTTGATGGCCGTGCACCTGTTTGCGCGGGTGGCGGATCTGCATATTTCGGAAAAGGAAGGCCGAAGGGGCTGTCCGCTGCCGGTTACCCCGCTGTTTGAGACGCTTGAGGATCTGGAGCGAGCCCCACGGGTGGTTTCCGAGTTCCTGCGCCATCCCATCGCCCAAAAGGCCCTGCAAGGACTGGCCCAACGGCAAAGCGAAACGCACCGCCGCCGGCGGTTGGCCTTGGTCGATCCGGGGGAAGGTACGGTCGTCTTACCCACTGAGCCACCACCCGTCCTGCGGGTGATGATTGGCTACAGCGACAGCAATAAGGATGCGGGACTTCTTTCCAGTCAATGGGCCCTCCACCGGAGTCAGCAGGGAATCCTCAAGGCAGCAAAGGAGCAAGGCGTGGCTGCGCGGTTTTTCCACGGGCGGGGCGGAACCATCAGCCGGGGAGCCGGACCCACCCACCGATTTTTGGAAGCGCTGCCACGAGGGACCCTGTCCGGGGACTTGCGGGTCACCGAACAAGGGGAAGTCATCGGGCAGAAATACGGGACGATGGCCACGGCCTCCCACAATCTGGAGTTACTGTTAGCCGGAACGGCCCTGACCTCCTTGTGGCCGGAGGATGCCGAGGACGATGACCCAGCCCTGGCGGAGATCTTTGAGGTCCTGAGCCGGGAGAGTACGAAAGCGTATCGGCGGTTGATTGAAACTCCCGGCTTCCTTGCGTATTTCCGCGAAGCCACCCCGATCGACGCAGTGGAGCGTAGCACGATCGGTTCCCGCCCCGCCCGGCGGACCGGGGCGGCAGATTTCCGGGATCTCCGGGCGATTCCATGGGTTTTCAGTTGGAGCCAGGCCCGTTTTTTTCTGCCGGGATGGTATGGGGCCGGCACGGCTCTGCGGAAACTGGCCGAGGATGAACCGAAACGGTTCCGGCGTCTGCGGGACCGGCTTTCCGCGTGGCCCTTTGCCAAATACGTCTTCAACAATCTGGAAAGCGGAATCGCCAGCGCCGATCTGGAGGTAAGCCAGGGTTATGTGGAGTTGGTGAAGGAAAAGAATCTCCGCGAGGGAATCACCCGAATGATCCGGGAAGAATTTGCCGAGGTTCGTGCCGGGCTGAATGAGTTGTTCCAAAAGCCGTTGGCCGAGCGGAGGCCCCGGTTCCGGTATACCGTGGAGCGGCGGGTCGTGCCTTTACGGGCTCTCCATGAAAGGCAAATCTTTCTGCTCCGGGAATGGCGTCGAGCGGAGGAGGCCAGGAACGGAGCGGCCGAGGGACTGTTGGCGGACCTGCGGCGATCCATTGCCGCCATTGCAGCTGGGCTGCGGACCACCGGGTAGGATTCACTCCTTGGCGGGGAGAGGGGGCCGGCTAGGGTAGCGCAATGTTTTTCAGCGGGGCGGAATATGTTTTTCTCCTTTCGTCACTGGTCAAAGCGGCGGTGGTGGCGGGGATGGTTCTAATCCTGGTGCCAGGAAGCGTCACGGCGGAACGGAGGATTAGCGCGTGGATTCAAGACCGGTTGGGTCCCAATCGGGTGGGGATTCCCTTCACCCGGATCCGTCTGTTCGGTCTTGGGCAAGCTTTGGCCGATGCCGCCAAATTTCTCCTGAAGGAGCAGTTTGTGCCGGCCGCCGTCAACAAATTCTACTTCAACCTGGCCCCGATCCTCGCGATGGTTCCGGCTTTGGTCACGGTGGCGGTGATCCCGTTCAGTTCCGGGTTTGATCTTCGTCCCATCGCCGGCTGGATGGCGCCTCATTTGGGCTGGGACCAGGCGACCGTGGAGGCCTTCCAAATCACCGGGGTGATCGCCAATTTGGATATGGGGCTGCTTTTCGTCTTTGCCGTGATTTCGTTGAGCGTGTACGGAATCGTCCTCGCCGGTTGGGCCTCCAACTCAAAATATCCTTTCCTGGGTGGGATCCGCTCCTCCGCCCAGATCATCTCCTATGAAATCGCGATGGGCGCCGCGGTGGTGCCGGTGTTTCTGGTCACCGGGCATCTCAATCTTGGCAAGATTGTGGATTATCAGGTGCAGCACGGATGGCTGGCTTGGCCCAGCCTTGCCGGGGGGATTTGGGGAATGCTGCTGAGTGGTTGCCTGGCCTTCTCGTTCCTGGTTTTTCTGATCGCTTCCTTTGCCGAGACCAACCGCCTGCCCTTCGACCTTCCTGAGGCGGAGACGGAGCTGGTCGGTGGTTACCACACAGAATATTCCGGCATGCGCTTCGCCCTGTTTTTCTTGGGGGAATACGCGGCCATGGTGTCGGCCTCAGCCGTCATGGTGACGGTCTTTTTGGGGGGATGGAGTCTGCCGCTGCCCTGGTTCAATGGTCGGCCCATGCCAGAGGCGGTTTTCGGGCTAGCTCTGCCGGAGTTTCTGGCAAACCAAACCGTCCCTTGGTGGTTCGGCTTCGTTTCCGCCGGGGTGTTCCTGGCAAAAATCCTTTTCTTTATTGCTTTATTCATTGTGATTCGGTGGACCCTGCCGCGTTTTAAATACGATCAGTTAATGAGCCTGGGGTGGAAAGTCTTCATCCCGTTGGCTTTCGCCAATATTTTCCTGGTGGCAGCTCTGCTTCTCCTCAAGGGCTAACCCAAGAAAGCAAAGACGGAAAGAGAAAGCCGATGATCGCAGGGGACCTGCGGACTCGATCCAGAGCAGGGTCGCAAAAAGCATTGGCCAACCAGGCTTCCCCGTTACCTTAATCGTAGTCTTGATATTACCAACCACGATGAATCCAAAAATTCTCATGGCAGCCGAAATTACCCCTGCCCGGACAAGGCAGGGTGGGCAGCAGGGTCTCAATGACAACGGCGGCGTCCCTCGGCCCAGAAGCCGGGGCTT
>Ga0194115_10001915_pt1 | contig 25654 bp, 44 predicted proteins | sample TA2MahsurfametaG_3_FD_148656 | JGI IMG/M metagenome (GOLD analysis project Ga0194115, IMG submission 148656) | Freshwater microbial communities from Lake Tanganyika, Tanzania - TA2015002 Mahale S4 surface | ecosystem: Environmental > Aquatic > Freshwater > Lake | place: Tanzania: Lake... | reverse complement strand
AGTCATGCTCATAAAATACAAGCAGCTGTTGCCATGGGACAACGTGCAAAGGTTATGGGTAAAACAGGTCCTGCTGGTGTTTATAATAAATTTATAAATATGATGAAAAAGAAAACTAAAAAGATGAAAGAAACATCACCGAGAAGAGCATTTCAAAAATGATTGATTTTGAAAATAGACTTTCAAAAATAGAAATGGAAGTAGCTGCCATGAGAGAGAAGGTCAGCTTCTTCTCTGTAATCTACGAAAAGTTTGACAAGACTCTTGAGAAACTCGACGAACGAACCATTGATGATCGTAAAGAATTACAATCAATGATGGATGAATTGCGCATTGATTTGCTACAAGAAATCAAAGCAATGCGCGAGGAAGTCGCCGAGCAGCATAGATCACAAGCGAAGAAGATCGAGGAACTCAACAAATGGCGTTGGATCGTAGTGGGGGCAGCAGGATTGGTCGCTTGGGTAGTCTCAACATTTTCCCGAATGATGCTAGGAAAGTGACCCCTATAGATGCAATTCATAATGCAGCTATGTGGGAAAAATATATTGAGCTAAGAAGGGAATATGCTAGACAAGCACCAGATGATCGTAGCTTGTTAGCTACTTCTCCAGAAGAAATTAAATATCAAGTTGAACGGTTTAGGGAGCAACAAGAGCGAATTCACATAGTCGTGTAATTAAATTATGGATAGACAGGACATACAAAAAAAACTTATTGCACCAATTAATAAGTATGAGCAGTTTGAATTTAGTGATGAAGTAATATTCATGAATGATGGGTACGTTGAATTGGATGAATACAATCTACCAGTATCGGAGGTGTTATTCAAATTAAATTTGAATAATAAATTTTTTAAATATCAAGCTCACCTTTATTATAAAGCTCTAACAGTAGGAAAATGTTTTACAGGAACTTACTTAGATCTTAGTTGTGGCCGCGGCGGTGGAGTTGATTTTGCCAAAGACAATTTTACATTCAGTAAAATTATTGGTGTTGACCCAAGTCAAAAGCAAATAAATTTTTGTAGAAGTTGGTGTAAGGATATTGATTTCTATGTAGGTCAAGCTACTGATATACCTTTGAGTGATGATAGTGTCGATGTTATAACATCGATTGAAGCAAGTGGATATTATCTTCCCCACGAAACATATTTTAAAGAGTGTGCTAGAATTTTAAAGACCGGCGGTAAATTAATAGTGGCTGAACATCGCTCGCATTTTGAAAACTTTAGCGTTCCTGATTTGTTAAAGCCAAAATTAAAACTTACTAAGGTGCTTGATATTACAAATAATGTAAATATATCATGCGCAATAAGCAAATATGCGTTACCATTAAATTTAACTGATCCTTATTCAAAAATTAAAACGAGATCAGTGTTATTTAATGACGAAAAAAAGTATATTGTCAACCAAGAAAATTATATAATAACCGTGTACGAAAAACATGAAATTTAAGCAATTCCTAGAAAACTTTATCGACGGCCGTAACCCTCAAGATAAGGGCGATATGGCACGCCATGGCTTGAAAGGTAAATCAATTGCTCAACTAAAGAAAGTTAGATCATCCAGCTCAGCATCCCCGAGAAAAAAGCAGCTTGCACATTGGTTTATCAATATGCATAGCAAAAGGAAATAGTTGACCTTTCAGCCCTCTCTCTGTATAATCAGCGTGTCGCCATTCTGATTAGGGTTATAAGATGCTTTGGATTGATATTAAGTATGCTAACCTTGCCTCTAGCAAGTTCCCAAGATATAAAGTAAAAAAGCAGAAGCCGTTCCAGGCTAACTTTCGCTGCGTCTACTGCGGCGACTCTAAGAACAATAAATACAAGACAAGAGGATATCTCTTAGAGAACTCTAAGGGGTATGTGGTCTATCATTGCCATAATTGTGGTGTCTCTACGAGCTTTGACAGTGCTCTTAAATTTGTCGACCCAGTATTACATAAGGAATATGTTCTCGAGAAGTATAGGGAGAGGGCGACGCAAGCCGTTACCTCGACTGTTTCTGCGAACGTATTTCAGCCTGATATGTCTAAGTTTGCTAAGAGGAGATTTGAGAAGTTTGAGCCACTGAAAGAGCTAAAGAAGGTCTCCCAGCTACAACCAGACCATATTGCCAAGAAGTATGTGGTCAGTAGACAGATCCCTTCCAATAAGCACTACCTACTCTACTACTGTCCTAAGTTCAAAGAGTTTACCAATAAGTTGATTCCTGGTAAGTTTGAAAACACTGATGTTGATAGTGGCAGGTTAATGATACCATTGATTGACCGAGAAGGGACAATGTTTGGTTATCAAGGTAGAGCGCTCAGCAACGATAAAATTCGATACATTACGATTGTCCTGGATGAGACTAAACCTAGGCTGTTTGGTCTTGATACAATTGATATTAACCAAGATATTATTGTGGTAGAGGGTCCTATTGATTCGCTGTTCCTACCAAACTCTATTGCTATGGCTGGTGGCGACAATGGTGATGTCGAGAAGCTTGGACTAAATAATAAACTTATTTTCTGCTTTGACAATGAACCTCGCAATGTAGACACTGTCAAGCGTATGAAAAAGATGATAGATAAAGGATACAGAGTAACTTTTTGGCCACCTACCATTCAGCATAAAGATGTTAATGATATGGTCCTAAGTGGGTTGAGTCAAGAGGAGATTTCTGGTATAGTATACCGAAATGCCAAGAAAGGCATGGAAGCATTATTAGAACTACAAAAATGGAAGAAAGTATAATGAGTGAATATGAAGCAAAAGTATGGACTACGAAGGTAGTTGAAGAGAATGGTGAACTAGTTATTTTATTTCCTCCTGATCTTATGCAGCATGTGGGTTGGAAAGAGGGTGATAATTTAGCATGGGTTATATCAGATGATGGTAAACAATGCTCTATTATTAAACTACAATCACCCGAGGGCTGAAATGAAATATCTAGACATCAACATCGACCTTTCGAGAGACGTTCTATTTGACGACCATGGCATGAAGAGAATGAAAGAATCTTACATGCGTGATGATGAACAATCGCCTCAACATCGTTTTGCTTTTGTATCAAAAGCATTTGGTACAGATGAAAAGCATGCTCAGAGATTGTACGATTATTCTTCTAAGCATTGGTTATCTTACTCTACACCTATTCTGTCTTACGGTAGAACATCTAAGGGCCTACCTATCTCCTGCTTCCTCAACTACATGGATGATTCTTCCCAAGGCCTTGTAGACACTCTTTCAGAAACTAATTGGCTCTCGATGCTTGGTGGTGGTGTTGGTATTGGTCTAGGTATTAGATCAGCTGACGAGAAGTCTACTGGTATCATGCCCCACCTAAAGATCTATGATTCGTCTTGTCTTGCCTACCGTCAGGGTAGAACTCGCAGAGGTTCTTATGCAGCGTATCTAGACATTGGCCACCCAGATATTATTCCATTTTTGGAAATGAGAAAGCCAACTGGTGATCAGAATATTCGTTGCTTGAATCTTCACCATGGCATTAATATTCCTGATAAGTTTATGCAACTTATTGAGAAGTGTATGACAGATGCTAATGCAGATGATACCTGGGAACTAGTTGACCCAGCATCAGGTGAAGTAAAGGAGAAGGTATCAGCAAGAGAGCTTTGGCAGAAAATTCTTGAACTAAGAATGATGACAGGCGAACCATATCTCCACTTTATTGATACTTCTAACAAGTACCTTCCTCAGTGGTTAAAGGATAAAGGATTGACTGTAAAGCAATCAAACCTTTGCTCTGAGATTATTCTACCAACCGACAAGAAGAGAACCGCAGTTTGTTGTCTATCCTCTGTAAACCTAGAGTACTATGATGAGTGGAAGGACGATAAAAGGTTCCTACGTGATGTTGCAGAAATGCTAGATAATGTATTACAGCATTTTATTGATAATGCACCAAAGCCAGTCCACAGAGCTGTGTACTCAGCAACAAGAGAAAGATCAATTGGAGTTGGCGCGCTAGGGTTCCACGCCTACCTCCAAAAGAATATGTTAGCATTTGAATCTGCAATGGCTAAGTCAGCAAACATGAGAATGTTTAAAAACATTAGAGAGAAGTTAAATGAAGCTAATAAGCAGTTGGGGAAGGAAAGGGGTGAGGCGCCAGATGCTCAAGGAACAGGTCTACGCTTTAGCCATCTTATGGCTGTTGCTCCTAATGCTTCTAGCAGTATCATTATGGGTAACACCAGCCCTTCAATTGAACCATATAGGGCCAACGGATTTAGACAGGACACTCTTTCAGGAGCATACTTTTATAAGAACAAATATCTAAATAATTTACTAAAGAGTAAATATAGCGAAGATAAGCTACCAGAGATTTGGTCGTCTATTATTGCTAACGATGGTTCTGTACAACATTTGGATGGGTTAGAAGATTATGAAAAAGATGTATTCAAGACTGCAATGGAAATTGACCAGCGATGGATTATTGAACATGCAGCTGACCGTCAGCAATTCATTGATCAAGGTCAATCAGTTAATCTATTCTTTAGACCAAACGCTAATGTCAAGTACCTTCATGCTGTACATTATATGGCGTGGAAACATGAACTAAAGACTCTATACTATTGTCGTTCTGAGAAAATTGGTAAGGCTGATAAGGTTGCCAAGAAGATCGAGCGTGAGATTATTCAGGAGATAGATATTAAGGCTTTAACAGAAGGCACTGAGTGCCTAGCATGCGAGGGATAAACAATGCCACATTTTAAAAGAAAACCATTCAAGATCGAAGCCCAGCAGGTCACGGCAGAAACCATCAATGATGTTTATGCCTGGGTCAACGCCTCTGGGTGGGCTACTGCCGACACACTAACAGCTGATTCATTTATTGTTCAAACAGGTGGTCGAAGTGTGCCAGCCAGACTAGGCTATTGGGTTATAAATTACCATGATGGTGGAGTCCGTATTTTTGTTTCTTTAGATGAAGACTTCCAGGAAAAGTTTGAATTACTTAGTGAAGCCGAAGCTGATATACCATACAACACATCAACCGTTGTGCCAACATAAGTGAATGGCAACGTGGAGGAAAAGAAGTAAATTGATATCAAGGCTTTAACAGAAGGTACAGAATGCTTGGCATGTGAAGGCTAATGGCTAACTATAGAAAAACAACTAAGCAGGGATCAAGAACCATAAGCCAAGGACCAGGAGGTTATGGTGGTACCACTACTTCTCACAGTGCTGGTAGTACTATGAAGGGTGGTAGAGGTATTAGAAGAACTGTAACCACAAAATCAAATGGCCAGAGATATATCCGCACAACTGAAGGTGCTGGTGGTGGTTACTACAAGACAACACAGAGGTCTTTAAATGCTAAAAGACCAAAAGCGCTTAAAAAAGCCAAGAGTGATAATTATAATATAAACTGGAAAGCGTTTGACAACGATGGCGAAAGTGATCCAGTGGGTGCATTTATAATTAAGTGGATGTTTATAATTTGGGCTCTGGCAATATTAATTGAATGGATTCAGGGATGGTTCAAATGAAATTTCATATAAGAGATGACTTTATTGGTGTGTTTGATCAAGCATATAGTCAGCAACAGTGTGATAACTATATACGCTTCTTCAAGAATGCGGAAAAAGCTGGGATGGTTGTTAACAGACAATCAAGTGAGAATGTATCACCATTTAGTAAAGATGATTTATCAACTACTGCTAATGGTTTACATATTTCTCAGTTTATGTTGGAAAAGAATCCTGAACTTGCCGAAGTCTATATTCATTCAAATGAATTTAGTAAAGTATTGATGGAACAGTGCCTGAAGGAGTATTGTAGGGCTTACCCAGGTTTAGCTGGATTCCCTGATGCTGAGAAAAAGTTATCAATACAAGACTCAAAGGTACAGAAAACTGTACCTGGCCAAGGTTATCATGTTTGGCATCATGAGCATGGAGCAGGGGGCAGGGCCCACCGCAGGCTGCTTGCGTTTTCATTATATCTTAATACAGTTGATGATGGTGGTGAAACAGAATTTCTATATCAAAAAGTTAGATTTAAACCAGTTATGGGTCAGATGTTGATTTGGCCTGCATACTTCACACATGCTCATAGAGGCAATCAACCATTAAGTGGTGAAAAATATATTATCACAGGTTGGATCGAGAAATAGGAAAAACAAATGACAACAAAGCAAGAGTTAGTACTTACAGATGAACGATCATACTTTAAGCCATTCAATTATCCATGGGCCTATGACGCTTGGTTGAAGCATGAGCAGAGCCATTGGCTGCATACTGAAGTACCAATGCTAGAAGACCTAAAAGATTGGAAGAATAAGCTAAACGATAATGAGAAGAAGTTCTTAACACAGATCTTCAGATTCTTTACTCAAGGCGATATTGATGTTGCTGGCGGGTACATCAAGACCTATCTTCCATTTTTTCCTCAGCCTGAGATTAGAATGATGCTGGCTGGCTTTGCTGCTCGCGAAGCATTACATGTTGCTGCTTATTCTCATTTGATTGAAACTTTAGGCATGCCGGAAGATACATACAATCAGTTCCTAGAATATCAAGCAATGAAGGATAAGCATGACTATCTAGCAAAGTTTACAAAGAGTGACAAAAAGAGAATTGCACAAAACATTGCTGCATTCTCTGCCTTCACTGAAGGCATGCAATTGTTTAGTTCATTCATTATGCTACTTAACTTTCCACGCCATGGCAAGATGAAAGGGATGGGCCAGATCATTACCTGGAGTATTGTTGATGAAACTCAACATGCCGAAGCAATGATTAAGTTATTCAGAACCTATATCGAAGAGAATAGGGAGTTGTGGAATGATGAACTTAAATCTGAAATTTATACTATTGCAACTAAGATGGTCGAATTGGAAGATCAATTTATTGATTTGGCGTTCGAGGGGGGAGAGATGGAGAATCTTACTTCGGAAGACGTCAAGAAGTATATCCGATACATCGCTGATCGACGTCTCATATCGCTTGGGATGAAAGGCATCTTCAAAGTAAAGAAGAATCCATTACTTTGGGTTGAGGAGATGATTAATGCTCCTACCCATACTAACTTCTTTGAGAATAGAGCAACGGATTATGCCAAGGGCGCACTAAGTGGTTCTTGGGAGGATGTTTGGGCAGCGTAATAGTTAGAGGCCATAAGATAAAGGGCGAGAAGACTATTGGTGGCGATAGTATGGAACTAGATAGATCTAACCATAAGGCGTTTGGTGAGACAGGTAAAATTCGCCATGCCTATATCATCTATATTAATAAGCCTGAATCTATTCAATATGCAAACGAATGTGCTAGGTCCTGTGAAGAGCATGGTATGCCATACACACTCTGGGAAGGAGTTAGTATGGAAACAACAAGAGGTGAGGATCTAGAGGCTGTAACAGGGTTCACGTGGGTATCTAGAACTCCAGAAATGGGATGCACTGCTAGCCATCTTAAACTTTGGAGAGTGATAGCAGAACAGCCAACTGCATGCTGTGTGTTTGAACATGATGCGATTTTAAAAGATAAACTCTATGATACGGAGATACCAGATAACAAACTAGTAATGCTTGGATATAGAGTACTAAAGGCAGAAGATTACGAACGTCCAGATGAACAAGTATCATTTATGGATATCAATAAGTTTGAAGGCACTCATGCCTATGCTATAACTCCTGCCATGGCAAGATATATGATTGATAAAATGCAAGGCTACTATACAAAAGAGTTTGGCGGTGTGAATACTACTATTGATGGTATTCTTTCTATCCACGATTCATTTGGTATACCAAGATGTGTTATGGATCCACCACCAGTAGTATGCGTGGTAGGGGACAGAATCTCCACTATTCAAGGTAGGCCAGCTGCCTATAATGCTTGTGTATCGCCGGGGTTCATGAAAGGGCTTAAAGCTGACCCACTAAGGATTACCTCTCACTAACGCATAAATATACCAAGAGGTATATTATGTGGTTTTATAATGACAAAGAACTTACGGATGAAGATGTTAAAGGCTACTATGGCTTCATCTACGAGATTGAGTGTTTAGATAATAACAAGTTATATCTAGGCCGTAAGTACTTTACGAAAGCTGGTACCAAACAAGTTAAGGGTAAGAAAAGGAAGACGCGTAAGCAGTCTGATTGGAAGGACTACTACGGGTCCTCTCCTCGTTTGTTAGAGGATATTGAAAGGTTAGGTAAAGACAAGTTTATTAGACGAATTGTTCGCTTATGTAAGACTCGAGGCGAAACAAACTATTGGGAAGCTAAGTTGCAGTTTGCCAATGAAGTTCTAGAGTCAGACAAATACTATAATGATAACATTTTAGTAAAATTTACTAGAAGGAATATTGGATTATGAAAATAGGATTTACTTGCTCGACATTTGATTTATTTCATGCTGGTCATGTCATTATGCTAAAAGAAGCAAAGACGCAGTGTGACCACTTGATTGTTGGTTTACAAACAGATCCAACACTCGATAGAAAGGAAAAGAACAAACCCGTCCAAAGTATTTTTGAACGATATGTTCAGCTTCAGGCCTGCAAATATGTTGATGAAGTTGTGGTATATGCTACAGAAAAAGATCTTGTCGATATTCTTCTAGCATACTCAATCAATATTCGCATTCTAGGTGACGAATATGAGCACAGAGAGTTTACCGGTCGTAGTGAATGTATTGAACGTGGTATTAAGTTCTATTTTAACAAAAGAGAACATACATTTTCTACGACGGAATTACGGCAGAGAGTTGTCGATGCAGAGGCTAATAAAACGCTACAGCAAGCTGGGCTAGCCTAACTTCTTGATTCTATTAGGAATTTTAGTTGTTGACCTATTTGCTCAATGTGCGTATAGTGGACGGTATGTTAATCTACACTCGTGCTCGCTTCAAGCCTAAAAAGAAGCGCAAGGTTCGTGGCGTTATTGCTACTAAGCTTGATATTAAAAAATACATGGATAGCAAGTCTGTATATACCCCTCGAGACTATCGTCCGCCCCGACCTGATAGTGAGGTTGTTATGCAGGCAAAGTCGCTTCAGACAAATGCCTGCTTCACCCAGCGTGTATCAATGACCGATGCTGCAGTTTTAGCTAAAGAGCCAGAGCATGTTCGCGAGGCTATCATTGCTAAGAGTAAGCGAATTGCTATTGCCTATAACAAGGGTGCCTATCAGTATGTTACTGATGAAACTGATCCTAAGACAATTGGTAGCGGTGAAAGGTTAAGGCGCGGTGGCTAACTGTATAATTTTCTTTACACCAAGAACCGGAAGTTCTATACTTGCTGATTTACTGGCATTTAAGTATAATGCTTGGAACCTCGATGAAATATTGTCACATCAAATAAGATCTCAAATTTTAAATAAGTTGCCACCACGAGTTGTGGATTTCATTAAACAGGGTAACTTCAATGCAAGAGTAAACTTAAACAACAAACGGCCGGAAGATTTTTATTATGAAATGAGCAATGAAATAATTCGTGCATTCTCGTTTGCTGCTGATCTTGCGCAATATAATGATGTTGTGTTGAAATGTTATACGTATCCAGCTGCACTTCCTCACAAAATCTTGCAGCTAGCTATACAATATAACTTTGAAATTTATTTCTTATATAGATCAAATAAAGTGGAGCAGATGCGTAGTCTAGTAACAGCGATGGCAAGGGAGAAAAACAATAAACGACCATGGTCAGGTCACATCTATACTAATAAGACAAAAAGCTCTCAAAATGAATCGCTTACATATGACGAGAAGAGTATGCATAATCTGTGTTACCAAATAGGTTCATCTATACATACATGGCACTACCTGCATGATAGATATAAACAACACGGTGTTACAATGTGCTATGAAGATACAATAGCTAAGAGTGATTTCACGTCTGCATCAATATCAAAAGAGTTATTTGACCAATATCTTCAGCAAGAAGAGTATCTCGTTCCTACAAAAGAAAAAAATACAATAGCGAATTGGGATGTTATTGAACCAGTAATTGAAAAATATTTAATTACAAAATGAGTAATCTAATTCTTTTTACAAATAGATCAGGTAGTACATTACTTACTGATATTATAGCCTACAATGATGGTTCCATAAACCTTGGTGAGGGACTTCATTCTATGGTAAGGGATTATAATTATAACACAGATACAAATAAATTAAAGGCCTTGTATAAAGAGTTCTCTCAAACAAACATAGTACAAAAACACAACAACTTAGCTACAAGAGGTTCTAATTACATTGACTATTTTAAGGCTAAGCAGAACCGCATTCGGCTTCTTGAAAATACGAACGAGGAATGGACCGTCAAAGAAAATCTCGAGAAGCTAACGATTGACTGGAAATTCATTAACTATTGTGCAAAGAGTGGTGTAAATATTTACCTACCGCATAGGCGAGATGTAACTTCCCAGTTTATTTCAAAAATTAATGCCAGGTATAGATCAGAGATAGCAAGGCTGAAAGGAGATGGCCATTTCATCTACACCAATAACATGGAAGCTGAAACTTATAACGAAATAAGGATTAATTTTAGATGGCTTCATATGTACGTTAATGTATTTTTAGAGCAGTTGATGATGTGGAGAATTATATATGAAACGTATCCAAACATCAGGGTTGTTTCATATGAAGATGAAATCAAACCAATGAAATTTGATCGCCTCAACATTAGTCAGGCCACTATCAAAAATTATAAACAGCTAACCCAGCACTTGGTCCCCACACCATTCAATACTGATAAAGTTATCATAATTGATGATCACCCCAAGCCAATACCTGGCGCGTGGGAGCAAGCGCTGTTTTATATAAACCATCATAAGCATTTAGTGGAGATTTAATATGCCATCGACAATATTAGTAATGGGATTACCCGGTTCAGGTAAAACCACTTTCGCAATGAAACTCGTTGACCTTCTTGGTGGCCACGAAGGCAAAGTAGAACACTTCAATGCTGATAAGGTAAGAGAAAAATTCAACGATTGGGACTTTTCCCCAGAAGGTAGATTGAGACAAGCTCAACGAATGAGAAAGCTTGCTGAAGAAGCTAACGCCCGGGGTCGCCATGCAGTATGTGACTTTGTCTGTCCAACAAAAGAAACCCAAGATCTGTTTGCTGGTGAGATTGTTATCTTTATGGATACAATTAAGGAAGGTAGGTTTCAAGATACAAACAAGCTATTTCAGAAACCAAAAGAATTTATGTTCTGGATTAATTCTTGGGACTATGAAGATGAACTTAACGAAATTGCATATACAATTGCAATGGAAGATTTTGATTGGACAAAGCCAACAGTTCAGATGATGGGTAGATATCAGCCATTCCACGATGGCCATAAGGCCTTGTTTGAAGAAGCGCTAAAGAAGACAGGTCAAGTTGCTATCTTTATTCGCTCTATGCCACAAGATAGTAAGAATCCATTTGGTAATAGAGAAACAGAACGCCATGTGTTCAGAAAGCTTTCAGACTACTTTGGTAAGTTTCAAATCATTTGGGTACCCAATATCGTTGACATTTCCTATGGTCGTGATGTAGGATATACGATCAGCAAGATTGAACTCTCAGAAGACATTCAGGCTATCTCTGCGACAAAGATTAGAAAAGAGATGGGAATTACTTGATAGTTGAAATCTATCAAAACAAAAGAAACAATCAATTGGATAAACTACTATTTTAAAGTAGAGTGGTATACATATGACAGAACAAAAACAGGAAGAAAAGAAATACATCTATGAATCACCCGATAAAGGTGAGACAGTCTATAGACGTGAATTTGGCAAACTTGAGAAGGAACTTATTAAGGAGAAAAAACAAAATGAAGACAGTAGGTGATAGACTAAGCTCATTCAAGCTCACTGGTGTTAAGCCAGGCGCTCTAGCACCAGAAGGTGCATTTGAAGATATTACAGAGAAGTCATTTGAGGGTAAGTGGAAAGTAATTGTCTACTATCCTAAGGATTTTACATTCGTATGCCCAACAGAGATTGTAGCATACGATAAGCTAAATAAAGACTTCGCTGATAGAGATGCAGTTCTTTTAATTGGTTCTACAGACAACGAATTCTGTAAACTAGCATGGAAGAATGCACACGAAGATCTAAAGAAGACAACTTCTTGGATGTTTGCTGATACACAGCGTACACAATATGTTTACTCGAAGTTAGAAGATGAATTTGATCCAGGTACTAAGATCCAGGGTCTTGTTGACCAGCTAGGTGTATTCTTCAATCCAGCTGGTGCTGCTCTTCGTGCAACATTTATTGTTGATCCAACAAATACAATTCAGCACGTTACAGTTAATAGCCTAGCTGTTGGTCGTAATGCAGATGAAACACTTCGTGTCCTTGATGCATTGCAAACTGGTGAACTTTGCCAGTGCAACCGCAAGGTTGGCGAACCTACATTGAATGTTCTATAATGAATAAGGCTCTGCAGTTTATACAGAATTGGGGGTTAATTTTAATCCCAGTATTATTGCTTGGAGCATTTTGGTTGGTTGTTACGTTTACAAATATACTTTACTAAAGGAAAAATCAAAATGAAAAAGTTAGCTCTCGCCCTTGTATTTGCTGCAATGCCAGCATTCGCACAAGACCGTGTATCACAATATGACTTTGACAAGGACGGCAAAGTTTCACTAGAAGACCTAAACCGCTTCTGCACTGTATCAAAGAGTCTCTTTGAAAGAGCAGATAAAGATAGCGATGGTTTTCTTTCAAACTCAGAAATGAGAAATGCAAAGAGATATCTATTTTTCCGTTGCACAGAAGTACCAAAGGAGTAAGAGCTGGGCTGGGTGAATATCGCAGGGCAATTCATATTAATATATGACGTTGACTTGACCATTTGAATCTTGTATAATGATAAATATTTGGTAATGTAGAGGTTGAACAAATGGATCTTCCAATCACTATTGATGAACTGCGAACAATTGTTGTATCCTTAGAGAAGGATGAACAATTAGCTCTCGCCGACAAATTGAAACTTGTTACTCTTCTAATTGAAGAAGGTAAACCGTACAAGAAGATCTTGAGAGAAGAGTATGGAATGGTTGCCTAATTGGTACTGGTTAATTGGTATCGCTATCTGGGGCAACTACATTTATTGGCTTACGAAAAAATAATGGTAGTAAACTGACGACTAAAGGTGTCTTGGACTCGGGTTCGACCCCCGACATCTCCACCACTACGGGGATGAATTTGGCTTCGACAGGGCAAGTAATAAACCGACGGCTACCAGTGAGGCGACTGACTTAATCAGCGCAAAAATAAGTAAACGCAAACGACGATTACTTCGAAATGGCTCTAGCTGCTTAATAGCAGTATAGGTTCCAGAGTTTAACTCACTTGGTAACAGAACGAGTTAGGACGGTGGGCGAAAAGCCCACCATCTTTTACATTATGACACACATAACACACATAGGAGATAAAAATATGACACCGTTTGAAATTCGATTAGAATTAGTTAAATTGGCAAAGGATATGCTTTCTGAGGAATATCATTCTAAAAGAAGCATGATTGAGCAAGAGTGGAATTACGAAGTTAGTGCTGCTGTGAATGCAAGCAAGACTCCACCAGCTGCTCCATCTTTGCCAGACTATTTTTCTGAGAATGAAGTCATTAGAAAGGCGCTGCGCCTTAATGAGTTTATTTCAGGAAATAAGTAAGACTCACTGACGAGTCGAGGGAGTAGCGGGTAACCGCTACTCCTTTACCAGGCCAACTGATTCGTCAAAATTATCTGAGTAATTGAATCGAATGAAGTCCTCGAAATATAATTGTTTAACAAGGTTAATATTTTGTTTTGAATAACTTGTTAGGTAATCTGATTTAGTGTACACACCAACATTAGTTACTTCTAGTTTTGTATCAAAATCTATTTCAAATTCTGAAAGTGACTCATACCTATAAATTTTATTAGCAATCATCTGACCATTATTGCTGTGAAGGTAGAATGATTGATTGTACCACACTAACGGTAATGAGGGGTAGAATGCTGGAACAAGAAATACATTACCATTGTATCTTATGTACTTTAAGAATTCATTGAATGATAGATTGATTTGCTTTATGTTCCTTGCGTGGACATAATGACTAAACACTCTTGTAAAGGGATTCCTTACAACAGAAAAGATAAAGGTATTAGATAAATCGTTGACAGTTTCTAGATAAAACAAAGGATCGTGGTGAGTAAAAATATACTCTCTTTTCCACTTATCCATTTTGTTTTGATTGAGAAAACGTCTGATGGAATGCCCACCAGTCTTTGGTATGTGTATAAACAAAACTTTGTCATGCATAGATTTATTTATAACTGCATAAATGGAGGTAACAACATGAAAGCAGTAGAAACATTAAATCGCATTGAAGCGTACTTTGATAGAAACCATAACTTGTTTATCAGGTTTGGTGGACTATTTGCAGCATTGTTCTTTTTCTTATATGTTCCGTTTTCAATACATTTTGCAGTAATGGATAAGCTCGAAGCAGAGCAAGATAAGAATTTATTTCTTATAGCTCAAATGGACGACATGAACAGTCGAATGGAATTTCTTGAGCTATCTTACGATAAAAAACAAAAGGTCATGCGTGAGGTTGAATGCCTCGCCAAGAATATTTACTATGAGGCTGGTTCAGAGCCTTATAATGGTAAGTTAGCTGTTGCTCAAGTTACAATGAATAGGGTTAAGAGCAATCAGTTTCCAAGAACTGTTTGTGGGGTTGTTTACCAAAAGACAAAAGGTACTTGCCAGTTCTCTTGGGTATGTCAAGATAACCTTCAGCCAAAATATGGTCAGGCATGGAAAGAGTCCTTGAAGATTGCCGAAAACATTTTGATTAACAAAAGGTCATATAATGTTGTTGGTGGGGCTAAGTACTTCCATGCTACCTACGTTAACCCAGCGTGGTCAAACACGAAACGAATAGTTGCACAAATAGGTAATCATATTTTTTATCACTAGTTGTCTTCCTAATAGTATGATGGGATAGTATCCCTACTTTTGTAATGAGGTGGTCTATGTCTTATCCGTCTAATGGTGATTTTGAAGTGATGCCGCGAGGCACAATGGAAGAACTTAAAGTTCTTAGAGAGTTTGCCAAACAAATGTCTGCTTATAACTCTATTCACGATATGCCAACTCCACATGAGATGAGGTATTTAATTAATACTTTGGAGTTGTGGTATACCGGTCATAACGAGAAGTATCCTGTATGAATTCTGATCAATCAATTGCGTATATCCTCGAGCATGACATTAGGGACACTGCTCGTCTTCTCGATGAAGGACATGACCCTTATGCAATTTGTGCTGCCAAGCTTCGTAACGTCCTAATGATTTACAAGACGACGTTATCTAGTGACGAGTATAAGAGCATGATGAAATATGTCGTAACAAATCTTGACGACGTTCCTGACCTAAAGGATTATGCAAGACTAACGAACAATGTTAGGGGTATGCACTAATGGTTAATTTTTGTGATGCCGTAGTAGACCTCCAGTCAGGTGATACCGGGAAAGGTAAGGTTACTCATTCTTTACTAAGTAGTGGAGAGTACGACCTAGTTCTCCGATATAATGGTGGCTCGAATGCTGGACATACTATCTACCACAATGGTCAGAAGATTGTCACGCATCAAGTGCCAGCTGGAGTTCTCTACGGCATCCGATCATTGATTGGTATTGGTTGTGTCGTCAATGTGAGGAAGCTTGAAGAAGAAATTCAAATGCTTCAAGCTTATGGCAGATATACTCGTGGTCTTATCTTTATTGATTCAAGAGCCCATGTTGTCACAGATGACCACTTGGCAGAAGATAATAAAGATACAGCAATTGGAACAACTAAACAAGGAATAGGCCCAGCCTATAAAGACAAATATGGACGTACTGGCACTCATATTGGCGACTGTCTTATTAACACTGATAGTTTCACCATTGTGGATAGTCTTGACTATCTTGCTGGCGCTCGTGTTCTGGCCGAAGGTGCTCAAGGCTTTGCTTTGGACATTGATTGGGGTGATTATCCTTTCGTTACTTCTTCCCACTGTACTATTGGTTCTGTTGTTCTGAATGGTGTATCGCCAAGGAAGATCAGAAAGATCATTGGTGTTGCCAAAGCATATGAAACATATGTTGGAACAAAAGAGTTTGGTATGCATTGTGAAGAATTATTGAAGGTTCAAATTCTAGGACAGGAATTTGGAGCGACCACAGGCCGTCCTAGAAAGTGTAATTGGATCAATCTAGACAAGTTGGCGTATGCTGCAAGAGTAAATGATATCACTCAGCTTATTGTCAATAAGATTGATGTCCTTGACCAAGTTGGTGTTTATAGATATATCCAAAACTCTAAAGAGCATGATGCTGGTAGCAGACTTGGTTTAATTGACGCAATTGTCAATGCATTACCGGATAATGTTAAGGTTATATTCTCGGATACACCACACAACATATAACTCCTTGATTGTAAAGGAAATTTAGTTGTTGACCTAAATATTGTTTTGATGGAATATGGTCAATGGCATAAATATTCATGTAATTAGAGAGGTGTGCCATGAAAATGTTAGTACTTATTTGTCTATTAGCGTTAGTTCCTGCTGCCTATGCAGATGAGGAAGATGAAAAACTTCTAGGTGCAATTGCGGGTGGATATCTCGGCTCCACTATAGGTGATGGTGATGGTAAGACTGCAGCAACAGTACTAGGTGCAATTATTGGTTACAACGTTGGCCCACAGGTACTTGGTAACAGTCAAGGCTACACGTATCGATACCACGGATACCACGATAGAAGTTGGAGACAACTAAGATATAGACAAGCTGATGTCTATAGGTTATGTGATCGTAGAAACCCTTATCCAAAAGATTCACGATTCTACTGGTCGTACAATAGAGGTTGTGTTCAACGTCTAAGCGAAGAAATGAGAGAAATGGAGCAGCACGTTTATGAACAGGGTTACAGAGGACAATAAGTTAGAGCTTTATGAGAAGTTAATCAAAAAGCTAAACGTACCAGAGGACAGGAAGGCCGCTACGCCACTGAATGCAAGATGGTTTATAAGACAAGGATACGTTCAAAACAGAAACAATCCTATAGTGGATCAGGTGTTGGAACTAGCAAGAAAGATTGCCTAGGGAGTTATATTATGTACTGTGAAAGTGTGTTGAAGCCTCGGGAACGGGTTCACTTTGACCCTTCTAATAATCTTCATGTTGAAGACTATGCTATGTTCTTAAAGAACTCTAACTGGAAAGATGGTTGCAAGTATTTGCTTGAGCAGCCATTCCATGATATACCAACAATGATTAATAATAAATTGATTAGACATTTTCTTATCCCCTACCTAAAAAAGGACTAAATATATCATTAGTTATTTCTTTGGTAGGACCTTGAGATGAATAAATTAGAAGAGTATGTTTTAAGATATCAGAGACTGCATGATGGTAAAGACAGTTACATCGCTAGCGAGACCAACAAAACAATATCACCAGCAAAGTTGGAAAAGGACCGTGGCAAAGTAATTTTTGATGGATCCCAGCTAGGCAAAAAATTGCCTAGGTTTATTCAGGATGTCATCGATAATAAGTCAAGGGCAATTACCCTACTTGACTATGGGTGTGGTAAAGCTATCCACAATTATACTAACCTTAAAGAACATGGTAATAAAACTTTAATTGCCCGCTTTAACGGCATGATTCAATGTTACTATTGCTACGATCCAGCAGTAAAAATTTATAGCGTAAAGCCTCCTCAAGGAATGGTTTTTGATTTGGTTTGTTGTGCTGATGTTATGGAGCATGTTCCAGAAGATAGTGTTGATTATGTCCTCGAAGAGCTGGCTGCTTATACGAAAGAAGACGGCACTGCCCTACTGACGATTTCTGGTAACCTTGCTGGCAAGTGTTTTAATAATGGAGAAAATCTTCATGCTACAGTCAAGCCTTTAGAGTGGTGGGTTGACAAATTAAAGAACGCCTTCTCCAACAAAAGCTTCATTGTTATTTACAATGATACAAACAATAATGAAGACCCTTTAAAACTTGTATATAAAAATTCATCAGCGACTTCGTGGGTATATAAGTACGCAGAAGTCAAAATAAAAGATCGGTTGTGTGAAGTTCAGGAAGTATGAAAGAAAAAATAAAACTCTTTATTGGCCATGATAGAAAACAATCAAGTGTGGCTGATACATGCAGACTTTCTATCCAGGATCATTCTGATATTGAGATTGAAACAATTCATCTAACCAATGTTAGTAATAATGGATTGTATTGGAGAGAGCAGGCTGTTGGTAGTACGGAGTTTGCATTTACTAGATTTCTAACTCCATACCTCAAGGGGTTCTATGGATATGCTATCTTCTGCGACAGCGATTTTATTTGGAATTGTGATCCACTTGAACTTTTAGATATTGTTGACCCAACTAAAGCTGTTAGTGTTGTCAAGCATAACATCCAACAAGATCAAATTAAACCATTAAAAATGGATGGTCAAAAACAAAGCTGGTATCCTAGAAAGAATTGGTCATCACTGATGGTATTTAACTGTGACCATGCATTCACAAAGAGATTGACTCCTCAGGTTGTTTCTGAATCACCTGCTGGATATCTACACGAATTCAAATGGTGTGATGATCAATACATCGGTTCTATTCCACATACATATAACTATCTTGTAGGTTATTATAGCGACCAACAGAATCCAAAGGCAATTCATTTTACAGATGGCGGCCCTTGGCATGCTGGTTATGAAAATGTTGAGTTTGCTGATAGGTTTAATTTCTACAAAGAAAGGGTAATCCAGAAGTACGGTAGATTCTAATGTGGAATGAGAGACTCAACGATAAGTTTCAAAATAGACTAATTGGATATTGCCAAGGTAAGAGAGTATTAGTTGTTGGCAACGCAATTAGTTTATTTGCTAACGAGTATGGGGGTCTCATTGATAACTTTGATGTAGTTGTGAGAATGGGTAAAGGTGTACCATTCCCAGAGTTTAAAAAATTTTTAGGTTCCAAAACAGATGTTTGGGTAGGATCTGTTCTACGTGTAAACAACTTCATGTATTTTCAGGATACGCCATTCAAGATTATTAATATAACACAGATTCCTCTATACGATGCCAATAAACCAAATGTGTCAATTCCAAAACTGTTCTACTCGAAGGAATTTCAAATTTATAAGGACTATTTTCTCATAGGTAATTATGATATGACAAGAAGCCTAATTAAAAAGGCTTATGGGCACATAGATATAAACAACAGAATGTCCCAAGGCGCCATGGTCCTATCATACTTTACAAACATAATCCGTTCATATAAAGAGCTTCATGTGATTGGGTTTGATTTTTTCGAAGGTAGATTTCAGTATAAGCTTAATGACCAAATTAATGAGGTTAGTAGTTTCCATCTACCTTTACCAACTCATAAAGGAAAAAACAGTAACCCCCATGCTGGCCTTTATGTTGAAGAAAACCTTGATAAAACATATATCGAGAAACTAATTAATCAGAAGAAAATTGTTTTCCACGAGATGAAAAACATATCTCCTCCTCCCGAAAATATTCAGCTTATAATGTCTAAATATAGACCTAACGCAACATTAGTAACCTCAGAAGAGGTAGTTGAGGATAAAAATGAAACTAGTGATTGAAAGAAATGAAACAAATAAGAATTCTAAGGGTGGTACAGAGCTCATGGCTCAAGCCTTAGAGCAATATGTTGATAAGGAACTTTTAAGTAAATTTCAAATTATACCATCAAGGGTTAGAGATATTAATCCTGACAAGATTCCAATCCTTTGGTTACATGACCTACCTTGGGATCCAGAGTCAGCTAAGCTGAAGGACCCTGAGTATAGAAAACAATTCAAAAAGATTGTCTTTGTATCTCATTGGCAACAGCAAATGTATCATACCGTTCTTGGTGTACCTTATTCAGAAGGTATTGTAATCAAGAATGCTATTAATCCTATTCCAATGAATTTAATTGATAAGTCACCTCTAGATGAATCAGACATTAGACATGGTAAGATTAGATTAATCTATCACCCAACTCCTCACCGTGGATTAGAAATTCTCGTACCAGTATTTAAAGAGATGCTGAAGTACCATCCACAAATTCACCTTGATGTATTCTCAAGCTTCAAGCTATATGGTTGGGCAGAAAGAGATGCTCCATATCAAGAGCTATTTAAGGAAATCCAAGAACATCCAAATATGACCTATCATGGCTCCGTATCCCAAGAAGAACTAAGAACATCAATTGGTAAGGCTCATATTTTTGCCTATCCTTCTATCTGGCAAGAGACAAGCTGCTTATGTGCCCTAGAGGCAATGTCAGCTCAATGCTTAACAGTGACATCTTCTCTTGCTGCATTGCCTGAGACCTGCGCTAACTATGCACTAATGTATAATTATACAGAAGATGTCAATACCCATGCTAATATGTTCTTCAAAATTCTTCATCATGCAATTGATGTTGTTAAGAAAAACTCTGCTGATAATTATTTAAAAGCTCAAAAAGAATACTTTGATAGAAATTATGATTGGAACTTGAGGAAAGAAGAATGGACATTCCTGCTAAATTCTCTTCTATAACACCAGATGTAGAAACACTAACTATAGGGTTCAAATGGAGAAGGCATCCCCTTCTACCTGAACTCGAGATGTTTTGTCTGCCCCAAAAAGACGATGGTGTTAAAAAGCTACTTCAACAAAATAATCATTCATGGCAATGGCCCTACCTCTGGGAATGTGGAGTTGTACTAGGCAGATGGATTCTCGACAATCCAAATATAGTAAAGGATAAAGTCGTCTATGATGTAGGCACAGGTCAGGGCACAGTTGCAATTGCTGCTAAGAGAGCAGGAGCAAAAATTTCAATAGGGGTTGATTGTTGTGTATACAGCGACTTCACTATTGCTGTCAACAGCACACACAACAATGAAGTTGTGACTGCATATATTAAAGATTTGTTTAAAGCTAAGATTGCTGAGCAGTCTGTCATCTTTGCATCAGATTTAATATATGGTCAACAAACAAGTACAGACCTTCTTAACTATTTGGCAGACCTTGGTCAAACATCCACTGTCATTATTGCTCAGTCAGGTCGTCAGCATCCTCCATATGAAGTTAAACACGAAGCATTCCACCATCTTATGTCTTATGATGTTCCATGCTTCACTCCAGGCCTAGAAACCATTGAAACCATGCCAGTTTCCCTATGGACTACTAACTCCTTGATTCTACAGGGAATGTAACTTACTGATTCTACAGGTGTTTTTAAAACACGTGTAACTCCTTGATTCTAAAGGAGCTGTTGCTGTTGCACCTATTGACCAACAGTGTATAATGGACGGCATGGAAAGTAAGAAATATATAGAAAAGGGCGACGTCGTCAAGAGCCTTGACTTCGTTGGTGTCAGCAACTGTTACTTTGTTGGTCTCGTCGATAGCGTCAACTATCAGAACAACACGTTCCGCGCAAAGACGATCAAGCGCGTATGGGAAGGTAAGGTCGACTCGGACTCACCCATCGACTTCTTCGTTGCTCCTCTCCCTGGTTGCCATTTCTTCGATGACATGGCTGAAGAAAAGGGTTCGGAACCGCGCATCCAGGTGGTTGCCTAATGAATATTGCTCAGACCATTGTTTCTCAGATCAAGACGATCGATGCTTGGGCGCTCAGCTCTTGGGGTGCTAAGGATCTTGTCGCCATGGAAGATGGCTTGAAGTTTAAAACTTCAGGGATGACGCCTTGGAAGGGCTATGTGTACGTTAAGTACAATCCAGTTCCTGACCTCTATGAGGTTCAGTTCTTCCGTCTTCGTAAGATGCGTGTTGAGGGCTTTGAGGTTATCCATGACAATATTGTCAAGGATGTCTACGCGCCCGAACTCGTTAGCGTGATCGACAAGTTTGTAGGCTAAGATGCAGATTCCTTCTATAGGTTCTCTCGTTAAGGTCACTACTCGGTATCCGAGTAATGTGGCTGGTCGAGAGTGGGATGATAACACTCATACGGGTAGGGTCGTACCGATTCCTGTATACTGGAAGAACGAGGTCGGCAACACATTTGCTGTTGAGACCGGGCGTTCATATCATCCTGTGTCACTCATCTATGCTCATAGGGTCATTGACCTTCAGATCTTAGAAGGCAAAGCTCTTAACAAGACCGAATTTAGCAAATTACTAACTATTGAATGTACTGTTGCCGGCAGTAAGGGTAACGTGTATAATGTAGTGTCCAAGGGTGGAAAATGGTCCTGTACTTGTACAGGGTTCGAATTCCGCAATCAATGTAAACACATCGCAGAGGCAAAGACAAAAATTTATGGCAAAGCAGCGTAACGATTCTCTCGCTCGTGCTCTCGGTTCAGAACCGACGTTCACTGAACCTACCAAGTTGAACCTCGTTGAGGCTTTTAACTGGTATAACTATAACAGCGAAGATAGTGACCACAAGACTTGGTTGAGGCAGTTCCTTGTCCAGCATAAGTACTCTAAGATTGACATTGCTAAGGCTACTAGTGGTGATGTGCCTCGTGTTATAGCTGCAATCGCTAGAATGGAATTTCGTGGTGTTCATACCGGCGAGTCTGCTCGTGTTCTTGAGTTTGTGAAACAGGCAATTGCAACATCCACTCATGTTGATGAGGACGAGGTTGCCGAGCCAACTAATGTGATCTCGATTCGTGACCGCTTGAAGGAGTCATGCACTCCGTATGTCGCTTGGGTCGATGAGCAGATTGATAACTTCATTGTTGGTAAGCCGTATGATAGTAATGTCTACGACTACTTGAATGGTCAAGGTTGTAAGGGTGCTCATGCTCGGATCATCCGTGAGGCGTTTCAATTTAACTTCGATGAGATGGCTCGCCTGAAAGATGGTGATCCGGCTGTCGTTGAGTGTTATGAGGCCTATGGTAAGAAGACTATCAAGGTTCTTGTTGCATTCTATGAGAAGTTAGAATCTGATCTTGCTCAACTTGAGCAGACGAAGAAGGCTGCTCGGGTTCGTAAGGTTAGGAAACCTAACGTCGAGAAGATGCTCTCTAAGGTTAAGTACTGTAAGGAGTCTTTTGAATTCAAGATTGGTTCAATCCATCCTCAGAAGGTTCTTGGTTGTGAGCAGCTTTGGGTCTTTAACACTAAGACTCGCCAACTTGGTCGCTATGTTGGTAGTAACATTCAGTTCAAGCGTTCATCGCTTATTAATATAGAACTTGACCAGTGTGTTAGCAAAAAGCTCCGTAAGCCTGAGGACTTCTTGAAGGTTGTAATGAGTGCATCTAAGCCTCAGCTCAACAAGCAGTTCGATACTATCAAGGCTGTTGCTAAGCCGATGAATGGTCGTCTGAATGAGTTCACTGTTCTCTTGAGAGTGTGGTAATGAAAACATTTTTCAAAATAATTTTGATCGCTGTCGCTATATATTCTGCTCCCCTTTTTATTGGTTTCTTCATAGGATTAGCATATGCCTACTAATACTTTCTCTATTTTTGTTCGTAACGCCGAGGGCGGTATCATTGAGTTCTTCGACCTCAGTAAGATGGAGGCATTGAACCTTGTTAAGGAAATGAAAGAAGATGGGTTTACGGAACTTGATATGGTTCCTACCTATAAGACTCCTTTGTTTACTGAATCGATCGTTGCTAAGGAAGAGGAAGAGGAAGATGGAATCCTCGAATAACGACAACGTCGTTAGCATGGCTGAGTTCCGTCGGAAGAAGATAGAACCTAAGCTCAAAAGAACTAAGCATATCGAAAGCTTTGTCGAGGGGTACAATGAGGCCGGTCCAGAAGCGACAGATATCTTTAATAAGTCAATAATGTTACTCAAAGCATACGGCTTTGAGACGGATGATTTTGACCGAAGAGATGTTTTGCTGTTGAGGGAAGCAGTGTTTTCGATTATACTACGGTATAGGGAACATCACCATCCTCTGCATTCGTTTGTAGATGATTTTGATAAATACTTTAATAAACTTGAATATTTCCTGGATTCTGAATGGCATAATGCCGATGAAGATCCAGATGATGAAGGACCAGAAAGAGCATGATAATTGTTGACCTTAACCAGGTTATGATTTCTAACCTAATGATGCAACTTGGCAACCACACAGATGCCAAGATTGAAGAAGGCCTTGTCCGTCACATGGTCTTGAACGCGATACGTTCCTACAAACAGAAGTTTGGTGAGGAGTATGGCGAACTTGTAATTGCATGTGACGATAAGAACTATTGGCGTAGAAAGATCTATCCTTACTATAAGGCTAACCGAAAGAAGGCTAGAGAGGAATCGGATATCGATTGGAATAGTATCTTCGAATGCTTTAATAAGATTCGTGAAGAGCTGAAGGACTATTTTCCATATCGAGTTCTAAAGGTAGATACAGCTGAAGCAGATGACATTATCTCAACACTTGTCCATCACCATGGCGCATTGCTAATGACTGGTAGTGCTCCTAAGATTTTAATCCTTTCTGGTGATAAGGATTTCATTCAGCTTCAAAAGTTTGTAAACGTCACCCAGTATGACCCTGTCCGTAAGAAGTTCATCTCACATAAGAATCCTGATGTGTATTTGAAAGAGCACATTATGAAAGGTGACTCAGGTGATGGTGTTCCAAACTTCCTATCAGGCGATGATGTCTTTATCTCAGGCACTCGTCAAAAGCCTATCCGCCAGAAAAGTCTCGATCAGTGGGTCAAGCATTGTAACCCTGAAGATTTTTGTGACCAGAATATGCTTCGTGGATATAAGAGAAACGAAGCACTTGTAGACCTATCTAAGATTCCAGTAGATGTCTATAACACTATCCTTACTCAGTTCAATGAGCAGGAAGGAAAGAAGAAAGCAGATTTGTTAAATTACTTCATTAAGTTCAAACTGAAAAACTTAATGGAACATATTGGAGAATTCTAATGAATAATAATGTGTATGAAGTACTAGAGGTTGCCAACAAGTTTAAGACAAAGCAAGAAAGAGCTGATGTCCTAAAGGCCAATGATTCGTTTGCTCTGAAGAGTGTTCTTCAGTTGGCATTCCATCCTAATGTTGTGGCAGCATTGCCAGAAGGTGCTCCTCCCTTCAAGCGAATTGAGAAGCAGCAGGATGAATACCATAAAGGTTATATTCATGCTGAGGCTCGTAAGTTTGGTTACCTTGTTGACCAGCCAGGTCAGAATATGACCAAGATGAAAAGAGAGAACATCTTTATTACTATTATCGAATCTTTACCTGGTGCAGAAGCTGATATGCTTGTTGCTGCCAAGGATAAGAAACTTCATAAGCTGTATAAGGGAATCACAGCTGATGTCGCTAAGTTAGCATTCCCAGAAATCCTACCGGATGATGTTAAGTAAGAGGTTTTAGTTCCATGACGATTAAGAAGTATTCTCGTAATCAACGCTTTGATGACTATGAGGACCGCCCATCTAAACCAAAGCAGAAGGACCGTAGTGAGAAGCATATTCGGAATGCTTTGAGGACCACCGATTTGGATGCGCTAAAGAGGTTGTCGGCCGACGACATGGATGAAGACTTTTACGACTATGAATCAGACTATAGGCGATAGTTAATGATAGAACAATATGGTATACATATTCTATGGTTCCTAATGAGCTGTTGTTTTGGAGCCTGGATGTATTTCCAAGGCGCCATAAAAGGCACTAC
>Ga0194115_10001913_pt1 | contig 25669 bp, 15 predicted proteins | sample TA2MahsurfametaG_3_FD_148656 | JGI IMG/M metagenome (GOLD analysis project Ga0194115, IMG submission 148656) | Freshwater microbial communities from Lake Tanganyika, Tanzania - TA2015002 Mahale S4 surface | ecosystem: Environmental > Aquatic > Freshwater > Lake | place: Tanzania: Lake... | reverse complement strand
TACAATTTACTCAGTAAATTTATAAAGGTTCTCATAATTATAGTAAGTAGCTTATATTTTCAATTTTCTTTCATAGAAGTGCTTGATCGATAAAAATCCATCCAAAAGCAGTTTCTGTCTGTACAATTTTGTTACTGAGGCAATATTTTCCTAAATTATTTCTAGTTCAAATAAGGAAATCATGTGCTCGGCTTCGATGGATTGCTATGAATTTGACTCGCAGTATTCGACTACCATCTTTTGAAATGGTTTCCTTATAGCTTTTCTAAAAATTGAATGCAACAAAGAATACATGATTCTTTATTTTGATTAGGTTTAGTGATGTTTCTTGATGACTATTTTTTCAGTATACTCTTATTATTATTGATCGTATTGAACAGTTTATCTAAAAACAGTTTTTTAGATGGTGACGCTGTTAGTCTTTATTAGATCGATTTTTTTCATGAAATAAAATAATATTATAGAAATTAACACTTTTATTTATAAATTATACTTTGTTGATGGGAAGAAAGACAAAAAACATTTCAAAAAGACTAAAAACTAGCAAGAAGAAAGGCATAATCAAAAGAAAAACTGCGTACACTCATGTCGAAAGAAAAATAGCTGATATCAATACCATAATCACGACTTAATAACAAACTCGTCCAGTGCCAAAAGCTAAATAGCACCCCACAATATAAGTAGAAAGCATAGGACTGGATGACTTGAAGAAACTTTTGGGCGTGGAAGTGAAAAGGAAAAGAATAACTAAATTAAGCGTAGATGATGCCAATTATTTGTAGCCCTTGATCAAAAGATACGGCTAAAATTACGAAAGGGCTGCAAAAGACGTCAAGTTGAATCGGATGCAATGGACAGCTCATCAGATCAAAAAGAAATACGATTCTTATAAAATACTGCTTGAGGGCAACGAATAGGCTTAAGAGTGATTTATTGATTAATTTTATATTTGCGATAATCATATTTAATCTAATAAACAATGGCTCGAAAGTTCTGGACTCTGCTGCCTGAAGCTTACTACACCCACAAACAGCTCGCAAAGGGTGGAAGAAACGAAATCCTATTCACTGCTATCGGTAATTCAGCATTTGATTTTAGGTTGTGTGGCATACTATTTCCTGTATACATCGTTCCATAGAAAGCCTAGCCAGCCAGGAAACAGTCATCAATTACTTGTTAATAACAGAGAGTGGTTCTGATTGATTCATTACAAATTTAAGCAATTCAATAAATATTATCATAATGCCATATAGAAAACATGATTGATCTCTACAAATAATGTTTCCTTGTCTGCCTACAATTAACAGAAATCTTTTTAGAAATTTAAATCAATTCTTTTTTAAAGCAGAAAGAGAATTTTCTTATTTTTTGATTTGGTTTGGATCTTATATAAAGAAGGTTTTAGTTTATATTAATTTGAATATGAATTATTTTGAATTGATTCTAAGTTAGCCGCAATACCAACCGCCTTAACTAAAATCTCAGCAACAAAACTGGCTACAATTCAAAAACAACCTTTCCCATCTTTTCCAAATAACAGCCAATCCTAATTAATTTTAATCATTTCTACAAAAATCTAAATAATTATGGTGGGAAGTAAAAAAGAATAACCCTGTTTTGATCAACACCATGATCACTTACTATCAAAGTACATCGCACGCTATCTTTTAGACGAAACAGAAAAGTATATAAACACTATACTGATCGGAAGACTCGACCAAATAAATCAGCAAACCCAGACATAAAAATCATTAATTGAACAGTTGAGATGCATAAAAGATTTCAATGAACTGCATTCAAAATACATTTCAATATTTGACCAGGTACATCTATCCTTAGACTTAGTCCAATCGATATCAGATTAACTTCAGACAGCTCCTTCAAGACGTCTTATAGAAGTACAGCATCAAACAGAAAATAACTAAATTAATGATACAATCCTTTGAAAGACATTGTCTCACTAAAATCTCGATGGAAATACTGCAATTCGACTAAAAATTAAAAGAATACATTTAGTAAAGATATAACTCATCATCTAAAATCAGCATAAACTTAGCCCTTCTTCAGACTATTCACTAAATGCTGGAATAATTCTGCATTATCGAATAGTACTTTTAAGACTTTTACAATCATATCAACCGATAGTCTTAATCTTTCCTTTAGAATTATATAGATCTATCCGAAAACGTAGAGTTCATTAATCAATCTTTGAATTATAGTCGTACTTTCCAAAAGTCCTTCTTGCTTTCTATCAAAACCCCAAAGACTTAGATTTTCTTCAACACTTATATCAACTTACTCGATGACAATATGTACTATTTAGGCGCCAAGCTATGCTGCAAACATATCTTGAATATTATCATTGAATTTCCTTAAAATATTAAGGTCATTACAGCACTGAAACGCTGCCTCGATCGATCCCATCTTGTATGCATAAGATTATTTAGTTGAATGAGATCGGTGAGCATTTAATCGCCTAAATCGATAAAAGATTGTTGATCCCTGGAGTAATAACTCAAAATATTTTGAACCAATACATCAATATGCTGAAAGTTCTGCAAATCATTGACCCTCAGGGTCTGATCTTCTAGAAGATAACACTGCCTATCAAGAACTACCTCCTGAAAAGGAACGATACTCTTAGATGCATCATTTCTACTCTCACTGACGATTCTTAAGTAATTAAAATTTTTAACGTAGGTATACTCAAAGTTGACTTTATAAGTGGTTAGAATACCCTCAAAAGAATACATTGAGGAGATGAGCAGCTAAGAAGATTAAAATGCAGCTAAATAGTGGCAAATAATGCCTATCAACAAAAATAAAATTAAAAAGAGAATTAAGTATCAAGAGATAGATCTGGTCACTGTCTTGGTGGGACTCTACGGCTCGCAGGAAGCCTTCATCACAGAGTATCAGAACATGATGGCTGAGAAACTTATGAGTGCCAAGGATTACGATATCGATGAAGAAGTCAAAAATATTGAACTGCTGAAGATGAGATTCGGCGAATCGGCACTGCAGACTTGCAACATAATCGTAAAGGACGTCAAGGACTCCAAGAAAAATGATGGTACTATTCACAATCAGAAATTGTACAGCCAAACAAAATATCTATCTTTGAACGAGTTGAACTGTCTGGCAGTCTCAAAAGGGTACTGGCCTATTAACTACTAAACTTCTAACAAATTTAACCTGCCAGCGTAGTTCAATTAGATCTTCAGCTAGTATTCTTCAAGGTACGCAAAATTAAAAGCCATGAGGAAAATAATCTTTCATTATAACTTAGGCCATGTGAATTTGACTTTGTCATTTGATAATGGTTCTTTTGACTTTAAATGCTCGCCTATACAGGCTACTTTAATCACTTACTTCGATGAAGATAAGATGAAGTTTTACAAGAATGGAATCAGTTCTTAGGATCTGAGCAATTAGTTGCAAATTCCTCAGAACATCGTACGACAAAAGATGGCCTACTGGGTGCACAACGGAGTTGTCAAATAGTCGAGGCTGACCAAACAAATACCCAGCTTGAGACGTATCAACTCTCTCGAAGACGGATAAATTGTTTACTACAAGCCAGTGAGCGTGTTCGAGAACCATGTGAAGTAAGAACTTTAAGACGATGGCGATAATATTTTAACAAAATAGAGTAGTTCAATTGAGAGTCACCTCAGACACATCATATAAGGCCTCATCTTGAGCATTTTGAACACGAATGGACCCAAACCACCTGAAAAGATACATTTATTGCTGAAGACAGTGTATAAGACTGACCTGGATTACACGTATGGATAGGCGCAGACCGTAGAGATATTGAAAAAAATGTTAGCAAAGAAGAAGATTATGTTTAACGGAGAACTGTATTCCTCAAAACAAGAATGATATATGAAATAGAGGTTATTTATCAGTATCGTATTTATTGATTTTTATAAAAAATTGTAATATCTGATGAAAGTCTTAATGGCTTATTGATAGAAATTCAAACTATCGTATTGTTAATTCTGTTTGTTTTTCAAATCATAATAAGATAAATGGAGTAAAAAAATAATAATTATAAAGAATCAGCTTAAAAGAATAAAAAACAGCACTAAAAGTAAACTGACGTAAATATGTGTTTAGAACTTGCCTGTTCCTCGGGGAAAAGGATAGTTTCTAATTGTATTTTCAGTTCTGCAAAACACCACTTGCGAGTAATTCACCTGAATTTGGTAGTTATTGTCACCGTCTACGAAGTATTTTGGAGAGCTAAAGTTTCCCTGGTAGGTCGAGTTGCCCCCGATAAATGAAACACCTCCGAAGGTTATGTTGTTTTTGGAGCTCAAGTGAGGAGCCTGCAGGTAATAGCACGACACTCCGCTATTATCTCGAATATTCACCTTGACAATTCCAGATGCGTTCTGATTCTAGTCCTTGTTTATTATTATGAACCCGTAGTGAGTACCAAAGTACCTCAGCCCATATATTTTTATACTTCCTGACGTGCCCTTCAAAACTGTAGGCTTCTCAATATATGGATACTGCCTTGTCGATAAGGTAATAAACAGCATCGCGTAGTAAAGTGGGCCGGGTGCAAAATCGGGAGCTTTTCCGTAGGGCGATTGAAAAGAGTCTTCCTCGATAGGGTTATAGAAGCTAATGAAATATCCAGCCCTAAAGTAGTATTCTAGGGTGGATTCTATGGCAAAAATAGCAGCAGCGAAAGTGTTGGTGAATCCATCTTTGCCTTTTGGGTCTTTGGTGATTTTGAAATCATTGATAGCGCCTAAGTATTCATCGAAATCATTTAGCACATTGTAATCGTTAGTAACGAATCTTCTGTCCCAGAACTCGGTGGTATACTTTTCGGACAACAAGTTACTTATGTTCATGTCCTCCTCGTTTTAAAATACATGTGCTCGGTATGAAAATAACCCGCAATACCAGGTTATATCTCGGTTTTCAAGGTACCATTCTTTACTGGCCGTTGGGGTTGCCCCTGGCCCTGAAAGAATCAGTCCATTAAACGACTTACTTACAGATTTGCAATTCTCAACAAACTTTTTAGCCGTGTAGTTAGCGTCAAATCCCATTTCCCCAAACTAGTTTCCCTTATCGACGAGTTCTATGATAAACAATTGTCGAGCCTTTTTGAGGAGAGCCAGAGCGAAATGGCCTAAGACTTAGTTGATATAATTGGCACTCGAGAACGCAGTATCTTTCATGTCCCAGCCGATGGTGAAACCAAAAGTATTTGTAGTGTTCCAAATATATTATCCCAAGGTTTTTATCAAGGTCTCGTTATTTATGTCAGTCACACAATTGCTTAGGTCAGAACTTGTTAGGTTTGCTACTAGATCGCATCTGTAGCGAGTGCCAGTTTTTACATGACAAGTTTGGTGAAAAATTTGTCGCCAGTCACTATAGAAAAAAGAGTTTCTATGATACTTTTGAAACAAGGTCGAGTTTATATACTTCACCATTTACTAAAATTGCATGGAAACTCCCATCTGATTCGAAAAAACCCGCCAACTGCTTCTCTGAACGATACCCGTTAAATCAGTTGAAGCAAGTATCGATAGCTAGTCCTGGCCGTAAGCTAAGTTGATACTTAGAAGAACTAGAATCACTATTTTTGTTATTTTTAACATATATCAAAATATTATATGAGATATTTTAATCATACAAAAAACATCTAATGGATTTTTAAAATATTTTTCAAATTAATATAATCTAAAAACATCATCTTTTCATAGATCGATCATTAAATTTAAAATTAAGATACATTTTTCTAATTTTTCGCCTAATTTTTATTCTCCTATTTTTCATCCCGACTGACTTCTCTACTGGCCTGCAATCTATCAACTTTTCTCTTGCGTTTCCTTTTGGACTCATTTGTGGAGCCTTCTTATGATTATTTGGAAGTCGAAAGATCATCTGCTTTGGATACGATTGCGATTTAGTTGGTGGTCGATGTCGAATCTACCTTACTATCTTTGGCAGATGCTGTATTTTCACTTGTAAAAATCTAAAAATGGACTTTATTTTCATTATTTTTTCTACGACAGTACAAGTATATCGCCAAACCCAGCAAAAGGAATCCACCTGCAACTATCAAAACGGTTATTATATTTTGTTTATCACTTTCAATCAATATGCGCACATTATAATCGTGAACCAGATTGTAATTATCATGGACCATTTTCTTTATTTCTGAATATTCTATGACTGAGTAATTATTTAAATATTATTATACACCTCAAAAGATCAGTTTACGAAATAAATGAAAATTAATTAAAATACATATCATCTGTAGTAATATACGCTGTTTTTTAGCATTTCATACGAAAATTTAACAATGCCCCATCGTAGGCTATTGCTTTATTCGTTCAGTATGTCAGTGTATTGGCAGTCTGATTACCAACCTACTCTACGAAGTTATTCTTAAATTTTCATCATGTTTAGCTACTTTATTCTTTTCGTGGTCTCACGTAATAGTCGCAGCTACAGTATCTAGCCGCACAGTTCGCTAATGACGGAAGCAGGCAGATAGGGATAGCGTTACAAGGTTATGCCTTTCGACTGTAGCCATTCTTTTAGTAATGTTTTTTAAAGTTAGCTCATCTATCTCGATATCTATTTCATCTATTTTTTCTTCTAGATTCTCTTCATCTTTTAAAGCTAAGATTTTGCTTCAATTTATTTCTTGGCCTACCATAAGATTCCTATGTAGTTATTGTAACTAGGCCGCAAGGTACTAAACTTACGTCCAGCCTACAAACCTCTGCGAATTATGCATTTAGAAACTTACTCAATGTTTCTACCGACCTATGCTTTATTTTTGGGTTATTTTATTATGTTTAATTTTCCCAGTTGCAGTCGCATTACAATTGATCCCAGTAAGACTCCATTCAAAACTGGATTCTACAAATTATTATTGCTGTTTTTCTTAGCTTTATTCAATGAGTGTTAGTATCCAAGTTCATTTTTAATCCAGCTTTCAGCCTAGCTGATGGTTTTTAAATTATAAACCTAAATATTTTTAAGAGGCTTAATTAATTACTATGGGCATTTCTGTATATTTCCAGATACTTTAGGGTTATTCTATTTATTTTCATGTAATTAATCTTCATTTTTATCAACTAATATATTCATACTTTTCTTTCTGCTTAGGCTATTCTTGAAATTATGACTGATTTTAATGTTCATAAGATCTTCAATCACTCTCCATAAAATTTATTACCTGATGTAGCCTAGTTAAAGCTCTTACATCATAATAAAAACATTGTGTTTGGGCATCCTTTAGCATTAAAGCAGGTAATCACATACTTTTTTAAAAACCACAATTGGACCCAGTTCGTAATGACTGTTTTTTATTATTTTCTACTTGTCCAGTCTGCTTCCTGAAAACATAGAGTTTACCAGCCCTCCCACTATTTGATCTGGAGTTGATTTATTTACATCAATATGATGATACTCGGTAAGCCATCTTTATATTTTACTAGGCATCGTCTTATTATTATGAGTATTTTTAATCATTTTAGCCTCGTTCTCTATTTTTTACGATTTTTATTTTTACTCTTTTTCGTGCTTGCATTAATTATTTACGATAATACTTGATAGATTCGCTATTTCATTCATTTATTATGCGCTTAAACAAACTTATCTGAAGTTTTCCTTCAAAGGGATATTTTTTTAATTTTGGCCAAGTGGCATCAAAACTGTAAAAATAAAAGTTTCCATCATGTTGTGATCAAAATACAAGCCCTATGCGCTAAACTATTCTATCGCATCACTCATTTATTGATTTTGGGAAAAATAATCTTTGAAGGAATTTAGTAGGATTTTAAGATTCGTGATGGATCTTTGAGGCGTTAAGTTGTATATTTCGATGTTAGGGAGGAAGAGATGATGGTAGGAGGACGGAAGTTTATTAGTTATGACTTAAGCGATGGCGACTCCTAGATGAAAAGATAAATACCAGACCTCAAAGAGGCAAGATTGTTGACTTTCTTGCAGTGAGGGTAAGGATACTGAGCGAACCATTCAACAATGGCCTGCGTATCACCAGTTTATTTAAAGCTGCTGTTCATATGAGCAGTTATTATCTAATTTGATTTAAAAATAAAAATCAATAAGCTTGTTATTCTTATAAATCGTTGCCTTGAATTTGATGGATCAAATCGTTTTTTCTAATACTCAGCTATTTGCTCCCTTGGAAAATCCTCTTATACAAATCCTTCATCTTGCCTCTGAACTATTCTATGTCGCCCTTCATATTGCTTATATTTTGATTTATGTCCTTATCTACAAACCTTTCCTTCTCGAGCTCTTTTACTCTCTTCTACATAGCTTTTTGTCTGGCTACCATGGTCTCTCTTAATTTGTTTTAAATTTTGTCCTGACGGTTTTCCTCTTTTCTATTATACATTTAAATAAATATTTATTAATAAGCTAATGCTGAGTTCTAAACGAAAAAATAAAAATTAGTAGTATGTATTTTCATCAGTCATGAAAAATAATTCTAGTAGTTTTCGTAACACTGATTCTTTTCGTCAGACTTTAAGACGCCCAATCTTTTAAAAATAACTAAAAACCAATAATAAAGTAATGGCAAGAAGTTCATCTGTTGTCGATAATTCTTCCTTTTTTCACATAAAACCCACAATTCATGATGACTTTTGTGGTTGCGAGCATACTTTATAGATTTGCCCTAAAATAAAAGAGGTCATAAAGAATGTAAATCTAGCCGAGATGAGATCGTAGTATGAAAATAACGAGAAATTATAATAAAAAAAGTCGAAAATATACATTCGCCAGAAATATTTTCAATATTTGCCGTCGTATTATCCAGAAATCTTTCAAGCACATTTGATAAATATTGTGACAAACTTAGGATAGAACCTATCAATAAACGATTTTTTAACAATAGCATGGATTTAGTATCACTCAAAAGTATAGCATCTAACATATTTCATGTATGTCGATTTAAAAAGATCACAAATCACTAAAAGAAATTTCCATGAAACTTTATAGCTTTAGATGATAAAATACTAAGTAACCTTATATAGTGTTTAGTCAGAAGCAAGCAACAAAAATATATCTTTGAAAGATTTCATAGATAATTATTTCGAAACAAATGGGGCTAATTTTGTACCTCTGGCTTATTATGCCGATTTAATTAATATCTTACTCAAAAGAGGCTATAAGTATTTAATAAAATTACTTGCCTTTTTATTTTGTAGGAAAAGAGACGCAGTTTTTAGGGTTATTAAACATGGACCTATTGGAAATAATCTTAGAGAATCTTCGAGATAATTACCTTGGGAATCATACTTTTAGGAGATAAAAAGTAAAAATAATCTATGATTTTCTTTTTGATTTTTATCACGATTGCTAATTTAATGCCAATATATAAACTAGTATATAATTAAATTATCATATAAGATGAGGACGATTGGAGGCAAGAACGGAGTGAGACAATACGTTTTGCAGTCAGTTATAGGTCAAGGCTCCTTTGGCAAAGTATATTATTCGCATCCTTTTGCGATAAAGGAAGTTGTCATCAACAATCATTCATATCTAAAGCAGGCCATTATCAACTAGGTCAACATTTTGAGTGAGCTAAATCACTCCAACATAGTCAAATTAGTGGATATTATAGAGTAAGGCTATTCTTTGTTCATAGTCATGGAGTATTGCTAAGAAGATCTGAGTCAGTATCTCAGAAAAAATAAACTTGATTAAATTCAAGCTATCTGCATAATCAAGCAGATTTTATCCGGACTTGGATGCCTTGTGCAGAAAGGTTTTATTCACAGAGACTTAAAACCTGCAAATATACTTGTAAAGTCCAATAGTTTTTTCAAGCTAGCAGATTTTGGATTAGCAAAGCATGTTCAAGAGTTTTAATCAAATCTTTTGCATACTATAGCGGGAACTCCTTTATATATGGCTCCACAAATTCTGAAAAAAGGTTCTTATACAACCAAATGCGATATTTGGTCGGCAGGAATTATTTTTTATGAGCTTTTAGTAGGAAAATTGCCCTGGAGAGCTTCTGATTAAAAGTAACTTTATCATAATATCACCACAAAGCCTTTAATGATACCCAGCCATCTTTCAGACTGGAGCAAAAATTTACTTTCTAAAATGTTGATCGTGAACTAAAATGATAGAATCGGTTGGGAGGAGCTCTTTTAATTTACAAAGCAGGACATAAGAAGTAATTTTACACTAATTTAGGTCAAAGTCGAACAAAACAGAGGCCAACTACCTCAGCCAACTCAGACCGGAACAATAACTCAGCTTCTAAGGAAAGACCATCTAGTTCTGCAAAAATATCATGTAAAAATGTGGAAAAGTCTCCAATAAAAATGAAGGCTAGTCACTAATACATGTCCTTTTACCAAACCAAATTAAAGTAGCTTTTTCTTCTTGACTTGAAAGATTATTTCGACGAGTGGACTTCGACTAAGATAGCAAAATAGCCATGCTTGAAGCTGAATGCTGAATAAATCAACAAAGTAAAATAGGTTTTAAGCCTATATAATGGTCAACTCCAGCATTTTTTATATCAAGAAATCGGTTGTTTGAAAAACATCAAGTGATTATGAACTTTTTTCTATCATACTTGACTAAGTGGTTAATATTTCAAGATTTATACATTTATTTCCATCATTTCTGAGAGATTTAATTGAAATATCTATTAATTGCACACTAATTATTGATTTAATTATTGATTTAAATAGAATTATTAAATTTATTTATCATGTTCCAAACAGTTATGAAAAGTTTATCGCAGTTTTTTTCACTAAAGATAGAAAAGATATTTCTCACAAGGCTCAATTCCTAAATTTATACAGCTTATTGAAATGATAATCGTAACTAACGCTATAAATGGGCTTCTTTGTCGAAATACGTTCAAATCATCCAGGTTAGCAGAATGTCTGATTAAAAGAATTCAAAAAATAAAGTGTTTAATTATTGGGTTGATCATGTTGTTTTTAACTTATCCTGATTTTGAATTTTTATTGAAGATAATATTCATTTTTTATTCTGTATAAATAATTGTTAAATCATGACACGTAATCACTTGATAGTTATCTTTCTAGTGATCTCTGCGACTCTTTATCAATTAGGCAACGCTCAGACAAACTGTAACAACGCGGGGTTCAATCAATGTGGAACAGGAGTTTGTGCAGGCTACCAATATCTAAATAACCGATGCATTTTATCTGCGCCGGGCTGCAGCAAAACGCAATATTTTAGCAATAGCACCAATCAATGCTTAAGCTGTCTGGGTCTAAGTTCTGACAATTGCATTACTTAATGTCGATCGTATCACTTCTTCAACAATTTTCAAACAACTTTTACCGCCTCTGGAACACTAAACACTTGCAGGAGTTGCGAAGACGCCTTCGGATTAGGATGTATTTCTTGCAACTCTACGAATTGCATCAGCTGTGAAAGTACAAGTCAACTTTCCTTCAACCGATGCATTGGCATAAAATGTGGAGCAACTGTATAAAACTGCTATACCTGCTCTTCTGAAAATAGATGCAGGCTATGTCTTCAAGGTTACGACCTCAACACCACCACTTTCCTCTGTACCCTTTCAGCCTCAGGCTGCAAAATCAAGTATTGTCTTCAGTGCGAATCTTTATCTAACTGTTCAAAATGTTCAAAAGGATACAAGCTTTCCTCAAACAAATAAGTCTGTGAGCCTGAATGTCAGGATCCCAACTGCGTCAACTGCATAGCTCCAGGAGTTTGTGGCGGATGTGCTTCAGGATATCTCTTAAACCCTCAGACCTCAGTGTGCCACCTGAACTGCACCACCAACCGAGTAGGAAACTGCCACTCCTGCAGCAACAATTTTTTCTGCAAGGATTGTAACCAAGGCTTGCATTTATTATTTGCTGGAAGCAAGTGCACCCGAGACTGCTCTGACCCAAACTGTAACTTATGCGAAACAAACTCTTAAAGTTGTGAACTATGCAAGACTGGATTCAAACTCCAAAATTTATAGAATGGAAATTTCAACTGTGTGGCTGACGTTTGTTCTATAGATAACTGCATAGGTTGTGCTAATGGAACTGCCTGCGGCTCTTGTTTTTCAGCTTTCAGACCAGGAATCAGTAACCTAGTGTGTTCATCAGTCTGCACGGCTAACTGTCTAACCTGCTCCTCAAATCCTAATGCATACTTCTGCTAGACTTGCTAACCTGGATACATCCTAAATCGCACCTAAAGTAAAACCAGCAATTCAAGCTTTCTTACAGTGACTTGTGAAAAGATAGATTGTTCAAACATTACTAACTGTAGTCTCTGCCTCACCAATTAGACCTGCTTCCTATGCCAGCCTAACTACCGCCTTTCGCCTGACTCTAAATCCTGTAAGCTCTTCTGCTTCGAATAGTGCTAATAGTGCCTCAACACCACTTTCTGCAGCATTTGCAAAGAAGGATATACTTTAATCGATGGACTATGTTTCAACATTTGTCCTCCTGGATAAGTCTATATCAATTAGTTTTGTACGCCTTGCGTGGATCTGGATGCTAACTGCGTTCAATGTGCCACTATCTCTGGAGTGCCTCAGTGTACTCTCTGCAAAGATTCGTTCTTCCTTGATGGACCTCTCTCCTGTAAGCCTTGCAGTTCAAGGGTGCCCAACTGTCTCTTATGCTCCCCCACTCTCGACCGTTTTACCTGTCTAAACTGTATTAGCCCTTTTAAGCTCAGTGGAGGCGTCTGTATTTAGTGCGACAACTTGCCTAACTGCTAACTCTGTTCTGCTCTGAATAAATCTCAATGTGCAAATTGTTCTCGAGGATTTAGGCTGGTATAAGGATAATGTATTCCTGAGACTTGCCTTGGCGATACAATTTTGTTGTAAGGAGGATGTGCATGCGCTCTGGGAACTTATTTAATAAATCAAACTAACAATCTGATCTGTAGGCCTTGCCAATAAAACTGCGTCAGATGCAATTCTTCAGTATGCCTTGAATGCATATTGTAATATTATCCAAGACAAAACCAATGCATTCGTTGTGCCCCGAGCTGTCTAAGATGTATTAATGATTCCTTCTGCTTATAATGCTAGTCAGGCTATAATCTTACCAGCGGAAAGTGTGTTCCTTCCCCAAGCACAGATTCTTCAACTAGCTTTTAAAATTTGACTATATCCTGCCCAGTTGGCTGTCTTAAGTGTGGTCGCAGATCTATCAATAGCACTGAAGCTGTTTGCATAGAACCTGAATAAGGCCATGCCCTCATCAATGGAATTCCAGTTAAATGTGATTCTTTATGTAGGACTTGTTCCAACTTTGACCCATAAATTTGCAGGAGTTGTTTCGTTGGATATGCCTTGTAAAACGGACAAAAATGTGTGCCTTGTGCTGATGAAAATGCCTTGTCATGTTCCCCCACCAACAAAAACTTTTCCACCAGTTGTAAGTTACAATATACTCTTCGAAATTCTCCAGGTATATGCACTAAATGCAGGGCTATAAACTGTTTAAAGTGTGATATTTCATCCAACACTGCTTAAAATGCGCAGTGCGACCCAAATGGTTGTGATATCGGCTTCTTTACTGATGCCTCTAACAGGTGCGTCAACTGTTTTGATAACTGTCCCGTTTGTGACCCTAATAGTCCAAGCGTGTGCCTGAACTGTGCCACGGGTCGATTCTTGGTAAATGGTACGTGCTTTAAGTGTTCCGATAATTGCGAGACATGTACAAACGCTACTTTTTGTACTGATTGTGACTCAAGATATCTTTTGATCAGGAGATCAGATACACACTTTTGCCATAAAAAGCCGTCTTTCCCTTGTGCTTAACTCAATTAAAATACACTCAACTGTGGAGCATGTTTTTCATCCTTCAACTTAATAAATAATGTTTGTGAATATGATACTAACTGCAACAACACAAGAACTTGCGTCAACTGTGCAGATGAATTGTTCCTCAGCAATAGACAATGCCTTTCTTGCGTTCTAGGTCCAAACTGCAGGAGGTGCAGGGACAACGGAAATAAAAACTGCCTCAGATGTATAAATGGATATTACTTGGATGATGGATAGTGCTTCCAGTGTCAACTCGGATGTCTGAAGTGTAAAAACAAAGATTTTTGCTAGGAAGCTGTTGAAGGAAGGTATATCAAGTAAGACTTTCAGCGACTTCCCACTGGAGTGATTGGAGATTGCGAGTCTCCCTGCAGAACTTGCTAGAGTACTTAAAAATTCTGTCTTTCATGTATAGATGGCTTTTCCCTGAAAAATGCAAAGTGTTTTTCGTAAAGATTAGTTATCATCACTATCGTTTTTACACCACTTTAAAGGGCTTACTACAATAATAGCCAAAATGATGATCAAAAATTAGCATCTGCCTTAAGAAACATGTACACAATCAGACAAGATATCTGTTCTACCTTTCCACTTATTCTAAAACGAAACGATGACTAAATATGCACAGGAATTCTCAACATTTTAGGCCTGAAAATAGGCTCCCTAAATATGAACATCAAGATAGGTACAAGCCAAATCGAAGATGGAGATGTTGCAGAAAGATAAATTTTGGGAGCTTTTGAGAACAGAGGAGTGGCTGGGGCGACAGTGCAGACCAGCCAAGTCAGCAGGTAAGGCTATTCGGAAAGTGATTCAGTAAGCAGCGGCAGTAATCTTAACCTCGGCCTCATTCTTGGAGTGTCGATACCTCTTGGTTTGCTATGTAAAATTTAATTAATTTAGTCATCTTGATAATAATCTTTTTGATTTACTATTACAGAGACAACGACAGAAACGAAGAAGTCAACGAGAAATATATCTACTACGAAGAAGTCAACCAGTACAACCAGTTCAACATCTGATTTTGATTTGAAACATCAAATAGAATAACAAGTATTCATCATATCATCAAAATACTTACATCACATCTATATTATCAATTAAAAATACTCAAAAAAAAATACTTTATATATATAATTGAGAGTATCATTCTTCATTGCAAAGCTGAACCACAAACATCACAAGCTGAGTTACTCCTTGGGTTCAAAAATGTACAGACAGGACAGTTTATCTACTCAAATCCATCCAAATTGTTGTCTTTTTCACTCGTCTTGACTTATTCTTTCGGCACTGATTATGGAGCTTTCAACTCAGCAAAAGAGTTAATAGGCTGGATTCCATAAGTCTTGCAGAAAAGTTTGCTGTTTTCGATGTAATCGCTTACAAATATGTTGAACATCAACTGTCCTTTTTAAGCATATGGATTAGTCTTAGTGTACCAATATTCTTCATTAGTTTTGTTGACCATAATCTTCAGCTGATATGGGATTGTTGAGTTACTGTTTTGGAACCTGCTTATTGACAAATGGGCTACCTTGCTGCTCTAAGTATTGTTCACGACCTCCAGACAGCACAAATAGTCAACATATTCTTTAGCATTTTCTAAATTGACTTAACTATATATTATCTCTGGAATAGTTTATAAATTTTTCTGTGTATCTGAGTCCTCTTTAGACTATTAAGTAAGCTTTAGCACTATAACTTTTTCATCTGATTTTTGCTGAGGCAATTATATCTCCATTGGAGTCTAATTATTTTTCTTTGGATAAGGTTCATCATCAAAAAGTGCTTGTATTTATTTATCCTATTCTTCAATATTTTTTGGCTTGATGGCGAGCGGTTTACTAGAGTGTTTAAAAAACTTAAGAATGTTGGAATCATCAGTGACATGAGTTTCTAACCTTCCGTTTGTTAGTAATTAATCAAAAGTACTGTTACCTTTTCCATTAGGCAGCGACTATACTCCCCAGACAGGAACATTATATAGATTTATAGTGACTTGGTTGTTGTTATCAGTAAAAGTATCAACCAAAACTTTCTTTCCCATTTGGCCAATCACTAAAGTAGCAAACGGAATATCTTGATGGGCTATTCTTTTGAATAAGTCATCAAGATATAGATTGCAAATCGATATTTTGTTTATTACTTATTCTCTTTTTTTGTCAGGAATAGTCAAAGATGATAAAACTTAATTTATGTAAGAATGTATCCAGTTTATGTAACGAAGGTGCAGGTAGGAAGGGGCTGGCTGACGAATCAAGAAATCCATCGTATGCTCTGATGCAGATGTCGCTTACAAAATGGTTTTTATCATGTTTATAACTGTCAAAGGAGCCCTATTACGATTTATATGAGTGTATGACAATAAACTTTCTAGAGGAAAAACGTTTTATAATGTTGAAGGATAGACATACTTCTATTCATCGATGCAAGTCAGTGTGTTTTTATCATAGATGAAAGGTGAGGCAGATCCGAGAATGCTCTCAGCTCTTTGGGACCATAAGTTATCTTTTATTCTGAGAAGCTTAGAAATACACAGCATTACAGTATCCATTTAATCTGAAACATCAGTATTTTAATTGAACAACTTCAAAAGAACTCTAGAAATTCCTAAGGAAAATATCGGGTTTTATATGCTCAGCCTTTATATGATAGTTGATATAGCATTTGCGTTTTGATTTTATTTTATCATCTTTTAATAAAAAGCCATTGAGCTGAGACAAATTATTGCGTTATCACTGAGATGAAACAATTGGTTCTATGGAACAGCTGGAGATTCATAGTTGATTCCGTTAAATCCAAAAGACTATGTAAGATAAAATTTACCCTTTTGAGTAAGAAAGATATGAAATTTAAGGCAGCTGTGAAATTAGCTGGATTACTTTTAGTTCCTAGGGAAAATTTCTTAGGATGAAGCTGAATTGGTGATTGTTTCTCCATAATGAAGTCGATGAAGTAAAATATCAGGTCTTGTGACAAGATGAATTAGTAAAGTTGAGGAATTTATGCTGAAGATTAGACTATTCTCTCAAACAATTTGAAATATCCTTATATTCTCATCCAATTTTTAGCCACCTAACCCTCTGCGCTTTTCAAGTAATCAATTAAAAACGCTATTATTTTTTATTTATTCTATTCAACTTATTATTTGTAGCATTTAATCAAAATTTTTTAGAGATATACTGCTGCAAAATCTCTTACTTTGGACTGATGGTGGAACAAAAGATTAAATGTTCTCTTCGGATCAGAAATTACATATTTTTAAAAGGTTTTGAAGCTGATTAGATGGACGTTCTTCAAGAATATATCAGGTAAATTTCCTACTTCTCCAGAAAGTAAGCTAATTTTGTAAAAGATCTATGAAATAGTGTCTAAAGTAGCCTCGCTCTGAGATATCTACAGCATTTTGCATACAAAAGATAGAAATTATTTATTGTAGCTGTCTGAAGTTAACTGTTGTTCTAACATCAAGATGTGGTTGTCCAGCCAAACTTATTTGTACCAGTCTGCAGTATTAAAAGTCTTGAATTCCTCAAAAGGAATAAGTTTTTTAACCTTCTAATCATCGATAGATTATCTTATCTCAATATATTTCTTCAATTATTTTTCATAAATTAAGACATATGCGTTTTTGCTAGATGCATTTCCGCCCCATTCGTCAGCTTGAAAAGTACCGCCATAGCATTATTCTTAGAATTGCATTTGAGGAAATACACTAACTCTTGAATCATCATATTTGATCCATCCCTAACTTTTTTTAATCACGGAATAATAATGGCCAACATCTGGAGTTCCTGAATGGATTATTATTCCTTTCAGCTTCAGCTTGTAATTTTCTTTACTTTTTCCATGCAAAGTCAGCTATTCAAACTTTTTTCTTTATTATTAGTTATCTTTAAGAAGCTTCATGTACTCCACCCCAAGATTTTATCTCAGATCTAGTCCTTACTTTGTATATGGTTAAAAGTTCAACTCCTATGGGAAATAAAGTCTTGTAAATATCTTAGTGTTAGCGAAAATATCGTAGTTGAAAACTATTCTTTTTAAGTGAATAAAGAAGATGTTTGGAACCTAATTAAGTACATTTCTTTTTGTAGTATCTGATCTTTGTCCACAAGTTTAACAAAGACAGTCAGAAATCAATTCTCCAGCATGCATGCCTTACAAAGCTGAATGAAGATCGTACTTTCCTTATATCTAAACACTATACGTAAAAAATTGTTAGACTCTCTATCGTTTGGCTCCACAATTATGACAAATCATCTGAGCTACTTGATTGCCTTTGAAAAGTTATTCCAACAAACTTTCATAAGGGGTTCCTTTTAGAATAAATTAAAGCTGGTCGAAGAGAAAATTTAAAAATTATGTTGTATCCTGTTGGATTCCTGGATTGATTGGTGGATTAAAAGCCTGTAGCAAAGATTTTGGTATATAATCTACTCTTTCTGAGAAAAATAGATATGAAAAAAGTGATTTAAGTTCCTTTATTAAAGAACTTTCCTTTTAGGTCATCATGATTCCGTTTCTGAATGGTTCGACTATATTCAAAACTTGTAGCATGGAGTTCATGTAGCAAGTGCTTCCTAAGTTATTTAATCCAACATAAGAGGATTTCGCTGAGCTCTTTTTAGTATTGTCAGTCAATTGATTGAGAATGGGTAATATGAAGATTGGAAAAAGATTAGAGTTATCTTATTCACTATGTTTATAGAGCTGAAAGATTATGTTCATAAGCACTGTACGGCTTGACTAAGATTTACATTTAACATAATTGCTAAACAGCTATGGTTGAGTACTATTTTTCAGCATTTACTCTGATATAGTATACTCTTGGAGTTGCTCCTGAGCATTATAGAAAAACAACCCTTTTACTATAAGTTATTGACGGATATTCCGAAGATATCTACACACTATTGGCTTTTTCTACAAAATCGCGAGAATGCTGGCCAAAACTCCATCTAAGGTTTTTGAGTAAAAGATGGCATTTCTTTTTTAATTTGGCATTTTGAAAAAATATTCAAATAATGTTAAAGCTAATCTTGTGAAAAACTAGTTTGCTTCTATGTTATCGCCTAATATATCCATGGTCTTTTCGATTATGAACTTAAGGATTTAGTAATAGGAGTTTGATATGTTTTTGATGTCAGTTGGCAAGTTTTAAGTTAGCTTTAAAACTAATTACTGAGCTTTTTCTGGATGATTGATGAGATGCATGTAAATCAAGTTGTGTGAAGCTCTTCTCAAGTTAAGAGAATCAGATTTTACACAATTAAATACAGATGATGGATTGAATTATTATATTTCCAGGAATAAAAATGAAATTGTCCTGCTTATTTAGTTGGCTACTTTCATAAGATACTCACTGTTAAAGTTAACGCACAAATTTTGCATAATTCTATAGGCCAACTCATAAAAAGCTTATTTATTTATTTTGTTTTGAGATAGCAAAACTTGACGCCTTTATTCTTGACGTGGGGCATAGTTTTACTCATTTTCTAGCTTTTTGATCAGTTAAGGTATATCCAAATGATTTATCAAATTCTTTTTGAAAAATCTTGAGAATTTGTTCTCACAAACCAATGGATATATGTAGAAGTTCAAGATTTTCAACAAGTTCGGTATAATGTATACTTTCAAAGTTGAATCAAACGAATAAATTGACTTATTGTTGTCAGCAAACAGTGATTAAAGCAGTTTGATTATTTAAAGATGACCGTTTTGTTGATAAAAAGATGCGTAAATTTAAATGTTGGAATCCAGCTACTTTATGAAAGCTTATAAACCATAAGATAAACGGTAAATGCACTTTTAGTTTTATAGAAAATCTTTGATGTTTGTCCTCAAAAAAGTGAAAAACTAATGGTCAGTCTCCAGCATTGTCAAAAATTTATAAAAATTGAGATGAACAGGCTGGAATGTTTCATTCTAGAGTATCTGAAATATCACATCATAGACAAATCTATTAGATAGTATTTTTCTTGGAAATGTTTAAACCCCTTAATTAGAAGTTGATTCATCCATATGTTTAAGATTATTTTTGAATCCTGCCAGATTGATCAGCCTCCAGACTATTGTCAAATTTTACTTACTCTTTCTGATGAAAAAATACTTGAATTAGTCAAGATTCAAAGCACCTTTACTTTATTGATCATATTTGCTGATTATTTATATCAATTTTTTCTATTACTTGATGATATTTCCTCGCCAATTTTAATTTCCCAATCTTTTGAACTCTTAAAGGCCCATCAATTCTTGCTGATTCTTATATTTATTGAACCAGCTTTCTACAATTACATTGAATTTTTAAGATAACTATTCACCTGAATGACTCAAAAGCTAATATCGAGGGATCTATTTACCTTATCTTTTTTGAACCTTGATGGTCTATTAATTAAAAAAATGAATATCACTCAAGGACTTTCCCAAATTAGTATCATCTATGGGGTTGACATACTTTACTACATCGATATTGTTGACAGATTCCTTGTAAATTTCTGCCAGGACTTGTTTGAATCGCCATAGGGTCATATTGTCAGTAACCTCAACAACATAAGGTTATTTTTCATACAGCTTATTTCCAATTATTCCGTTCGTTATTTTCAATTTCAATAATTATCCATCAACTGTCGAAAAGTGAGGCTAAAGTGTTTACAATCCATCTTTTTCTGTTTCATTTATCAGCTAAACAATCAAATTCAAGTAAATTTATAATTTCAGCTTTATCGTATTATCAAATTTATTATTCCTAACTACTTGAGATATTTCTTAGAAAATTCTAGTCAAAAATAATTGACGGAATTATAGCGTTTTTTACCTTATGTTGTCATCTAAATTCACAATAAATTGAATTATGAGCTTTATAACGTCATTATAGACAGCACTTGAGTCAATATATTGCAGCAGCTGCAGTAAAAAAGGCAAACCTATGCATTAAAATGGTGATTTTAGGACAAAAATGAAGCTCAGTATCTAATCTTTTGGTTTTTTTGGAGCCAATGGAGAAAAATCTGATGTTCCAGTTCCGATTGTATTTTGAGCTGAAGAATTAGGGGCTGGTTCTGGACCGAAAATAACAGTTGTCTTCTTTTTTTCAATAATTTTGATATTTCCTGCATAGACATTAATATCAAGCAAAATAGCTTTGATTGCCTCTAATCCTTTGATCGATATTTTCTAGAATCTCTGCATATTATCAACTCTCTGATATATTTCCACAAAGAAATTTATGGCTCTCTTGGTGATATTTTTAGCCCATAACAAAAATTCATCAGAAGGCCCGAGGATTTAATAAATTTCTCGAATTATTCCAGTCACATCATCAAGATCGTTGCTAAATATGAATGAAGTGAAGCTCAAAACAGCTTATATTTTTTCTTTGGTCCGAGCTAATGCTAATAACTTATTTAAAACGCCATAAATATTTTATCTTTTCAAGTAATCAACTACCTATGTTATATTTGAAGGCACATCATGCTGGTAAAAGATTCCCATTTATGTTTTGGTAGGATACGTTAGAATGAACTCTTTGAACAGCTGCATCTAGCTCCTTATCACTGTAATTTATTTGATCCTGTTGATAATAGCTCTCAAGACCTCTAATTTTAATTTGTCTTATTTAATTGTAGAAATAAAGCCTTTGAATACGTTCTATATTTCTTCCTCTACGTTTTGTTTGATGTTTGTTGATTTTACAGTCAGACATTACCATAAAAAGTTCAATATTTTTACCTTATATTATGTATTCAACTATTTGTCCTTCAAAGTGCGCAAAAGATTCAGCTTGTCTATGGTAAGTTAAGTCTATTTAGTTGCAAGCAACTTATCGACTATTTTTGAGGTAAATTCAAAAGGAAAATCTTTTGAAATATCTCCAATCAACTTTTATACAGCTGTTCTGCCTCTAAAATCAGAATGAGGAACGATATTCCATAAATATTCCATTTATACCCATCCTATCAATTTGTTATCGATCAGATATCTAATGAATTAACCGGATCTCGACAAGATTTGCTCATGGACATTATTCTGGATAAGTTTATAAAAGATTTGATTTTGCTGAAAATACTCATGAAGCTCTACTTTTTCATGTTATTTATATGACCTTAAAGGTTTTATCAGGTCATAAATGTATCGGGATGTGATAAGTTGTTTTTATAGATTCTGTTTGATGAATTCTAGGATAAGATCCTTGCGTAGATTGTTGAGAATGTTATGTTTTTGGGTGAGCGTGTAGATTCTTCGGCCTATGATTTCTATTACATAACACGTAGCGTCAAGCCTATTAGGATTAAAAATCTTATTATTATCTTTCAAGTATTGGATCAACTAATAAAGGATAGATGCGAAGTATTTGTTTATGGCCATCCTCGGGACATAAGGTAATGTATTGCCAATAACAATTTATATATTCACAATCGAGTCTATATGATTCTATCTTTTTCTCAACACTTATAAGAAGACCTCGTTTCCTCTGTGTTTTTAGAAATGGTTGAGAAAGTGTATCATATAGGAAGAACGACAAAATGAAGTCCTCATAATCCCGTAAAAAGGCTCTTACTGATATTATTTCTCAAATATTAAATCGTAAGTATCATCTAGGACATATTATTATGCAGTGTGGGAGTAATAACAAATTTATTCTGCCGACATTTTGCCAGGCCTTTGAATTTTTGATGATAAAACATCAATCCAATCGTCTTAATTTGGTCCCAAACCATCATATCTATTGCCGTCATAATCAGTTTTTTATCCAGCTTCACTAAATCTTCTGAAACTAACTCTCACTCTTTTAGATCCATTTTACACACCTACCTCGACTACAGTGCTCGGGTACCATATTTTATTGAATCCATCAATTATATCACCAATTTGAAGACTCATCCTCCAATCATAATCGATAGTTCTGGATCCAAGTTTGTCAAAAAACGGCAAATCCTTTTTGGTTTCGATGATTTATGAATTGTGATACTTGATAGTGTACTTTTTGTTTTATTTGCTGATGATTTTGCATCGCGTCCATGAGCAATAGCTTGTCGATGTGATATATGGTTTGACGACATCGACTTCCTAACCTGCTTCGGGTTAATACAAATTGAGTTTTCGATTCATTCCTAGTGGATATTTCAATGAAATGTCAATCCCATTATGTTTGTAAAAATCATGATTTACATCGAAGATGTGTCTTACTGCTTATGAACCGACTCTGAACTCGCTTTCGATAGATTTTTCGATAATATCATAAATACACGTTTAATGCAACCATATGACGGCCTCATTTATCTATTTGGTTTTTATTATTGTATCGGCTAATCTGAACATTAGGAAGCCTATAGTCTGTGGATCGAGGTTTGAAGTATACATGAATCGTAGGTTCTGAAGATGGGTTTGTGCATTCTCAGGAGAAACTGAATTAATATTGGAGATGAGCTGCAGAAATATCTGACTCGGGTCCTCCATCTTTGTAAAAAATATAAATATATCTTAAAAAAGAATTAAACCCAACAATATAATAAGATACTTATTAATAAGCTATAAAAAGTATAAACTCAATTATTCTTGAAGAAAATAAACTAAAAAGATTAAGCTTTGTAGCAAATGATATTATATAATTATCTTGCAAAGATAATAAAAAATATCTAATGAATAAAATCATATGTCTATTGATTTTGCTAGCTGTTTGCAACAGCCAATTAAATGATACAATAAACTGCATTAACGCTTATTTGCAGACTTACAAAGATAAAATGGTCTTATTTGTATTATTTAGAACCCTACATTATTCAAAATATTTGTAAATGCCTTTCCAAATACAATAAAAACCACTGTCCAGCATTACAGTTTAGATAAAGATAACTAGTCGACCTACATTATCACCGGGGACATCTAAGCTATGTGGTTGAGAGATTCCACCAATCAGTTTATTCCGTATATAAGAATGCCTCAGAACTGTATCCATATAATGAGCCTTGCAAAAGGAATTCTCAACACTCAAGCCTAGTTCATAATGACAGACGGATACTCGAATGCTTTTAAAAAGTTTGAAAAATCTAAATTGATCCGGCCGTCTTATCTGAATGACATATCGTAGACTTTGATCATGGGCGTTCCCGTAGATCTTATCAGAAAAAGGGAATTTGCCACTCCTTCTATTTGGGAAAGAAAATGGTAAATCGACTCATTAGCTGCGTTTTTAAGATTGGCATATGAGCATTATCAGAGATTTCAAAAAGATTAAATTTTCACTCTCAACTTTTTCAAAGCTCTTACCAAGATACTCAGCATTATCGAGCAACAAACAAAGGATACTGCGTATGAAAAGAAGCTAGGTAAACAATTTTATACCTTTTATAGGAGTAATTAATAACTTCCTAGTGGGTCAATAAAACAAGCTTACTATACTGGAATGGTTAAAACCGGATTTCGACCATCTGACAGTCCGAACTAATTGCCTTACAATATTCCTGGAAATGCTATGATATCAACTTTTTTGAATTTAGTTGCTGATAAAGTACTATCTAAAGTCCCATCAAATTCAATCTTCAAATAGAGAAGTATATTTTTGGCTAAGAAAATGAACGAATATTCAGCTAGTATCAAATAGGGAATATACAAATACGGAATTATATCATAATCTGGCAAACAGATCTTTGCTTACTAAGTCGATGGCAGAGGCAATTATCGATTATATGATGATTCTAATTTACCCTGCCTGCTAAGTCTACCTTACTTATCTTTTTTAAATGACACTGATCCAATCTACATTAATACTAGGAAGTTCATACTTTCCTAGAAAAATAAATACTTTTACTCCAGAGGATAGATTAGTGGAGTTGGCAGTTCTCATACAGACTAACGATATATTTGGCCGCTAGCCCTCACTATTCAAATACTTACTTCAAAATCCAACTTTTAGATAAAAAACTGCCTTGAAACTTTGATAAAATCTGCTAAGAATGATCTTATGCACGAATCTTTCAGCATAGACGATCCGACTAAAATAACAAGATAGTGGTTTGCCTGGGCAAATTCTTTTTTCGGAGAGATGATTATGCACCTAGCACAGACTAACCCATAGGTTTTGAAATGATTTCTGTTTATTATGAATAGAAGAGTCATTAGTATTATTGATACTTGTTTTATAGTTCATATTTATAATTATCTGATGGAGTTCAAGTAAAAATTCTAAAAATAAGTATTGTCGTAAAAGGATTAATAACCAAACTCGAATTCTTAGCTCTGCTAAAAAATATAAGAACACCAAGAGTCTGAGTAGCTGTAAGACGATGCCGATGGTATTAGCATTTTTTGTACTATATGTCATGATTATCTGAATCATGCCACCACGACTTTGTGCTAGCATACTTTCTGCTAAACCTGCCTTTAGGAATATCTCATCATGATAGATGAATGTCCAGAATGCAAATTAAAAATAAGAAACCAAAAAAGGGCAAATAACCTGCTTCTTGACAATTTAATAATCGACTATATCAAAAAATTTGAGCCTTAAAGCCTAGAGTAATTCGAAAAAAGGCTTGAAGAACACAAAGACTATTACAAAAGAAAAGAGTATTTATGAAAATATTTAGATTGCAAAATTCATAGGTAGGAACTCAGGTCGATATTAGAGACAATAATTACGTCTGGTGCGTAGGCAAAGTTCATAAAGTCGTCAATAAGACTCAGGACAAGAAAGCAAAGAGTGTGATTGTAAAATACGGTTCTAGGAAATAGGAGCTGCCTTAAAACAGCGAAAGATTAGCCGCAAAAGGATTTTATACTGACAGATAAGACATTCCGCACTATGAAAAAAAGAAGTTAGTCATAAAAAACATTTATTAAAAT
>Ga0194115_10001908_pt1 | contig 25682 bp, 16 predicted proteins | sample TA2MahsurfametaG_3_FD_148656 | JGI IMG/M metagenome (GOLD analysis project Ga0194115, IMG submission 148656) | Freshwater microbial communities from Lake Tanganyika, Tanzania - TA2015002 Mahale S4 surface | ecosystem: Environmental > Aquatic > Freshwater > Lake | place: Tanzania: Lake... | reverse complement strand
CGTGACTGTCTTGGGACCCGCGCCCAATAAATCATCCCGAACTCGACGTTCTGTCCGTTCCAAAATGGTGGAAAAATCAAAGACCGTCACCTATCGTAGTCGAGGAGGAGAAGAAGAAAGAGGGCGGTAGTGATGGACAAGGAGTCAGTCGGATCCAAGGGTACGATCACAAATAAGCTGTCCTCACCAAAAAAATCTGAAGTTGCGTCCAAAAAACAGTCATCACGCAACACACAGACATACCTTATCGGATGGTTCTCCTGGTGTGCCATTCGAATGGAGTTTAGCCAAGGCGGGGACCTTTCGTTCTCGTTCTAATTCGACGACGACATCTGCTAACATATCCATGGCAATTTCTTGGACGGCAAGGATTGCATTCGGATCAGCAAACATCTTCCAAAAGGGTTTCTGTGATAGGAGGGCATCCATCCGATCTGTCGCCTTGGCAAGCATCAAAAATTTGGCAATCATATCCGTGACATTAATGCATGTAATCCCAAAGGGTAAGACCTTGGCATCACCCGTCAAAAAACGTTGACAAATATCTGGTTGCGATTCGACCATATAGACCAACATTCCCAAAGATAAGACTCCACCAGAACGAAAATCGGTCACCGGATCCGGTTGTTGAAATCCTAACCGATCGACCCAAAATTCATGTGGGATAGGAGGAAGACCAGCATCTGTAATAAAGGTTTCGACAGAAGACACCGTCGCCGCATCCGATGGTTGTTCATTGGTAGATGAAGTTCCCATATCCAACAAATCAGCAACGGGTGGTGGAGTCGGCTTTGATTCTTCTGTTCCGGCTGCCTTGATTTCACTGTCACGATGAAAGGGATCAATCGCACCATTCAACCATAGACGGGTAATAAGATTATCATACGAAATGACCATTTTCTTGGTCGTCTCAATTCCCTCCTCCCACCACGGCATATGCATGACCGCCATTTGGGCGGCCGTACCTTGATAGTCACGTGATAATTTCAATCCTGGACGGCATTGAGTATGTAACAATTGACGGTACATTAAGACTTGTGATCCGACTGTCTTATCGGGTAGGGTATATTTCCGAGTCGTCAATTGTTGAAGTGCCGCAGTCGGGATGATACTTCCAATCGCCCGTCCAGCATCGTCGGCAAATCCTCTTGCCATGGCGGCCGTCTGTCGTAATCCACCGGCTCCCGGAAAACTCGGTTGTTGTTGTTGTTGGGTCCCCTCCTCTTCCTTCTTTGGAATGTCTCCACCATTTGCCTCGGTAGCCGCGTCCATGGTTCTTGCCGTGGTTTTTTGATATGAAGAACCGGTCTTGGAACGAACGACTCCGCGTTTTGGATCAAAGTAATGTTCTTCTGCTGTGATAGGAGAATTAGGATCTACACTACTACACAATCGTCCACCACACGTGACTTGATCCAATGTCCAATCCAAGAATGTTGATCGAGTAGGAGTAGTCGCCGTCGGTCCTTCTTTGGTCGGTCTGGAGGGAGTACAGGAAAATGAAGTTTGGGAATATGTAAGTGGAAGATTTCCACTACCAGTATCCGTACTATTGCTAATACGACTAGGACTGGTGGTATCCACGACTGTCTTCGCCTCTTCCTGCAGTGTCGTCGTCACGATGATGGGGTTCGTCGTCCTTCACAATGGGCAAGGAAAAAAACAGCACACAGTTCCACGACTCGCTGGATTTTTCTCTTTGTAGTAGTTGTCGTCGGGTCCTTCCTTTTTTTTCTCTGGCTTGGGGGGTGTTCTCACTTGTTCGAAAAGAGTTGGTCTGTATGTGTGTGTGAGCGAGAGGGATAGAGGATGTTATTGCCACAGAGCAATGACCCAGTGTCGACGGACAAAAAAAGGATCCTTTTTTTGTCTGTACTTTTTTCATTCCGCCACAAAGACTCACCTGTCCTGTCCTTATTGTAGTAGAGAGAACGCTGTTCTCGTTGTGGCGAGCGGGGGGGGGGGGGGGGGGGGGGGGGGGGGTTTGGGGGACTGGTGGATCCCGCAACGTACCGTAACAATGTAGAATTGACCATTCCGACCGGTGAACGAAATTCTCAACGAAATAAACTTTATTCGGATTGCATATCTGTATTCCGAGTACACCCATTGACAGTTCTGGCTGGAAAAAGCTGTTCAAGTACTTGAATATTGACTCACTGGACTCCCGATACAGAAAGAATCCAAGTGGAAGATCCGATACACCTTTTTTTTCGGATGAGCTGGTTCTTGCTACTGTAGCGCACAGGATCTTGACATCTCTTTCTTCCTCATGTCCTACTACAATCATCCATCTAGCCAAGAAACTCGCCTGTAGAAACATCATCAACAATAAATCTTGTTCTTCGAAGAGGCATAAAGGGAATGTGGATGAAAAGGACGTTTCGACTAACTGTCATGATGGTTATACTCACTATGATGAACATGCCGATGATAGTGCTGCTCTTGTTGGAACGCCTTCCACTCACGACTGCATTTATTGTTGGGGGAGTCTTCCGTTCATCATCATCGTCATCGTTGGTACCGAATCGTCGCCTTCGTCTTCCTCCCCCTCCATCGTTGTCGACATCATCGTCGACCATATCCAGATCGACATGGACAACATCATCTTTTTACATGTCCCCCCAAAACAAGAATGATGACAACCAAAACGACGATGAGGACGAGGAGAATCTTCCTTCTCATCCCATGTCGACTACGTCCTTCCTATCTCATATGATGCTCAAGGTTCCATCTGTCGATGAGACTGTCAATTATTGGTTAGCCAAGGGTGGTAAAATTCGAGCATCGACTACTGTCAAGGACAACAACAACAAGGAGAAGAAAGCGATGACGAACATCAATGATAACAACGATTTGAAGGAATATTCTCCTGTGAATGGGAATCATCCACCCGAAAAGGCTGAAGAATTGAAGAGTGCCTTTGTCGAATTGGGTATCCTTTCCAGTCTGACGAAGCCTCGTCGAACAACAAAGGATGTTGCAAACAACAACGACGACGACGACGGACTGTCGACCAAGAAGAAGGAGGAAAAACCACCACCACCTATTTCCTTTGCATTGGAATTAGTATCAACGACCAAGCAGAAGAAGCAGAAGGCTGGTAGAAACGATGATGACAACGATCACATTAACACCACCGAGGACAAATACTCCATCGGGAATGCAATCTCCTATATCGGTGTGAGTATGTTATTACAATTTCAAAACAATTTATTAGGTGCGATTATAGGTGATGAACGACCGAAGGATCAAGGATTGGAACCAAATGGGATCAAGGTCCAATCTTCTGCTTCGGCACCTGGAGATTTATTTGCAAGGATAGCCTTTCGTTCCAATAATTTATCAACAACGGCATCCTTCTATACGAATGTTTTAGGAATGTCGGTAAAGGCAGAAGATGAAAATCTACTCTGTTTACGATATGATACAAGGAAGAAGAAGAATGATGATGTTGATGATGATACTGCTGAGAGTCCTCCCATGTTGGATATTCGTGGTGTCCCAACGACATTAATCTTTGAATATGAATCAGGTCCGATTGATGTCGGTGATTGTTTTGATCATTTAGTGATTGTAACAAAAGCATCGATTGAAGATTTATATTCTACCTTTGTGAAAAACGAAAAAGGACAACAAGAAGATACAGAGGATGCTCCCAAGACAAATGTAAAAATCTTTATGAAACCAAACGAAATGTTTGGGAATAAAGTCATGGGATTCCTAGATCCGAATGGATACAAGGTGATTATAGCCAGTCCCCTCTAAGAAACACGGGTCCAATATTTGCTCTCCCGTCCTCCCGTTCCCACTTGGGGGGTAGAATGAAAAAGACTTTGGCAGGATCAATAGGGAAACGATGGAACGGAGAAGCGAAAGAGACGATGGATGTGATGGGGATGGGGGGACACAGAAAAAACAAGATCGGGGACCCACATTTCGTACATTTTGTTTTCATCCGGTTTCGATTGCCACTCTACGCCCCCCCTACTTCTTCTTCACTATTACGTACGATCTCAGCGTCACACATCCATCCATCACTTTTCGGGAGACATCTCATGTGAACAGCAACACAGTCATTGGGATATTCCAACCAAAAAATGGCCCAACAGAAGTAGATGATGACTACCGACGGCCGGCATGATATTTTTCTTGTGTAGGATTTCGTGTCCGACGACGACAGGTTTGGTCTCACACTTTGAGATATCATTCTCAATACCATCGGTATCTGCTTTTTTCGGATGAACGATGTCACTTTTTCGGCATTGCTTGTTGTACTGTCAACGTGTGTCTCAACGTAAGAGGCCTATTCTACAGAACATAGAAGGCATCCACGTCTTCATAGTCATTTTCATGTGTAGTGATCCATGTCGCTATAGTCGATGGATGACAAAGTCAATAACGGATACCTCTAGAGTCGTTGCAAAGGTCATCGCGTAATAGAGTGAAACGGTCGAGTTTTGCGCCTCCTTTTTTTTTCGAAGCGTCACTGACGAAGCGAAGATTTTTCTTGACACCATTAATAGTCGATCGAGTCGACAATATCCTTGGCCCGTAAAGGTTGTACTGGTTCCGCCGTAACTTGTTTTCTGACCTAAGGCAGGTCATCCTCCCCAACGACCAAAAGATCGCCACCCGACAGCGCGTTGAACAGGATGATGAGAACCCTCTGTAGCAGGGAAAGTGCCGATCGGTCGTCGATCGCCCAAGGCCCGTCGTCCTCGGTCGTTGGAGAAGGCAAAGCAAGGCAAAGTCGTCGTTGTGACCCCGGTATCTTGTCTGCCTACCTTTTTGGAGTGACAACGAAGGAAGGGTTTGGTTGAATTTCAAGAGGACCTATCCCATATCGTCGTCCCGTCATGCTTCGTCACGTAGGTCGTCGAAGTCTTCTGGCTTCAAATCCCTCCGGCGGCAGTGCCGTCGTCCCTGCCCGAATCCTATCAACGGTTCGTTGGTTTTCAAGCAGTGATGAAAGTCAACCCAAGGGATTGCCGTACTCCAGGTTGACGGTCGGTATCCCAAAGGAGAATTTTCCTTTGGAAAAACGTGTCGCTGCAACGCCTGAAAGTGTCCAACGTCTTGTGAAACCTGGATTTTCGGTCCTCGTCCAAGATGGTGCAGGAAGCGATTCGTACTTTAGTAATGCCGATTATGAGGCAGTGGGTGCCAAAATTGTGACTGCTGATCAAGTTTGGAAGGAATCCGACATTGTCTTGAAACTCCGTCCCCCCACCGAACAAGAAGTTACTAGTTTGGAAGATCGGACCTTGATTAGTTTTCTTTGGCCGAAACAAAATGAGGCCCTAGTCCAACAACTTCAAGATCAAAAGGCGACAGCCTTTGCTATGGATTGTATCCCCCGTACTCTATCTCGTGGTCAGACATACGATGCCCTATCTAGTCAGGCCAATATTTCAGGGTATCGTGCCGTCATTGAAGCCTCGAATGAATTTGGTCGCTTCTTTGCTGGTCAGATGACTGCAGCGGGGAAGGTCCCCCCAGCTAAGGTTCTAGTCATCGGTACAGGTGTGGCAGGACTAGCGGCTGTCCAAACTGCGAAGAATATGGGTGCCGTCGTCCGTGCCTTTGATGTCCGACCAGTAACGAAGGAACAAGTCGAAGCAATGGGGGCACACTTTTTAGAAGTCGATTTTAAGGAAGATGGATCCGGTGCTGGCGGGTATGCGAAGGAGATGAGTAAGGAATGGCATGCTGCTGCACGTGCTATGCTAACGAAGCAATGTGAAGAAGTCGATATCGTCATTACGACGGCACTCATCCCCGGCCGACAGGCACCGATCATGGTCACAAAGGAAATGGTCGCCAAGATGAAATCTGGTAGTGTCACTGTCGATTTGGCAGCTGAGACTGGTGGGAACGTCGAGACGACTGTCAAGGATCAGAAGATTATTACCCCGAATGGTGTCACCTGTTTGGGATATACTGACTTGCCATCTCGTTTACCCACAACGTCATCCTCCCTGTATGCCAACAATATTTCCAAGTTCCTATTGAGTGTTGGACCACAAACGACGAAGGTTGTGGAACATTTTTATATTGATCATGGTGATGAAGCAGTCCGAGGAATGTTAGTCGTTGAAAAGGGACAAATGATGTACCCGGCACCCCTACCAACTCCACCACCAGTTGTTGAAAAGAAGGAAGAGACGGCAGTCCAAGCACCGATTGATTACAAGGCTCCCTACGTGGCCGGTGCGAAGAATGCTGCCTTATTATCGACATCGATCTTAGCCATTGGTGCCGTCGCACCGAATGCAGCCTTCTCATCCATGTTTACAACCTTTGCATTGAGTAATATTATTGGTGTCCAAGTCGTTTTGGGTGTCTCCCATTCCCTACATTCTCCATTGATGGCAGTTACCAATGCTATTTCTGGAACGACTGCCCTAGGTGGGATGCATTTATTGGCCCATTCGACAAGTCCCATGGTCACCTTTCTAGGTGCGACCGCCACGACGTTGTCGGCTGTCAATATTGTTGGTACGTACTACGATTGCAACAGAACACAATCATGATGTGACTCTCTCTCCTGTTTCGAAATTTTACCCTCATGTGTCCTTCCTTGTTTGAAAATCAACCTATTCAGGTGGATTCATCATCACGACTAAGATGTTGGATATGTTCAAGCGCCCTGATGATCCACCGGAGTATTATCACTACTACGGCGCCCCTGCTGCTGGTGCGATTGGTCTCTATGGTGTCGGTTCCCTCACCGGCAAATTCCCTGAAATGGATGCTGCCGCTGCGACTCTTGCCGGTCTTCTCTGCATTGGAGGAATTGGTGGTTTAGCGTCTCAGAAGACAGCACGTTTGGGTGCCGTTTCCGGCCAGACGGGTGTTGCATTGGGCGTCGTTTCGACGATGGGACATCTCCACCCCAGCTTCGGATCCGCCGCCGCCATGACGGGTCTCTTGGGTCTAGGAGGTCTTGGTGGACAACAAATCGCCCAACGTGTCGATCCTACCTCTCTCCCCCAAACAGTCGCTGCCTTCCATTCCTTGGTCGGTTTGGCCGCTAGTGCCGCCGCTGTCGGTGATTACTTGAATGTCGCGGATACCACCAAGTTGGATGGCGTCCACCTTGCTTCCATTTACTTGGCCTCCGTTATCGGATCGGTGACCTTTACGGGTTCCTTGGTAGCATTCGGAAAGCTAGATGGCCGATTGGCATCGGCTCCACTCAAGTTGGATTACCGTGATAAGTTGAATGCTGGTCTTGGAGCTGCGACCTTGGGAGCTGGTGCCGTCGTCATGGGTGCACCCGAAGTCGGCGTCGGAATGACTGCCTTGACAAGTGCCTTGACTTCCAGTGGTATCCTTGGATGGCACATGACTGCATCCATTGGAGGAGCTGATATGCCAGTCGTCATCACCGTCTTGAACAGTTACTCCGGATGGGCCCTTTGTGCCGAAGGTTTCATGTTGGATATGCCCATTTTGACTACGGTCGGTGCCTTGATTGGATGTTCCGGAGCTGCCCTGACCAAGATTATGTGTGATGCTATGAATCGTGATATCATTAGTGTCATTTTGGGTGGATACGGAACCAAGGCGACGGGAGGAGGACAAGCCATGCAATTTGAGGGTGAATCGACCTTGACTAGTGTCGATGAGACTGTCAAGTTGCTGACGGAAGCTGAAAGTATCATTTGTGTCCCTGGATATGGATTGGCTGTCGCTCATGCTCAGTACCCCTTGAAGGATATGGCTGATACGTTGATCAAGTCTGGTAAAAAGTTCCGTTTTGCTATCCACCCCGTGGCTGGACGTATGCCTGGACAATTGAATGTCCTCCTTGCAGAAGCTGGAGTGTACGTACATACGGCTTGCTGTGATGATCTGAACCAATTCTTGAGCGTGTGTCACTCACAGAACCGGTTGTGTCCATCCTTGCATCCTAATTTTTTCATTCAACTCTTTTCTTTGTTTTAGGCCATATGATATCGTCGAAGAGATGGAAGAAATCAACGATGACTTTGCAGATACGGACTTGACTCTCGTTATTGGAGCTAACGACACCGTGAACTCTGCTGCGGAAGATGATCCTAACTCTCAAATTGCTGGTATGCCCGTCCTTCGTGTCTGGAACTCGAAGCAAGTGATTGTTATGAAACGTACCATGGCGGCCGGATATGCTGGTGTCGACAATCCAGTCTTCTTGAAGGATAACACGGATATGCTTTTGGGAGATGCCAAGGATACCGTTGAAAAACTTGCTGCTGGAGTAAAGGAGTTTTACGGAAAGTAAAAGGCAAGGAAAGAGAGAACAAAACGTACTAGGATCATGATGAATTTTCCGTATTTTTCTTGTCACTTAGAAAAATAGAGAGGATTGAAACTCCTCTCTGTGGTGTGATGTTGACATTGGGATACCCACAATCGATTGGTATGTTTCGATTCATGTTTTAGTATCAACCTTGCGATGACAGATCAACTTCTTGTTCAGTTTGGTTCCAGGGTTCTTTCATCTACGATCGTGGTCAGAAACTCGTCGAAGCCTGGCTCAAGCGGCATGAGGTACAACTGGGACTTATTGTTCTTCTACATGCTAGGATGTGCATGAAAGTTTCATGACGGAATATATATACATTGGAGTTGATGGCACCACAGCCTGACAACGGATCTTTCGGCACACGTCCATCCTACGATAGTACCAACTTCGTCGGATTGGGGATCCTAACAGTCAAAAAACACGTATCTAGTACTGTTCTAGTAGAGCCTCGATTCGATCACTGTCAATTTTGGACATGTCTGTGTGCTGTCTACTATCATGATCACACATATCCTATTCACACTCATTGATACATCGCTACGATAGTCTCTGTAAAAAGCTATGTCTGTATCCAAGCGTCGAGACTAAGATATACCGGTATTCGGATCCTGGATTCCTACGAATAAAAAAATGGGCGTTCGCATCATCCCTACGATCTCGAACGACCCCAAATTTTATTCCCCCTATATCTCCCTCATCTGTTTTATCGCAGTCCAATCGAATGCGTTCTATCTCTCTACAGTATTGTTAATCCACGACAACAATCTAGATATATGACTACGATATGAAACGGGGAGAGGGAGAGGAGACAGGAAGAGTCAAGTACGAGAGAGAGATGAGCTAACGCAATGGGAGGGACGAGTCCCCCCCCACACCGCCGGGGCAGCTGCCGGTTCATCTTCTATACTTATATCGTCCCTAGGCACAGCTTCTCACACAGAAGTCTACATGCACTTCCGTTCCGACGGAAGAATAAACCTAGTCAAAGCGGACTATTTAGGATTCTAGAAGTAAGGAAAGAATGAATATATCCGACTTCAGTTAGTTGTATAATAGCAGATGCATTAAGGTCTATATAGAAGATAGAGGTTCATAACTATAAAGATCCATCCGTCTAAGATTGATAACGTTTGCGATTGACCCGATTATGTCACGGCAGTCCTAGCCTAATACCCCCCGTCCCCCCTCTAGGTTGTGGATTCAATAGTCTAATAAAGATGGTCTTCGGAAGAATCCTTTGTAGTAAAAAAGTCTTCATAATCCATCCCCGATTGTTCTCTCCATAATTCGATATGGATAGGATGGATCATTTCTTGTGTTACAGGATCCCGATACATATCACCATCTTCCAATACATGACGCCAATCATTCCCCTCGGCAGCGAATTCAATAGCATTCCGTGCCGAAATTCTAGCACTATCCGCACTTGTCGTCCATAAACAATCCTTCATCCGTTTCGAATATTCAGTTCGTTTGGGGATTGGACAAACCAGGACTTCGTTATCGAAGGTTAACTTCTTCATGGGTTTTATCGGACATTGACTTCCGGAAGATGACAGCACTTCGTGTGCTGAGTAATCTGAGGAAGATGATAACGAAAAAGAAAGACTTCGTTCTGTCTCATTCAAAGATTCATGTTGTGGAAAGGGGGACGTCATGGCGGAACCAGTAGCCGTCCCTTCCAATGCCCCCCGAGATGCTTTCCGTAACGTCGATCTTTCAGTTTCTTCTTCCCTTCCCCGCTGGTCACACTTCAGTGGTATGGTACTTTTCCGTACATCGCCTAGAAGAGATCGGCAGGGTCGTCGCCTTCCAGCAGATGATTCCAATCCTTTCGAGGAATATTCATCACTATGGGGATGATGCATCCCCAACTTATATAAAAGATTTCGTCGTATCCTAGAACCATTCCGGTCCGGTCGTGGAGGACTTGGTACTACAGTCCTATCGTCGGCGGAAGACCAACTGGTGGTAGTACTAGTCGTAGAATTCACTGTATGATGATCCATGGGTCTACTAGTCTTCCTTTCTTTCACAGTCTGTGCGACATTCAAAACAAGGGACCCCCAAACGATGTTATAAAGCGAGAGGATGATGTTGTGGGAGGTAAAGATTTGGGATATGTTTTGGGCGACTTGACGAAAGAAGAGGCCAACTACCACCACCAAAAAAAGATCAAAAAACCTCACTCAATTTACGTTCGACGAATCTCGCCTGTCACACTCATCGAAATTCAGCATAGAACGTGACGGGGATCCGGGACTTCCAGCCAACGAAAAAACTTTACACTCACTCAAAATCCCCTTCCGTCCCTTCTCACAAATCCCGGCACTTTGAGCGAGTGTCCTTGTGTTTATTGCCCCTTTCTACGGGATTAAGATTACCCAAACGACCAACTGTTGCGACATTTATTTTTATGCCCCCACATATGGAGCAACGGTCCTCATTGTTTTGTGGCTACTCCGAGGTTCGTCGAGTTCCGAATCTTCAAATCATGAAATTGCATGCATGCTGACGATGTTTGTTCTTGACACGTACGATGTATAGATACTGATACTAATCGTACTTACAAAAGTACCGTTCCAAAGAGAAGCTATGGTTTCTCTATAGTTCAGCCCTTGGTCCGAAAACAGCCATAGCTATTGTTCCAAAATTCGGATTCTACCACATTCATGCTAGGTAGCTTGAAGACTTATCGATCCTTGCCTGTTAAGAACTTGTTTAGTCTCGTCACGAGTTCTACTACAGTATCGAGTGCAGTAAGGGTAGTCATAATCTCATCGTATCCGTGTGACTTGGTCGTCCCAACATGAAATCAGGAGGACAAGCGTTTCACACAACCGCTCTTGATTGTGATCGTCGGTTGAAAGAAAAAGGATTCCCATGGAACTACTAGTACAGTATGACGTACACAACCATTCTCATGGTTCCCAAAATCGGGTTCGGTTCCGTAACGTATCCTTTTTTCTTCCGGAAGGGCGAACGTTCTTGGACCTCGTATGGGAATTCGTGACAAATCCTTCATTACGTCTTCTCTCGTTCTCAAGTCAGATGGGGAGGCGTTTCTCTATGCTTTGTCTATAGAATAATGGTCTATGTATTTAATCTAGAGGGTTTCCTTCGTTACGGGAGGGGGTTCACGATAGCAGTAGGGTGCAGCATCTACAATGGGGTCAGACTAGAAACATTCTGTTCAATGTGAACAGGATGGATCAATTCATTCGTTGTTAAGCAACGGTACATATTTTCTTCTTCCATACAATTCATGGGATCCCATCCTTCAGCGGCGAATTCAATCGTATTCCGATGAGCAGCTGCAGCCATTTCTTCTGGTGAATACCATAGATGGACACGAATCCTCTTCGAGTATTCCTCCCGTTTGGGAATAAGACATACATCGACCTGTTCCTTAAAGCGAAGTTTACGTGATGATGATTCGACAGATGCTACCGAAGTCGATCGTTCATCGACCTCTGACACAAAGGAAGAACTGAGAGATGGTGATTCCTGATCGGGTCCACCAAATACTCGTAGTTCGGATGTCTCCCTTGCTCGAAACAACGCAACGAATGGCCAAAATCCACTCCTTTCATTTTCACCTTCCTCATTGTCATCGTCGTCATCATCATCACGAGCACTCTTCAGTGGTTCTGTTGTGATTCGACGATTCCCTAACATTATTGGTTCCTGTATCCGAAGGGGAAATCCCTTCTTGGCAGGGTTTGTCTCCACTCCGAGTTTATATATCAGTGCGTTCCGAAGTCTCTGGGAATCACATCGTCCTATTGTTACGGGTGTACTCACAGAGCTAGGATGTGTGCATATTGTAGAGTTTGAATCTTGATCTGACATTTTGGAGGGTTGATTAGCGGTCGTGACAAGGTGGTCTATGTCGAAGTGGGATGGGATTTTTTTAGGAGCGGTCTGCCAGATGTCTCTCTCCCCACGCCCACCGGGAATGGCGAACATATACCGGTAGTTGGATCCTGCGAACGGTGTTTTTTTCACGCCCTCCCCCCCTCGCTGACTGGTGAACTTTCCCCCACGACAGGCGTCGAAAAAAGTGAGCGAAGTGGACTGTATGTGATGTCCCAACGACCAACATTGGATCGTGACAACTGCCCAACCATTAACTAGTCGGAGTAGCCCAGTTTCTCGTTCGTTGGGAGTCGGAGTGGACAAGATAACATGACTGTGATACATATGTCATAGGAATGACAAGTTCTGGTACAATCTCTATTACCTATCCCCATACATACCTGTGAACTATATATATGTAACATAGATATGTGTGATTTCTTCTTGTCGAAGACATTTATCGTACATAACGTTATACGCGTCGAAGGGCTGACGCACAGTGGTGGATTGTCATTGTACGAAAACCGGTGCTGACGTATCGTCCGGTCATTTCTCATCAAAGCTTAAATGTAAGAAACCGTTTCTATAGTGCTATTACGGTACTAGCTTTCTGGTTTGTGTGAAGCTGAAAGCTCCTACTATATATAGGGTCATCATGACCCTTTCGGCCAGCGGACTCTGGAGTTGCAGATAGCCCCCCCCCGAATGGGAGCAAACCGGCGTCGGTTTGTTTGATGCCATTAACGAATTGTCACATCCCAGTAGCGCCGTCGTCGTTGTCATTCTGGAGGGTAGACAGCCGATTCCTATTCCTGGAAAAGAAAGGAAACCCCCATTTCAGACTAGCAGAACCTGGAGGACAAGAAAAAAGAAACACCTTGCAGATTAAGACGAAGCCTGGAGGAAAAATGATTCAGAATTCCGTCGATGTCTGGGTACAGGAGGCAGACGCATCCAACGCGTATGGAGGCGGGGGGGGGAGTCACAGTTACAACGATTTGACCCAGGAAAGACGAGAACATGAAATGGAAATCATGATCCCTTCCGATGATGAAGAAATTGACATGTATGATGATGATATGGAAATGGAACAGGACTTAGTCCCGACATTGTCAGATTTATGCTCACAAGTCTTTGCTCCGGAAGATGATAGTGAGGAAGCAAAGCGGGAGGCCGATGCGAGTTGGGATGCTCTACGGGTCTGGCTCCAATCCCATACAGCCGATGAGGTCCATACAGAGATCCAACAAAGAGATGATTTAGGGAAAACGATTTTACATCATGTCTGTATGCATTCCCCACCAGATGATATCATCGATACGTTTGTCATGATTGGGCAAGACGTCATCCGATGGAAGGATAGTTATGGATTATTACCGATCCATTATGCAAGTGGTCATTCCTCGAGTCAACATGTTATCAAATCCCTGACGACGGCGTATCCACAAAGTAAGACAATTGTCGATCGACAGGGTCGGACACCTTTGCACTGTGCTTGGGGACCAAATCACAGACATACTGCAACGGTAGTACAAATTTTGGCCGATTCCGGAGCTGCGGGGTATGAAGATGATTCTGGAATGTTGGTAAGTTTTTTTGGGGGGTACGGCGGTGGTGGTGGTGGTGGGGGATGGGGGGTCTTCAAAGCGTGTGTGTGTATGACGGATGAGCAAAGACTTTTCAAACGTACCAAAACGACGATGACAGATTTTACTCACCGTGCCAATGACTCACCGTTCTTGTCATAAAAAAACCAACCCCCGAAAAAAAAACCCAAGGCTTTACACTATGCTTGTGCGCTTGGTGCACCCGAAGACTGCTTGCGTGTTCTCATCGATGCCTTCCCAGAAGGAATTCGACACCTGGACAAGAAAGGCAGGACTCCGTTACACTTTGCACTTTCCAATGCTGGTCGTCCAACAGCTCCATCCATTGTTCGACTACTTCTAAGTCTTGATCGGTTCTTAGTCGATTCAGGACAAGAAAATCAATCACCTTTGAAATTTCTTGGAAAGTACGCTTCGACTCTATCAAGGAATGAAAACAAGGAACAGAGGGAATCTTGTACAGCTTGCTTGAAACACCTCCTAGCGGCTCGACCGACTCCGACGCCAGACTTCTTCACCACATTACAATCTTTACCACCGTTTCTGAAGGAAGTGGCAGTGGTAGCGAAGGGAGTTCAGGTTGTGCTGAACCTCAAGATCGCACAGAGATTCTGTACGATGATCTTGATGTTGGATTTTTACATGCAAATGATGGTGGTGGGGTGCTTTTCGATGGCCGCCGTCGAGTCCATCGAGTCACGATTCAAGGATGAAACAACGGAACCAACCCCAGTTCGTAACAACCTTGTTTATCCTCTCTACGTTGGCCTGACCTACTTTTTCTTTCGGGAAGTGGTAAATTTCCTATCATTACTCTTTCTTGGTGCGCTTCGGAGTTGGGCGCATGAACCAAGTACGTGGCTCAACGTGTTCTACATCGTTCTTATTTATCTGATAACGATGCACATGTCAGGAACGGCTGATAAGGATCTTTTTCGGACCGTTGCTGCCGCCTGCGTTCTTTTGATTTGGATGAAGTTTTTGAGTTATCTGCGAAATATCATGATTGATTTCGCCGTCTTTACCGGCGGTGTCTTCCATATCATCAATCGTCTTGCTGCTTTCTTGCTTTGCTTGGTCATCATTTTGGTTGCCTTCTCTCGAATTTTTTTCACATTATTTCAAATGACCGAATATTGTACGGTGGACAACCCAAAGAACCAATGGACGCCTGAGTCACGAATACGTGATATGCAGTGCGGTGAACTCGAGCTTAATCCTTGGTGCGATAACTGGGATTCGATTCTGGCAATGATCACCTTCCTCCTCGGTGAAGTTGACGCATCCAAATTCCCAAGCAAGGTTTCATTGGCATTGTTCGTCATTCTGATGTTTTTGGTGGTAATTCTTCTCGCGAACGTGTTGATTGCCGTTATCGCGGACTCCTACAAGATCATGCAAGATAAGCGTTCTGCCATCGTCTTTTGGACTAACAGACTTAACTTTATCTCACAAATGGATGCGATTGACCACGGTCCATGGAAGTCGTTGTTGTATCAGACACTTGGGATGAAACCACCTGTTAGGAAGTTTAATTTGTCGCGTCGATCCAAATCATTCGGTTCAGACACCTGGGACACGCTGATGCATTTTTTGGCGGATGAAAGTGAGACTACAGCTATGGAATATTTTTCCGGTGCGGCGTTGAGATTCGCGACCATTGTATTCATCGTACCATCCTGGATTGTTTTGGGTATGTGTACAGCTGGATGGTTTTGGCCTCCACAAATTCGAGCATTCATCTTCACCAGCGCCGAGTTAAAGTATAACTCTGAATCTGAGAAAGAGGAGGAGCTACGGAACACGCAGGTGGAAAAAGTGAAAACTGAGCTTGCCACTATGGGGGAAGAACTAAGACAGGAGCTAGCTCTAGATAGGATGCAGGTGATGCAAACAAAAACCGTTGTTGCACAACGAAAGACTGAGATCCAAGCCGAAATGAAGAACATTCAGCGACTCGTCACGATGCTTTTCGAGGATCAGGGATACTAGAGCACCGTGGCTTACTCCGGATCAGATTCCCATTCCATCTGTTCGCAGGAGAGTCACAATTAACTGCATTTCTGAAGAACCTGAAATATTGACGGTTGGATCTCTGATCTTTTCAGCCAACAGGTTGTCCATTTTTCCGCGGAGGCCGCGAATGAGAGCTCCTATTCTTGCGTTTGCGGATAACTTGACCCAACCGATTTCCGCCGAAAAGCAATAGCGCATAAGCACTACATTCCGTCACGTCCCGAAGGAAGGGCTTAGACGTCTTCACAATAGAGTTGTACACAAGCCACGGACAGCTGAAATTTCCAGCCGAGAACAAAGCCGAGGAAGGGTGCATAAAGACCCTCTCTTCCTTTCCTCGGCCAGTGGCATCGTGCGTTTCTTCTTTTCGTATGAAGAAAGACAGCTCCTTGGCAACTCCGTCTTTCTCTCGTGCACCCTCCGCTGTGTTCGCATACTTTGTGGATGGGCGCTGGATTCGAACCAGCTGTCCAGGAGACATGGCTGAAATAGCACAACTTCGAAGTACCCGCCAGGAGCTTGTGTTGCAATCAGATTCGGCTGTTTTACCGTACCCAGCTAACGTTAGGGCCGAGTCGTATTGATTCACAAGTTGTAGCATGTCCTTCATTCCGTTGAACGATAGGCCTACTTTGTCGCAGTACTTGATTCTATTGCCCCCTCCCGTCGGAAGACCCTCCCATTCAATGAAGGCTGCCGCCAACATAGCGTGGTCGCTATTTCCGCATTGCTCGAGTAGCTTGGCTCTAGCATCCGAGATGCTTTGGTCTCGCTGCTGCTGCATGGATTTTTCACCCTTCCCTCCGCGATGCGTATCGATACGAAGGAAGGGCGAACGCCCAGCACTGATTCCTGCCGCCATTGCCAATGCACCACGGCGGCACCCCAAAATGGAGCCCATCACAAGCACTGAAAACAAACAAATACGGTTTGAGTCTGTCAGTCGACATGCGCAAACTGACGCAATATGGAAACTTACTCTTTCCTACCATCGGGGGAGCTGGTATACAGGCAAGGTGCATACCGAGAGGTGTGAGTCGAACATTGTCCGACTCGGTCCTCTCCACGGCACCGAGCTTCGACAGACTTAGGCAAGCAGCCTGTACAGACTCGATTGTGGGTGGATCAAGTAGCGTTTGGAGGAAGTCCATGTTTCCGGTTTCAACACCGAGAAAAAGCAGCGAAAGCAATGTCTGGTCCAGCGCACATCGGGTGATTTCTGGGGCCGTGTGTTCATGGAGCTGTTCATGCGTCGATTTAGAGATCAATTTAAAGCATTTCCCTTCTTGGACGCGTCCAGCTCTTCCACGTCGTTGCTTTATGCTAGCCTTGGAACAAAATACTTCCAACAAGAGGGGCATTCGATTGATTGGATCGTAGGAGCTTTGCTTTTCTCTACAGCAATCAACGACGACAGTGCAATCAGGAATCGTGATACTTGTTTCCGCTACATTCGTGCTCAGAATAACCTTCACAGCATTCTTCGTCGGCTGGAAGACGACGTTCTGCTCTTTCGGCTGCAAGCCACCATGTAGGGGAAGCAAAGCCACTGGGATCTTGTCCATCATCCTACCTATCGTCTCCTTTGCTCGATTGATTTCGGGTGCACCCGGCAAAAAGACGAGGATGCTTCCATCACGTCCCATCACCTTTTCTCTGACCAAATACCTCACGAGGTAACCTAGCAAATCGTAGTCGATTTGTGCCTCATCGATTCGCCTGACCCTTTCTTCGAGCGGGACCTCCATATTCTTCGCACGGGTCTGGGGTTCAAGATCCTCTGGATTTTCATCCCCAACTTCCATTTCCTCTTCTTCAGCATCAGACCATTCGGAGTCATTCCAAGCTGTCGACTTCCGTTGTCTTTGTGGTTGTTGACTTCCCCCGGCGAAGTACTTCTTCTTTCGGTTCTTTGGTGGATTATATCCGGTCAGTGTGAGAACATCCTCCAAAAAGTAGTCTTCTACAGGGAACGTTCGACCAGGAATGTGCATTCGAGGAGTCCTGAATCCCCAGTATGACGAAAAGCGATCAGCGTCTAGCGTTGCACTCATTAAGACTACTCGCAAATGCGGTGTCTTCGCCAGAAATCCCTTCAAAAGTGCCATGAGAACATCACCATCAAGGTTCCTCTCATGTACCTCATCAATGATGACATGAGTAATACTGTCAAGGGCACCTTCGTTCTGCAGCTGACGAAGCAATATACCGTACGTGCAGAACAATATCCGAGTATTCATACCGACAGCCGAATCACCGCGGACGGTGTACCCGACACTCCCAACTCCAGGCTGACTCTCGCCACGTTCCTGTGCGACACGAGTCGCAACTCCAGTCGCAGCCAAACGACGGGGTTGAGCGACGACAATCTTTGACGCTTCCGGTGCATCCTCTACGGAAACATGAAACCACGTATTGTAAGGGATAAGCCAGTCCTTGGAATAGAGAAGTCCACCTCAATAAAGACGCTCGATTTTTCTGCCTAACCACACAAAGTCGAAAAAACTTACCCAAGATGTATTGTGGAATCTGAGTTGTCTTTCCAGACCCTGTTTCTCCAGTGACTAATACTACACGCGATCCCATGTTGGCTTCCTTTAGGGCGCTGAGGAAAAGTTCTTTCGCCTTGAATGCAGGTAGACTCTTCCGTTGACGTTCCAGACTAAGTCCCAAGGTTGGGTAGGCAATCGCCGCTGGAGTCCTAGACGGATGGGTCGACCAAAATACACCACGGTCCCGAGGACGTCTAAGGATCGGAGTTGGTGTCGACATTGGGTTCGCCTTACTGGTACTCGGGGTGTCTTGAATGAAGGTTCTATTCGAGGTTGGAGCGTTCACAGTCGAAGCCGCTCTTGCAGATAGCAACGATTTTTCAGCCATCTCTTCCATATTCTGTTGTAGTTCTTGAACCCGATTGAAGATATCAAAAATCATCGGTTCACCTATCGTCAAGGTAGAAAGGAAGGTTGCCAATTCGATATGGAATGTCACTCCCACGCCATCCTTTAGCCATGTAGATCCTGAACAAATTACCGAATGTGGGACTGTCGATGGATAGGTCTGTTTGTCCAAAACAATCGTGACAGTGAGATCATCCAGGGTAGGGATGACAATCGTCTCAGTGGTCCCATTCGTCTTTACTTGTAACCCTTCTGGGAACATCGCTTCTAGGGCCTCCATTTCCTCTTGTAGTGTCGATGGATTGACTATCTCATCGTTCCTCGCACCATACGTGACATTCGCAAGTTCTACAATCTTTTCCCAAAAGATGGTCTCACAGGACTTGTTGAGAGCCTTTGCTCGAGTCAAGACCCATGTAGCATCACTGGAGAGTATACCAAGACGGGTAGCGAAGGCTTTGGCTTCAGAGGAGGTACTTGACGTATTCGTCGTCGTTGGTTGGACAATTTCCAACGTCGAACCACGTGGATCAAATCCTTCTGGTAATTGATCTTCTGATAAATGGACACATAACCATTGTAAACATTCCTCATAATTATTCTCCCATTGTACTTCCTCATCATCCCGATCATTCGTCGTCGGACCAAGAGCAGCAGCAGTACTACTACCACCACTACGGCGTGAGGCTGGGAGTTGTTCAAATGCCCTCCGTGCTTGTCGTTTTGTAAATCCCTCCATATGTAAACGTTCTTCAATATATTGTTGTTGATCAGATGAAAATTGATTGAATTCGGACCCATTCTTGTCATCATTATCGTCTTCATCATCATCATCAGACGTAGGATTCATCGTCGTATCCTCCATATCATCTTGTAGTAGACGTTGAATCTGTTGTCGTAATTTGGCACTTAAAAATACAGGATGATCACGATTCGCTACACGTATATTTTCATGTCGACGGATACGATCATTCCGTAATTTTCGTCGTTCTTCTTCATCCTTCCGACGATCGGCGATACTTACATGGGTCATACCTAACATTAAATTCGTATTCGCCGTCGCCTTTTTTTGTGTCGTCGTCGTCGTCGTCGTCGTCGTAGTAGTAGTAGTAGTAGTAGTAGTAGTAGTATCATCATTATTATTACTGGCTGTGGTGGTGTTGGTAGTACCGGTCCTAGTAGATTGTTTGAGTTTGGTAGGACCACCAGCAGCACCTTCTCCCGTCGAATTTTTACTCTTAGGACCACCACCACTATTAGTAGTATTCTTCTTCATTGCATCTAATGCAGCTAACCATGTCGTTTTATATGGTTCTGGTAATTTCTGTTCATGGGGGATTGTCGGTGTAAGTTGTAATAATGCTAATAATGCTGATTCTTCCTTCGCCTGTTCTTCATTCTCTACCGGCATCGCAGGGATTAAAATCAAATCCTTATTCGGATCTTTCGAATCCGGAACGATACATCGACATTTGTATTTCTTCTTTTCTCCTCCTTCTTCACCACCACTACTACTATTGAATAATTCTTTATATTTTGGTGGTGGACGTTTTTGTTTCATACAAAATTCTTGTAAGAGTTGTGTCGGTAAACGTTGCCATTGTGCGACTTGTGTCTGACCGATCGATGTCGTCTTGGCTTCCTGTGCTACGACACGGGTCTGACCAGATCCACCCTTCTGTGTATGACCCTTACCACCCCATTTTTGGGTTTCAGGATCCCATTTATGTCCTCTTGATGGACGTTCTGGACGATTCCCACAAATACATTTATATGGATCCATACAAGTACATTTTGGAACAGAAGATGGAGTACCTTTCCCTCCACCTCCTTGTTGTTTCCCTCCTCCACCCTTGGCCTTTCCCATGATTCAGATTCTCCTGTTTGGAAGATAAAAAACTGGCTTCCTGCGATGAACAACCTTATGAGTACGTCAGGAGAGCACACTCTGCCTTCCTTCTCCAATGCGAGAATGGTACAATACAGTTACTTTGTTCCAACGAACTGGAAATAAGTGACTACCGTACGTGCCCTCATTTTTTGGGCGTTTATGTGTGGACGTCGTTGGTCGAATGAGTCATCTTCGAAGGGGACATCGGTCATTGTCAGCTGTATCGGTGAAGAGAGATAAATGCAAGGTAGATTTTTGTATCACGAATCTATTTACACTCAACGGTCTCTCTAGTAAACCAATTGTTCTACGCGGAACGACACCCTCCACCACCACACCACACCCATAGAAGGATAATAAAGAAAAGCGTGGAAAGACAGACGAAAGAAGATGTTACCAACTCGAAATGGTCCTCTTCGTCAAGGAGGAGGAGGAACTGTCACCGGTGGTGGACTTCCAGAGAGTATCCTTCCACCTCGTCATGTCCAAGCCCGTCTATTACTTTTCTTGGCATGTGTCTGGCCATTATTCGTCATGACATTCATTGGGAGTTCCTCTATCGATCCAAATAGTAGTACAGGAGGAGGGAATGATCCGAATGCATTAGTCCGAAATCAACGTTTAAGTTTACGAACCTTGATGGATCGTGTGGATATTATGGGATATGGTCCTACCCATCCACGTGTCGCATTTATCGTAATGGGCGAGGAGACAGAGGGGATGAAGGATACAGTGAAATCAATCTTTCAATTTACAGATTTAAATCGTATCTTCCTCATTACGACTGTCATAGATGGGATGGAAGAAGATAAGACGTTGATGGAGGAATTGAAACAGATGGATGAGGGGACTATCCCCCATTGGCATGGAATGCGACCAGATATCCATCTAGTTGAAGCAATTGGGAATCATCAACATATCGTCGATGAACATGGAAGGAAGGTCCATACAATCTTCCATACAGAAAGGAGGGGGATGACAGCCGCAAGGATCCATGCCGTAGAATTTGTGAAGTTATTAGAAGAGAAACATCTCAAGGCGGGCTTAAAATCACCTGACGAAGATTTAATCGTCGTCTTCTTACGGGCAGGTGTCGAATTAATGGATCAATCATGGTTACCAGCCGTTACGAATGCATTGATTATACCACCCCCCCTAATCAAACCAAGAAAGGATGATCCAACTATCATATTGAAATTATCCAATGCGGTTAGTTTACGTTTAGAAGATTCTGGCAAAGTGACATCCTTTGATGAAAAATTCATGCCCATCATTGAAGGGACGGCAAAGACCTCCGATATTAATTCCAGTAGTGGACAATCCTATGGGACACCGACCTTTAATGGTGGAGGGATCGCGATGAGATTGGATACCTTCCTACATTTACCGTCCCAGGATGTATCCCTAATGGATGCATGGCCAGCAAATTTAGATTTGGCATTGAATTTATGGTTATGTGGTGATGGGATTGATATCTTACAGGATGCACAGGTAACGTCATCCTCCTCATGGATGAATAGTTTTCCGATTGTTCCATTAGATCCCCAATTGGCAGCAAGATTTGCAGCGGTATGGATGGAAGAAAGGATACAATCAAAATTCTTTCAAGCCTATTCGAATATTATTACACGATTAGATTGGGAAACTAAAGTCCGACAAGCAAAACAATCATCGACATTTCCCAAGGGGAATTTAGCCAAACGTTGTCGTCCCTTTGAATGGTATATTAATGAAGTGAATTCGGATTTATCAAAAATTTTGGAACAACCTGGATATGATACGGAAATATCAGCAGGTGGAGGTGGAGGTGGAACGATCAAGACAGATACGACTGTGGCGGACGGAGCTCATGGTACTGCTGCTGCGACTGACAAGGGTATGGTGAAGAAGCGGGATATGGAACGGGTGGTCGCCGCAATTGCCGATCATAATGCTCGTGAGGAAATTGTCGCCGTTGAGAATCCTAATATTCGTGCCAATCAAGAACTGGCCCAGAAACAGGAGGAGGATCAGAAGACGATTCCGAAAGAGAATCCTATGGATCCACCACCACCTATCAAAGAAGATGCTGTCGTCCCTCCTACTACCAAGAAGGAGGAAGTTATTCCAAAGGAGAATCATATGGATCCACCATCCGTCAAAGAAGAAGCAGTCATCCCTGCCAAGAAGGATGATGTAATTTCGAAAGAGAACCCGAAGGACTCCCCACCCATCGATAGTGCAGCTGCGGCCAAGAAGGACGAAACTATTTCAAAAGAGAACCATAATGAATCCCCCCCCATCAACGCCACTCCTGCAAAGAAGGAGGATGTTGTTCCGAAAGAGAACCTTGATCAGCCACCATCCACCGATGCACCCGTTCCAGCGAAGAAGGCCGAGAGCCAGAATGAACCACCCCCCGTAGATGGAGCTCCTTCGAAACAGGCACAGGTCCCAACAGCCGACGTCACAGGACTCAAACCCAAGGCCCCCCTTCGTCCAACGAATCTGAAAATTATACAACAAGCGACTCCTATGGAAATTTCCTACCTTGCTGTCGATGGTGGTCATAAGGACCATCCCCATCTGGGTGCGAAAGATGAAGAAGGAAACCGGGATTATGTCCACGATGAGAAGGCACTGCACAAAAATCCACCACCCTTTACTTGGTCCTCTGCACAAGAGGAACAAGAAGCGTGTTCCTTGCGTGATGATGATTTCCGTATGCTCACAGAACGTGTTTCGGTCGATACGGAATATGATAAGAAAATGAAAGATTCAGGTGCCAAACGAGACAAGATCTTTTGTCTCGTATATACCATCGAGAAAGGACATCCAAGTATTCCCAATATTCGACAAACATGGGGATCGAAATGTGATGGTTTCATGGTTGGTTCCACCAAGACGGACAAGTCAATTGGAGCTGTCGAGATCCCCCATGAGGGAGAAGAAGCTTGTAAGTTTGCGAACTTTTTGTGAGTATTTCTTCGATGAGCGCAACAGGAACAGCTCACTGTGCTGCTCGCTATTTCACTTTGATGTAGATGACAATATCTGGCAGAAGGTGCGGTCCATGTGGAGCTACATTTACGACAACTACTACAAAGAATACGACTGGTTCCACATTGGAGGTGATGATTTGTTTTTGCTCGTCGAAAACTTGCGGCTATACCTAGAAAGTGAAGAAATCCGAACTGCAGCGAATGGTGGGGTCTATCTGCCCTTTGGAAACGAAACAAAGCAGACACCTCTTTTTCTCGGTCGCAGATTTAGGTACCTTGGAAACGATGAAGAGATCTTCAACTCGGGTGGTTCCGGATACACGATGAATAAGGCGGCGCTGAAGTTGTTGGTGACAGAAGGCTTTCCGAACTATTTCCCTCATGCACATACCTTTAGCGAAGATACGATGGTCGCCACAATTTTCAGAAAGCTTGGAGTGTTTGCGTACGATACGAAGGACGAGGACGGAGGAGAACGATACATGCCATTCATGCCGGGAGACCATTGGTCATATCAGTTACCGAAAGAACCTACAGATGACTGGTATGCCAAGTATTCAATTGACATCAAGGAAGGTCCAGAACATTGCTCTCCTCGGAGTCTTGCTTTCCACTATGTCAAGGGCGAGAGCATGAAGCGTCTATTTGCTCTAGCATACGGTCTGTGCTCAGAGAAATACATTCAACATCCGGCGAAACAAGTACTAGTACCAGCACCAGTACCACCCCCAGTACCAGCAACAGTACCACCTCCAGTACCAGCACCAGCACCAGCAGTCGATACACGACCCATACCCAAGGTTCCCTTACGTCGAACGAATCTGAACATTGTTCAACAACCTGATCCTGTCGACATTTCCTACGTTGCTGTCGACGGTGGCCACAAGGACCATCCCCACCTGGGAGCGAAAGATGAAGAAGGAAACTGGGGGTACATCCACGATGAAAAGGCCCTTTCCCGAAATCCTCTTCCCTTTGCCTGGCCCACGGAAGAGGAACAGAAAGCCTGTTCGTCGCGCGATCAGAATTTTCGTATGCTCACAGAACGTGTTTCGGTTGACATGGAATATGATAAGAAAATGAGAGATTCAGGTGCCAAACGAGACAAGATCTTTTGTCTTGTATATACCATCGAGACAGGACATCCACGTATTCCCAGCATTCGAGAAACGTGGGGATCAAAGTGTGACGGTTTCATGGTTGGTTCCACCAAGACAGACAAGTCGATTGGAGCCGTCGAGATTCCCCATGAAGGAGAAGAAGCTTGTAAGTATGGCGACTTTCCGTTTGTACAGCCTTGATGAGCGCAACAGTAAAGGCTCACTGTGTTCACTATTTCACTTTGATGTAGACGACAATATCTGGCAAAAGGTGCGGTCCATGTGGAGCTACATTTACGACAACTACTACAAGGAGTACGATTGGTTCCATATCGGAGGCGATGATTTGTTTTTGCTCGTCGAAAATTTGCGTCTCTATCTAGAAAGTGAGGAAATCCGAACTGCGGCGAATGGTGGGATCTATCTGCCCTTCGGAAACGAAACGAAGCAGACACCTCTTTTTCTCGGCCGCAGATTTAGGTACCTCGGACACGATGACGAAATCTTCAACTCGGGTGGTTCCGGATACACGATGAATAAGGCGGCGCTGAAGTTGTTGGTGACAGAAGGCTTTCCGAATTATTTTCCCCATGCGCATACGTTCAGCGAAGACACGATGGTTGCCAAAATCTTCAAGAAGTTCAGGGTCTTTCCATACGATACGAAGGACGAGGATGGGGGAGAACGATACATGCCTTTCATGCCGGGTCATCACTGGGGATATCGGCTACCGAAAGACCCTAGCAAAGATTGGTATGCCAAGTATTCAATTGACATCAAGGAAGGCCCAGAACATTGCTCTCCTCGGAGTCTTGCTTTCCACTATGTCAAGGACACGAGCATGAAACGTCTGTTCGCTCTGTCATACGGCCTTTGTTCCGACAAGTACATGCAAAAATAACGTAACGTATCAATCGAACGTAAGAATTATCTATGACGGCAAGTGTCGATGTCTTTACTGCTACGTTCGCGTAGTAGCATATCAAATTTCCAATCTTTAGACCAGTCGAAACAGCAAAAACAAGATAACAGATTC
>Ga0194115_10001906_pt1 | contig 25696 bp, 27 predicted proteins | sample TA2MahsurfametaG_3_FD_148656 | JGI IMG/M metagenome (GOLD analysis project Ga0194115, IMG submission 148656) | Freshwater microbial communities from Lake Tanganyika, Tanzania - TA2015002 Mahale S4 surface | ecosystem: Environmental > Aquatic > Freshwater > Lake | place: Tanzania: Lake... | reverse complement strand
GTTGCTGCTCTTGAGAGCGCGTAGTCCCCTTCACTAATAAACTCATAAGAAATAAAAATGGCATCATCAGAAATTAGAGTTAATACTATAAAAAGTAGAAGTGGTCTTAGCACTATCACTCTGTCAGATACTGGCAACATAATTTCTGGTGTTACTACAATTAGAGGTTCATTTTCTGTTGAAAGTCCAGATAGTTTCAATACAAATATCTACTCTGTAGGGGTTTCTACGTTTGCAAATTTGCATGTAGGACTTGGTGGAACAGTTATCACAACAGTTCCTGCGGGAAATGTAGGAATTTCAACAACAAATCCACAATATACTTTAGATGTTGCTGGAGATATTAATTTTACTGGCACTTTCAGACAAAATGGAAGTGCCTTTGTGGCATCTAGATGGACTGCAGGAACTGGAGATAACATTTATAGATTGGATGGAAATGTTGGAATCGGAACCACAAATCCAACATCTAAATTAACAGTTGATGGAAATGTTTCTTTAAATGGCAATGTAACTCTTGGAGATAATACGGCAGATGATATTACAGTTAGTGGTGAATTTATATCAAATCTAATTCCAAATGCAACAAATTCATTTGATTTAGGTTCTTCAACACAAAAATGGAGAGATGTTTGGGTTGCGGGAACAACTACATCATCCGATTTTAACACAACATCTGATGTTAAGTGGAAAAAGAATATTGAAACAATTGATGATCCAGTCTCAAAAGTTATGCAAATTCGTGGAGTTACTTTTGATTGGAAACACGTTCAACAATCTTCTGCTGGAGTTATTGCTCAAGAAATTGAAAACGTAATGCCACAGATCGTTAGAGAAAATAATGATACAAAGGTAGTTAACTATAACGGACTTATTGGATTATTGATTGAAGCAATTAAACAACAGCAAACTCAAATTGATGAGTTGTATAAAAGGTTAGGAGAATAAATATAAAAGAATAATATCATAGAATGAATAAGTTAAAGTCCCATAAAACAGTAGAACAGATTGCAAAGAAGCATCATAAAAAATTTAAAGATGTGACTGAAGGCAATTTGCATCAATGGTTCAAAGGTTCTCGTTCAAAAGAAGGAAAGCCTGGTTGGGTAAATGTTGTAACTGGCGGAACTTGTGCAAGTGATGAACCAGGAGAAGGAACTCCAAAATGTGTTTCTTCTGCAAAAAGAGCAAGTATGACAAAGGCAGAAAGATTATCTGCATCTAGAAGAAAAAAAGCAGCAGATCCTGGACAGCAACAAAAATCTGGTGCAGCAAAACCAACTTACGTTTCCACAGATCCCCCCAAAAAGAAAATGAAAGAAGAAAGAGATCACGAGTATTCAATGGCTCGCTCAGAACTATCTACGATTGTGAGTGCAGCAAAAAGATTGAAAGCAAAAATGGGGAAAGGTGAAGGTAATATTGAGGCCTGGGTGCAATCAAAAATCACAAAGGCAGCAGATTACTTAGATTCTGCAGCAGATTATGTTGATAGTGGAGAAATGAATGAAGAGACAGATAAAAAAGGTAAAAGTAGTGGAAAGAAAGATGCTTGCTATAGTAAAGTAAAATCAAGATATAGCGTTTGGCCTAGTGCATATGCATCAGGAGCACTTGTTAAGTGTCGCAAAGTTGGTGCTGCTAACTGGGGAAATAAGTCTGAAGAGTATTCAGGTATTGTAGCAGAAATTCTGAATGAGTTAGAATTAGATGAAAAGTGTTGGGTTGGTTATAAGCAAGTTGGAATGAAGAAAAAAGGTAAAAAGATCGTTCCAAATTGCGTTCCAGTTGGAGAAGAGAAGCATTGTTCAAAATGCAAAAAAGATAAATGCGAATGTGAAACTACTGAATCAATTAAAGAAGCAGTAAGATTACCTGCAACTAATGGAAATTTAATTTCTGTTATTATTTCTTGGCGTGGGAAGACATATATGAATAAAATGTTTTTCCCTCAAGTTAGAATGCCGAATCGTAGAGAAATCATCGATCAGATTCAAAAGGTATATCCTGGAGCAGCAGTGCTTTCTTATCACGTCTCAGATTTTAATCCCGGTGAACCATTTATTCAATCTGGTTTTCCTCAAGGTGGAAGTGCAGGATCCATTGGGCCAAGTAGAGCATATGTAAAAACATATGGTGAAGAAGTTGAATTAGATGAAGTTGCAGCGTGGCAACGTAAAGAAGGAAAAAATAAAGCAGGCGGTTTAAATGAGAAAGGACGTAAGTCTTATGAACGCGAGAATCCTGGTAGTGACCTCAAAGCACCTTCAAAGAAGGTTGGCAATCCACGTAGAGCATCATTTTGTGCTCGTATGAAAGGAATGAAAGCAAAATTAACTTCAGCAAAAACCGCAAGAGACCCAGATTCAAGAATCAATAAATCTCTTAGAGCTTGGAATTGCTGAACTAAAGGTAATTTATTATGAGTGATGTCTATCTTGGTAATCCACTGCTTAAGAAAGCAAATACACAAATTGAATTTACACAAGAACAAATTATTGAATTTGTAAAGTGTAAAGAAGATCCAGTTTATTTTGCAAAAAATTATATCAAAATTGTAACTCTGGATAAGGGTTTACAACCTTTCGAGTTATATCCATTTCAAGAAAAGTTAGTCAATAATTTCCATCAACATAGATTTAATATCTGTAAGATGCCTCGACAGACTGGTAAATCTACCACTGTTGTGTCGTTCTTGCTTCATTATGCAATCTTCAATGACAACGTAAACATCGGTATTCTTGCAAACAAAGCAGCAACTGCAAGAGAACTTTTAGATAGATTGCAAACAGCATATGAGAATCTTCCAAAGTGGATGCAACAAGGTGTTTTGATTTGGAACCGAGGATCTCTTGAACTTGAAAATGGATCAAAGATTCTTGCAGCATCCACATCCGCATCAGCTGTCCGAGGAATGTCATTCAATATTCTGTTCTTGGACGAATTTGCATTCGTTCCAAATCATATTGCAGATTCATTCTTTGCATCAGTTTATCCTACAATTACTTCTGGTAAATCTACCAAGGTAATTATTGTTTCCACTCCACATGGTATGAATCACTTCTACCGTATGTGGCACGATGCTGAACGTGGTAAGAATGAATATGTATTTACTGATGTTCATTGGAGTGAAGTTCCTGGAAGAGATGAGAACTGGAAGAAACAAACAATTGCAAACACTTCCGAGCAACAGTTTAAAGTTGAATTTGAATGTGAGTTCTTAGGTTCGGTTGATACTCTCATTGCAGCAAGCAAACTCAGGGCACTCGTCTATGACCACCCTAAGACCCGTAGTGGAGGTTTAGATGTATATGTGGATCCTATTGAAGATCACGACTATCTCATCACTGTAGACGTAGCCAGAGGGGTAGGAAACGATTATTCAGCATTTACTGTTGTTGACATCACACAATTTCCTCATACGGTTGTGGCGAAATATAGAAACAACGAAATCAAACCGATGCTTTTTCCAAGCATTATTGTTGATGTTGCAAAAAATTATAATGGAGCGTTTATTCTTTGTGAAGTCAATGATGTTGGAGACCAAGTAGCATCCATTATTCATTATGATCTTGAATACAATAATCTTTTGATGTGTTCAATGCGTGGTCGTGCTGGACAGATTGTAGGTCAGGGATTTTCTGGAAAGAAAACACAACTTGGCGTAAAGATGTCTAAGACAGTCAAAAAAGTTGGATGTCTTAATCTCAAAACAATGGTTGAAGAAAATAAACTCATCTTCAACGATTATGAAATTATGAGTGAATTGACCACATTCATTCAAAAAAACAATTCGTTTGAGGCAGAAGAAGGTTGTAATGATGACTTAGCGATGTGTTTGGTCATCTATGCTTGGTTAGTTGCACAAGATTACTTTAAAGAACTCACCGATCAAGATGTAAGAAAACGTTTATATGAAGAACAGAAGAATCAGATTGAACAAGATATGGCACCATTCGGATTCATTGTTGATGGAACAGAAGAATCAAGTTTTGTAGATGTGGATGGAGATCGTTGGCATGTTGATGAATATGGAGATCGTGCATATATGTGGGAGTATATGTGATGAACTTGGATGACCAACTTAAACTTGGACATTTATTTTTTACAGAACGAAAGTGTAGATCTTGTGGAAAACAAAAAAATCTCATTGAAGATTTTTATAGAATCAGAAAAGGTTCAGGGGTATCGTCATATTCTTATGAGTGTAAAGAATGCACTATAAAGCGTGTAATTGTAAGTAGAATGCAAACTACTATCTTTGATAGATGGGAATATCCTGACTGGTAGAATGTTCATGTATTGTTTCCCCACTCAAAAGTAACTTTTTAATAAATATTTTTTAGATAAACTGAGACTTCACGGAGAAAAACATGGCGACTCCTCAATTATCTCCAGGCGTAATCGTCAGGGAAGTTGATTTAACTGTAGGGAGAGCTGATAATGTTCTTGATAATATTGGAGCAATTGCAGGTCCTTTTGCAATTGGTCCGGTAGATCAAGCAGTTGATATTACCACAGAGAACGAATTAATTAACACATTTGGAAAACCAATCTCAACAGACGGACAGTATGAGTATTGGATGACAGCATCTTCATTTTTATCTTATGGCGGTGTTCTTAAAGTTGTAAGAACTGACAACAATTCTCTTAAAAATGCAAATGCTGCTGTTGGATACGCAGCAACAACTACATTAAAAATTAAAAACTATGATGATTATTCGCTGAATTATTCTGGCGATTCTCATCAGTGGATTTTTTCTGCAAAAAATCCAGGAGAATGGGCAAATAATCTTAAAGTTTGCATCATCGATGATAAAGCCGATCAGACACTTGGAATTACAACAACAAACCTAGGTACTCTAGGTGCTGTTGTTGGTCATGGTGTTACTTATGCATTAAATGGTAGCACTATTCCTGGAGATGGTACGACTACCACATTTAATGGATATCTAAAAGGTATTATCACTGGTGTTAGAACCGATTCTACAAATGGCAACAGTACCATTGACGTTAAAGTTGTTTCAAGAGTTTCTTCTACTGGAACAGAAACTTCTGTAGAATATAAAGAAAGTGATTTAGCATCATCGTTCCCAGATGCAGAAACACTTACCTTTGTTAATAATTCTGGAATTAATACTGGCAGCACAGTTACCATTGCAACATCTGTAGATTGGTACAATGAACAAACTCTTGGTTTAACAAATTCAACAATTTATTGGAAGTCTCTTGCACCAAAACCAAGAACATCAACTTATGCATCACAAAGATCATCAAAAAATGATGAGATTCATGTTGTGGTAGTGGATGATCTTGGAACCGTAACGGGAATCCAAGGAAACGTTTTGGAAAAGCACGTTGGTCTTTCGAAAGCAAATGATGCTGTTTCTTCAGTAAATTCTCCGCAACAAATTTTCTGGAAAGATTATCTTGCGTTAAATTCTCCATACATTTATGCTGGTGATAACCCATCAGTTGGTGCAGATTCTTATCACGGAACTTCGCCATTAGCAACCGGATTTTCGACAAGTTTCACAAAAATTACCGAAAGTGGTGGTCAGTGGAATGTTCCAACTCAAGGAGTAACTTTTAACGCAATTGGAGGTGTAACTTATACACTAACAAGTGGCGCAAATTATGGTTCTGGTGGTCCAGGTCTTTCCGATCTAATAACATCTTACGGATTATTTTCCAATAAAGATGAAATTGCAGTAGATTATTTACTGATGGGTCCTGGTCTTTCTAATAAATTTGAATCACAAGCAAAGGCAAATTATTTAATTTCTGTTGCTGAATTAAGAAAAGATTGTGTTGCAACAATTTCCCCACATAGATCTGATATTGTGAATGTAACTAACACAACAACACAAACAAATAATATTGTTGAATTTTTTACTCCATTATCATCTTCTTCATACGCAATTTTTGATAGTGGATACAAATATACTTACGATAGATTTAACAAAACATTCCGTTATATTCCATGCAATGGAGACATTGCGGGATTGATGGTTAGAACAAACGTAGTTGCATTCCCTTGGTTCTCTCCTGCGGGACAACAAAGAGGAATTTTAAATAATGCGATTAAACTTGCATACAATCCATCAAAAAATCAAAGAGATCAATTGTACGGCGTTAGAGTTAATTCAATCGTAAGTCAACCAGGCATTGGAATTCTCCTCTATGGAGATAAGACTGGTCTTGGATATGCATCAACGTTTGACAGAATTAATGTTCGTCGTTTGTTCCTCACTATTGAACAATCACTTGAAAGAACAGCAAATGCTCAACTGTTTGAATTAAATGATGTAATTACAAGATCAAACTTTGTTAATGTTGTTGAACCATACCTCCGCGATATTCAAGCAAAGAGAGGTATTTATGACTTCCTCGTAATTTGTGATGAAACTAATAATACTCCTGATGTAATTGATAATAATGAATTTAGAGCTGATATTTTCATCAAACCTGCCAAGTCAATCAATTATGTAACCCTGAGTTTCATTGCAACAAGAACGGGCATCTCGTTTGAAGAAGTTGCTGGTACAGTTTAATTCTCATTTAATTACTAAGGAGGAACCTAAAAATGGCAGTAATTCCAACAAGAAACATCTCCAGTTTCAAATCAAAATTAACAGGTGGTGGAGCACGTCCAAATTTATTTGAAGTTGCAGTTACGTTTCCAACAACAGTAACTTTAAATCTCCAAAACGAAGGTGTAACGGCTTTTGATTCGGACAACTTTAGATTTCTTTGCAAATCAGCTGCTTTACCAGCGTCCAATGTTACTCCAATTGAAATTCCATTTAGGGGTAGAGTTTTAAAAGTTGCTGGAGACAGAACTTTTGACACCTGGACAGTAACTGTAATCAACGATTCAAACTTTAGTCACAGAAGAGCATTTGAAACTTGGATGCAAAATGTTGCTCAATATTCTGATCACTCTGGTTTGACAAACCCAGCAAACTACATGGGCAATGCCACTGTATATCAACTAGGAAGAATTGCTCCTACTGCTCAGGGTCAAGCAACAACTTCTGGAAACGCAAACATTCTTGCACAATATCAATTCGTTGATATTTTTCCAACTACTGTTTCAGATATCGCATTATCTTACGATACCACTGATGCAATTGAAGAATTTACTGTTGATTTCCAAGTTCAGTACTTCTATCCACAGACTCCTGGTGCTTAATAAATAATAGAAACTTTTAACTTTAATAATGGCAAAACTTTTTGGTTTCTCTATTGAAGATAACGAATCACTTTCACCCACAACAGTTTCCCCCGTTCCTCCTAATAATGAGGACGGGGTTGAACACTATTTAACCAGTGGGTTTTTTGGTTCATATGTTGATATTGAAGGTATTTACAGAACTGAATTTGATCTTATCAAAAGATATCGTGAAATGTCTTTGCACCCAGAGTGTGATAGTGCTATTGAAGATATTGTAAATGAAGCAATTGTATCAGATACGAATGATAGTCCTGTTGAAATTGAGTTATCAAATCTCAATGCAAGTGATGGAATTAAAAAGAAAATTCGTGATGAATTTAAGTATATTCTTGAACTCTTAGATTTTGATAAAAAGTGCCATGAAATCTATCGTAACTGGTATATAGATGGTAGAATTTGTTATCATAAAGTTATTGATCTTAAGAAACCGGAAGAAGGTATTCAGGAGTTAAGATATATTGATGCAATGAAAATTCGTTATGTTAGGCAGACAAAAAAGAAACCGGGTGATGATAATCGTATTAGATTAGCGAATGTTAATCAAGATGATCCAATGCAATATGAATTTCCCGAAATTCAAGAATATTTTATCTATACTCCTCAAGCAACATATCCAACGTCTAATCCATCAACCTTGGGAGATAACAAAGGAATCAAAATTGCAAGAGATGCGATTGCTTATTGCACTTCAGGTCTTGTAGATAGAAATAAAGGAAGTAATCTTTCATATCTTCACAAAGCAATTAAAGCACTCAATCAACTTCGCATGATTGAGGACTCTCTTGTCATTTACAGACTTTCAAGAGCTCCTGAAAGAAGAATTTTTTATATTGATGTTGGCAATCTTCCCAAAGTTAAGGCAGAACAATATCTGCGTGATGTAATGATGCGTTATCGCAACAAACTTGTATATGACGCAAACACTGGTGAAATTCGTGATGATAAAAAGTATATGAGTATGCTTGAAGATTTCTGGCTTCCTCGTCGTGAAGGTGGTAGAGGAACTGAAATCACAACTCTTCCAGGTGGACAAAACCTTGGAGAAATCACTGATATTAAATATTTTCAAGAAAAACTTTATAGATCACTGAATGTTCCAACTTCAAGAATTGGTGGAGAAGGTGGATTTAATCTTGGACGTTCTTCTGAAATCTTAAGAGACGAAGTTAAGTTCAGTAAATTTGTTGGACGTTTGAGAAAAAGATTTTCAAGATTATTTCATGATATTTTAAAAACTCAACTTATTCTTAAAAATATTATTACCCCAGAAGATTGGGAAATAATGAGTGAGCACATTCAATATGACTTCTTATATGACAATCACTTTGCAGAATTAAAAGAATCTGAACTGTTAACTGAAAGATTAAATCTCCTTCAAGTTGCAGAACCTTATGTTGGTAAATACTTTTCACAAGATTATATTCGTAGAAAAGTACTTCGACAAACTGATATGGAAATTCTTGAACAAAATGAACTGATTGAAAAAGAAATTGCTGATGGCATTATTCCAGATCCATCTATGATGACTGTAGATCCAATGACTGGACAACCAATGCCAGGAATGGGTGGCGGAGATTTGGGTGCTCCAGTAATGGAACCTCAAGTTGATGCAACTTCAGTTGAACCACCAGAAATTAAAATGCCTAAGGGTGGTGAAATTTAATAAATAACAACGATTACTAAGTTTAAAATTATGGACGAATTAATGGATATGATTGTTACTGATGAGAGTCCTTCTCAAATCAGCGACAAAATTAAAGATTTGCTTTTTGCAAAAGCTTCAGAAAAAATTGATACTTTCAAACCAGTCGTTGCATCATCATTATTTGATTCAAATTACGAAGAGGAAGTAGAAGAGGAAGAATAATAATTAATAAATAACTAAAAGTGTATTTTAAAAAATAATGGCACATAAACCAGTTGGAACGGGATTTACAGTAACTTCTACCGGAAGCGCAGTTAAATCTAGTTCATTTGTTCATAAAACTGATACTTTGAGAGTTGTTGCCTTTGGCGCAAGAGGTCATATTGCCATTGGAACTGAACCGACTGCATCTCATGTAGATTATTTTTTAACAACGAATAATCCTGAAACTGTAAGTTTGGGAGCTCCCAGATCTCAAAGAGTTGTTGGTGTTACGACAGGAGGAACAACAACACTTATTTTTGAAGAGGGCTTGGCTTCTCAATTTGAAGTTGGAGATTATGTATCTTTAGTTGTATCGGACCAAAGTTATTATGATTTTACACACCAACCAGTTATTTCAGTAAACACTTCTTCTGGTTATAATGGGTATTTCTCAACTAGAATTGGTATTGGCACCAATACTTCAGGTATTGTAACCAGTTTCAATTCTTCATATGCAGAATTAAGAAATTCATTAAAAGTTTCATTTATTTCTGATGGAGGAACGGGAAATATGTTTGCTCAACAAGTACAAATCACAGGTCAAGCGTAAAATGAAACTTATCAGAGAAGAAATCGAATCAGTAGAATTTATCGTTGAAGAACGCAACGGTAAAAAGTCACTTTACATTGAAGGTGTTTTCCTTCAAGGTGATATTTGCAACCGTAATGGTCGTATGTATCCAATGGAAACTCTTCGTCGTGAAGTTGCTCGCTATAATGAAAATCACATTATGGCAGGAAGAGCTCTTGGAGAACTCGGACATCCAGATGGACCTACTGTAAATCTTGATCGAGTTTCGCACAAGATTACTTCTTTAAGAGAAAGCGGTTCGAACTTTATTGGTAAGGCAAAGATTCTGAATACTCCAATGGGTAAGATTGCAGAATCTTTGATTAGTGAAGGAGTTAAGTTAGGTGTTTCTTCTCGTGGTGTTGGATCATTGAAGCAGACTAGAGAAGGATACAATATGGTTGGTGAAGATTTTATGCTTGCCACTGCTGCTGATATTGTTGCTGATCCTTCTGCTCCTGATGCATTTGTATCAGGAATCATGGAAGGTAAAGAATGGGTATGGGATGGTGGCATTCTTCGTGAAAAGTATGCCGCTAAAACTTATAAGAGAATCAATACTCTTGTAGATCAAAAGAAACTTGATGAGCAAAAATTAAATCTGTTTAATGATTTTCTTTCAAATCTTTAATTTAATAAATAAATATAGTTTATAACAAAGGTTAAACGGAGAGTTCAAATGTCTCGTGGAGATTTACAAGAAATGGAAGTAGGCACTAAGCAATCCAAAACTGCTGTAAATTCTAATGCCAAAGCAGCAGAAGCAATGCCTCATATGGCAGATCCAGGCACACAACTTGGACACGTAGAAGATCTGGGTGGACCAGATCCTTCTAACTATCGTCCCGACGACGATTCAGCAAAACTGAAAACCCCTGGCGCAACTCTGAAGCAAGTCAGAGATGTTGTCAATAAGGGTGCTAAGAGTGCTGATCCCATGAAGGGTATGAAAGAGGAATCTGAATTAGATGATGAAGAAGAACTCTTAGAAGCTAAGCACGAAGAAGAGGAAGAAGAAGAGGAAGATAAGAAAAAAGGCAAAAAAGAAGAGGAAGATGAAGAAGAAATGGAAGAGTCTTTCCAAATTGAAGATGACGTTAATGCTCTTCTTGGTGGAGAAGAACTCTCTGAGGGATTCAAAGAAAAAGCAAAAACCATCTTTGAAGCAGCTCTGAAATCCAAAGTTGCTCAAATCAGAGAGGCAGTCGAAGCTCAGTATGAGCAAAGACTGGTTGAAGAAGTAGAAGAAATCAAAGAAGCACTTGCTGATCGCGTAGATGCTTATCTTGAGTATGTTGCTGAAGAGTGGTTCACTGAGAACGAACTCGCAATTGAGCAAGGTCTTAAGACCGAATTTACTGAATCCTTCATCGCTGGGATGAAGGGTCTTTTTGAAGAACATTATGTAACAATCCCTGAAGACAAATATGATGTACTTGAGAATATGGTAGAAAAATTAGATGAAATGGAAGAAAAACTCAACGAGCAGATTGAGAAAAATGTTTCCCTTAACAAGCGTCTCGCAGAGTCGGTTGCTGACGGAATCTTAGATCAAGTTTCTGAGGGCCTTGCTGCTACTCAGAAAGAAAAGCTCGCTTCACTTGCCGAAAGTGTTGAGTTTGAAAGTGAAGAAGAATATCGTGAAAAACTGGAGATGCTGAAGGAATCTTATTTCCCAGCAGGTAAAACTCCAAAGGCACACACTGAAACCCTTTCTGAGGGTGTAGATCAATCACCTGAATCTGTTTCGGGAACGATGGCTGCATACCTGAGAACCCTTCAGGCAGTTGCAAAAAACTGAATTTAAAATTAAATCAAACGTAAACATTCACAAAAGGTAAACGCAAATGTTCCACGCAGAACATCTGCAGGAAAAGTGGGCTCCACTCCTCAACTATGAGGGTCTTGATGCAATCAAAGATTCGCACAGAAGAGCAGTAACCGCTGTCCTGTTAGAAAACCAAGAAAAATTCCTCCGTGAGGAAGCTGCATTCTCCACAGGTATGAACCTGATGGAAGCCCCAACCAACGCAACTGGCACTGGTGGTTTCAGCGGTAGTTCAACTGCTGCTGGTCCTACTGCTGGTTTCGACCCAGTTCTGATTTCGCTGATCCGTCGTTCAATGCCTAACCTGGTCGCTTATGACCTGGCTGGCGTTCAACCAATGAGCGGTCCTACTGGACTGATCTTCGCAATGCGTTCCCGCTACAATACTCAGGGCGGAACCGAAGCATTCTTCAATGAAGTTGATACTTCATTCTCAGGTCAAGACAGTGGTTTCAACGTTGAAGGTGGTTTTGCTGATGCCAATGCTGGTATCGGTACAACTGCTCAAAGCGGCACCAACCCTGCTATCCTGAACCCTGTTGGCACTGCAACCTCAACGGCATATAATGTCGGTTCAGGTATGCCAACTGGCGACGCTGAAACACTTGGCGACGGTGCTGGTAATGCTTTCAACCAGATGGCATTCTCAATCGAGAAAGTCACTGTTACTGCAAAGTCACGCGCTCTGAAGGCTGAGTACTCACTTGAGCTTGCTCAAGACCTCAAGGCAATCCATGGTCTGAATGCTGAAGCGGAACTCGCAAACATTCTCTCAACTGAGATTCTTGCTGAGATCAACCGTGAAGTTATCCGTACCATCTACAAGATTGCTGAACAGGGTGCTGTAGAAAACACCGCTACTGCTGGTGTATTCGACCTCGACATCGACTCCAACGGTCGTTGGTCTGTTGAGAAGTTCAAGGGTCTTCTGTTCCAAATCGAAAGAGATGCAAACAGAATCGCTCAGAGAACTCGTCGCGGCAAGGGTAACATCATCATGTGCTCTGCTGACGTTGCTTCAGCACTGACCATGGCTGGTGTTCTTGATTACACCCCTGCACTCAACGCTAACCTGAACGTTGATGATACTGGTAACACCTTTGCTGGTACAATCCAAGGCAAGTATCGCGTATATATCGATCCTTATTCGGCAAACCTGGCTGCTGATAACAGCGGTCTGGCACAAGGCAGCAACCAATACTACGTTGTTGGTTATAAGGGTTCTTCCCCTTATGATGCTGGTCTGTTCTATTGCCCATATGTTCCTCTCCAAATGGTTCGTGCCGTTGGTGAGAACACCTTCCAGCCTAAGATCGGCTTTAAGACCCGCTACGGTATCGTTGCAAACCCATTTGCAGAAGGTACTGATCAAGGTCTGGGTCGTCTTCGCGTTAACAGCAACCGCTACTATCGTCGCGTTGCTGTTAAGAACCTCATGTGAGTCATTCTCACAAGAGAACTCAGAGGGTCTTTCGAGACCCTCTTTTTTTATCTAAATAGTTAGAAAAAGATGGCAGTCGGTAACGCATTTAATAATCAGATACAGAATCGAAACTTTCTGTCCCCGATTGGTTTTAAATTCATGTTAAATAGGGCGCCCAAAGTTGCTTTTTTAAGTAATACGGCTAATATTCCAGGAATGACTCTTGGTGTAGCAATTCAACCATCTTATCTTAAAGATATTGATAATCCTGGAGATAAAATTGTTTTTGAAGATTTTACTTTGAGATTTCTCGTAGATGAAGATCTTGAAAATTACATGGAAATTCAAAACTGGATGAGGGGCCTTGGATATCCAGAGTCTTTGAAAGAAATCTATGATTTGCAAAACAAACAATCCAAAGTCAATACTTCATCATCAAAAATGATGAATATCTACTCTGATGGAACTTTGCAAGTAATGACAAGTAGCAATAATACAAATTTTAAAATTAAATTTAAGGATTTGTGGCCATACTCATTATCCACACTTGAGTTTAATGCAACCGATACTGATGTTCAATACTTTACAGCAGACGTATCTTTCAAGTATACTATCTACGATATAGTTGATTTAAATGGCGATCCCTTATGAATATTGATCTTGATATGATTCAAAGTATGTGGGAAAAAGATTCCAAAATTGATATTGATAATCTTCATACAGAATCTTTAAACATTCCAGCACTACATGCAAAATACTTTGATCTTTATAACAATTTAGTTCTTCTCAAGAAAAAGGCAGAGCAGCAAAAAAGAAATATTCGTCACGAAAGATATGAATATTATGCTGGAAAAGCAGATCCAGATGTCTATGTAGAGAATCCATTTCCCAAAAAAATCAGGGATAAGGATACGATGCAAAAATATTTGGATGCGGATGAGAAATTGTCTAATGTCAATCTCAAAATTGACTACTATGAAACTATGCTAAATTACTTAGAGAGCATTCTTAAGGTAATTCAAAATAGAACATACCAAATTAAAAATGCAATTGAATTTGTAAAATTCCAGGCAGGTTATGGTTGATAATACAAACTTAGTTATCAGTAAGTCGAACGAAGTTTTTCTTAAGATACGAACAGAACCTCATATTGAGTATGAACTGAGAGATCATTTCAAATTTGAAGTTCCAAATATGAAATTCATGCCTCAGTACAGAAATAAACACTGGAATGGCGAAATACATTTATTTGACACAAGAAGCAAACAAATCTATGTCGGTCTTTTAGATAAAATTGTCAATTTTTGTAATCAATATGGATACACATATAAGTTTGAGGATAATAAGTTTTATGGACTTCCATTTGAAATAAATGAAAATATTTCCTATGAAGGCGTAAAGGATTATATGCAATCTATTTGTACTCATTCTCCGCGACAGTACCAAATAGAGGGAGTATATGATGCTTTACGACACAATCGAAAGCTATTGATAAGTCCAACTGCGTCAGGAAAAAGTCTGATGATTTACGCCCTCGTGAGATACTATGTGGATAGAGGGCAAAAAATTCTTTTAGTTGTCCCAACGACATCTCTTGTAGAGCAGATGTACAAGGATTTCCAGGACTATGGATGGGATGTTGAGTCATATTGTCACCGTATCTATTCGGGTAGAGAAAAAACAAATGAACATTCTGTTACAATCACAACTTGGCAATCAATTTATAAATTAGAACGTTCATTTTTTGAGGATTACAATGTTATTATAGGCGATGAGGCACATCTTTTCAAGAGTAAATCCCTTATATCTATCATGACAAAACTTCATCATGCAAAATATCGTTTTGGATTTACTGGAACTCTTGATGGTACACAAACTCATAAATGGGTTCTTGAAGGATTGTTTGGACCATCTTATAAGGTTACTAAGACTGCAGAATTAATGGAGCAAGGACACCTTTCAACATTAGATATTAACTGCATTGTTCTTAAACATCCTCCACAAAAATTTGAAACTTATGAAGACGAAATTCAATATCTTATCTCTCACGAAAAAAGAAACAAGTTTATTTCCAATTTAACTTTAGATCTCAAAGGAAATACATTAGTTCTTTATAGTCGGGTTGCCACCCATGGAGAACCCTTATTTAATCTGATAAATACACATAAGCGAGATGATCGTAAAGTATTTTTTGTTCATGGTGGAGTGGATGCGGAAGAAAGAGAACTCGTAAGAGAAATTACTGAAAAAGAAAATAACGCAGTAATTGTTGCATCTTACGGAACATTTAGTACTGGTATTAATATTAAAAATTTACACAACGTCATTTTTGCTTCGCCAAGTAAATCACGAATTCGAAATTTACAAAGTATCGGAAGAGTTTTAAGAAAAGGAAAAAATAAAACCAAAGCAATTCTTTATGATATTTCTGACGATTGCACGTACAAGTCAAGAAAAAATTATACTCTCAATCACCTCATCGAAAGAATTAAAATTTATAATGAAGAAAATTTTAACTATGAAATAATTACAATTCAATTAAAACAATGATGGAAGAAGATTTTTATGCAACTCTTAAATTAAAAACAGGAGAGGAAATTTTTGCTAAGGTATGTGCTGAAGAGATGGAAGATAAAACAATCCTTTTAATTTCTTATCCTGCATCAATTAGTGAAGTTAAAACGAGAATGGGAATCTGTGGTTATAAGTTAGAACCATGGCTTAAAACAACCTCCGAAGACATGTTCATTCTGAACATGGATGATATCCTCACTATGTCTGAATCATATGATATTGAAATGATTTCCATGTATCAATCTTATGTTCGTCAATATCAAAAACTTCAAAACAATCAATCAAAAATCAGTAGAAAGATGGGATACGTAGCGAATGTCAATGATGCTAAGGAAATTCTAGAAAAGATCTTTAAAAGTAGCTAAGCCTCATCTTCAAACCGGACAAAGGTATTCTACTGATAATTTAAAGACTTGTCAAGCCCTGTATAAGATGTTATAATACCTACATATTAAATTAGAATGTCTTATGATAACAACAGCAGTAATGACTAAAAGAAAAAGATCTGAACATTACGTTAATAACAAAGAATTTCTTGCCGCATTAATTAAGTATAGGGAAGATAGAGAAATTGCGAAGATTCAAGGAAATCCGCAACCTCAGATTCCACGATACATTGGGGAATGCTTTTTAAAGATTGCAACTCATTTATCCTTTAAACCAAATTTTGTTAATTACATGTTTAAGGATGATATGATTTGTGATGGCATTGAAAATTGTGTTCAGTATATTCATAATTTTAATCCAGAGAAATCTCAGAATCCTTTTGCTTACTTCACTCAGATTATTCACTACGCATTCCTGAGACGCATTCAGAAAGAAAAGAAGCAACTGGAAATCAAAAATAAAATTCTTGAAAGAACTGGATTTGATCAAGTCTTTGAAGACGGCTCGGTTGACGGATCAAACTATTCCGACTATAATAGCATCAAAGATGCGATTCATAGTAAGTTAAGATATTGATAGAATAAATAAGCAGTAGACCATAACCACACAACTGGAAAAATTAGAGGGTTATTGTGCAATAAATGCAATCAAGGATTGGGATTTTTTAATGATAACCTTGACTTGCTTCAAGAAGCTGTGCTATACTTGAAACAACACTCTGATTAATATGAAAGTCGCAATTATTACCGACACTCATTATGGTGCAAGAAAAAACTCAAAACTTTTTCATGATTATTTTAAAAAGTTTTACGATAACGTTTTCTTTCCCACAATAGACAAGGAAAGAATAAAAACAATTATTCATATGGGTGATGCTTTTGATAGTAGGAAAGGAATTGATTTTTCTGCCCTCTCTTGGGCTAAGAATAATATTTTTGATCCGATCAAAGAAAGAGGGATTGTATTGCATTTAATTGTTGGTAATCATGACAGTTACTATAAAAATACTAACGAAGTAAATGCTGTGGATTTACTACTTCGTGAATATGATAATGTAACGGTTTATGCTCAACCAACTGAAGTAAAATTAGATCAGTTAAACGTTCTTTTTATTCCTTGGATCAATCAAGAAAATGAGGAAGTTACTTTTAAAACTATTCAAAAGACAACTTGCACTTGTGCGATGGGGCATCTTGAACTCCAGGGATTTAGAGTTAATCGACAACTCGTCATGGAGCATGGACTGGAGAGCAAACTATTTGAAAAATTCGAACGTGTCTTCTCAGGACATTATCATACTCGATCAACCGATGGTAAAGTCTTCTACTTAGGAAATCCTTATGAAATGTTTTGGACTGATGTAGGCGATCAACGTGGGTTTCATATTTTCGATACTGAAACATTAGAACTCACGCCAGTCAATAATCCTTATAGACTTTTTTATAATATTTACTACGAAGACACTCCATATCAGACATTTGATTCTACAGAATATCAAAACAAAATTGCAAAGGTTATTGTTAGAAAAAAAACTGATCCAAAGAAATTTGAGAAGTTTATTGATAAACTTTATTCTTCTAATGTTGCAGAACTCAAAATTGTAGAGAACTTCCAGATTCAAGAGTCAGAGGAGTTTGAAGCTTTTGAAAATGAAGATACTCTATCTATCTTAAATCGATATATAGAAGAAGCGGAGGTTGGAATGGATAAATCTACGATTCAAAAAATTATCCAAGATGTTTATCAGGAAGCATGTGAGATGATTTAAATGTTTATTCTAACACTTGAGGGTCGAGAAACTGAGGGTGCATATGCTGTTCAAAATGAAGATGGAGAACAAATTCTTTATCTTTTTGAAGAAGAGGATGATGCTACTCGTTTTGCTATAATGTTAGAAGATGATGGATATCCTGAAATGCATGTAATTGAAATTGATGATGATTTAATTATTGCAACTTGCGAAATGCATAATTATCAATATACTATAATTACTAAAGATGATCTTGTGATTCCCCCCGACGATAATGATTTTATTTGAAAAAATTTCTTGGAAAAATTTTCTATCAACTGGCAACCAACCAATTGAAATAGATTTTCAAAAAAATACAACAACATTGATTGTTGGGACAAATGGTGCTGGAAAATCTACCATTTTGGATGCACTTACCTTTTCATTATTTGGTAAACCTTTTCGCAAGATTAACAAACCACAACTTGTCAATAGTGTTAATGAAAAGGATTGTAGAGTTGAAGTTGAATTTTCAATTGGCAAAACAAACTGGAAAGTTATTCGCGGCATCAAACCAGCAGTGTTTGAAATCTATCGAAATGATTCTCTTTTAGACCAATCATCAGCTGCTTTGGATCAGCAGAAATGGTTGGAACAAACAGTTCTCAAAATGAACTATAAGTCGTTCACTCAAATTGTCATTTTGGGTTCAAGTACTTTTGTCCCCTTTATGCAACTTCCTGCTGCTCATCGCCGCGAAGTCATTGAAGATCTATTGGATATTAAAATCTTTTCTTCTATGAATACCATTATCAAAGAAAAGATTCGTCAAACAAGAGAAGAAATTAAAACTTTAGAGTTGAAAAAGGAATCCTTCAAAGATAAAGTGGAGATGCAACAAAACTTTATTGAAGAACTGGAGAACCGTGGCAATGCCAATATTAATACCAATAAAGAAAAGATTGCCAAGTTAGATAGTGAAGTTGGCATTTATATGACTCAAAATGCAGTTACTGAGGAAGAAATATACAAGTATGTCAAAGAGCAAGAAGATGTTATTGGTGCCGATGATAAGTTAATAAAACTGAATAATTTAAAAGGTAAAGTGTCTCAGAAAGTATCTACGATTACTAAAGAGCATAAGTTCTTTACTGAAAATACGGTTTGTCCTACTTGCACTCAAACGATTGAAGAAGAGTTTCGATTAAATAGAATTGAAGACGCTCAAAATAAAGCAAAGGAACTTCAACAAGGTTATCAAGACCTAGAAGAATCTATAAAGGTAGAACAAGAACGAGAGCGTCAATTCATTGCTCTATCTAAGGAGATCTCAAAACTAAACAATGAAATTTCTCAAAACAATACTCGGATATCACTCAACCAGAGACAAATCCGAGACCTTGAACATGAAATTCAAACTATTACCAATCAACTTGAAAACCGAAATATTGAACATGAGAAATTAGAATCCTTTAAAGAAAACTTAAAAACAACATACTCTGAATTAGCGGAGAAAAAAGACTCGATCAACTACTACGATTTTTCGTATAGTTTGCTTAAAGACGGTGGAGTTAAAACTAAAATCATCAAGAAGTATTTGCCTTTGATTAATCAGCAGGTGAATCGTTATTTGCAAATGATGGACTTCTACATTAACTTTACTCTTGATGAAGAATTTAACGAAACCGTCCAATCACCTATTCATGAAGACTTTTCTTATGCTTCATTTAGTGAAGGTGAAAAGCAGAGAATTGATTTAGCACTTTTATTCACATGGAGAGAAGTAGCTAAATATAAAAATTCAGTTTCTACAAACCTTATGATTCTAGATGAAGTATTTGATAGTTCTCTTGACAGTCAAGGAACTGATGAGTTTCTCAAGATTATTCGTTATGTCATTAAAGATGCTAATATTTTTATTATTTCCCATAAGACTGGTATGGAGGACAAATTTCAAAGTGTCATAAAGTTTGATAAAGTCAAAGGTTTCTCGTGTATGATGTCCTGATTCATCTAAGAACAATGCAAGTCCCTAACCGATTTCACCACTCTAAGAAAGAACAAAAACGAAAACTTAAACCGCAAGCACTGCGTCAGGCAAAAGCACGCCTGTCCCAGTTCAAAAAGCGTCACATGAACCGCTCCAATGGGGCGGTTTCGTCGTATTATGGCTGAAGATAAAGAACACACCAATGTCTGTTAATCACGAAGTCAAAGGACAACTTGCCCGTCTGCTTGCCACTGAGGATCTTGTGGTAGAGCATAAAAAGTGTGAGACTGCACAGTTTAACGTTCATACTCGTGTGTTGACTCTGCCGATGTGGGAAAAGGCAAGCAACACTGTGTATGACCTGTTAGTTGGTCATGAGGTTGGCCACGCTCTCTATACTCCTGATGAGGATTGGATGGAGGACTACAAAATTCCTCTGCAGTTCGTTAATCTTGTGGAAGATGCTCGCATTGAGAAACTGATGAAGCGTCGTTATGCCGGACTGAACAAGACATTCTTCAACGGTTATAAGGAACTTGCTGATGAAGATTTCTTTCAACTTGAAGGTGAAAAAGTTGATGAGATGAATCTTGCCGATCGTGCAAATCTTTATTTTAAGATTGGCAACTTTCTCAATCTTCAGTTTAATCAAGAAGAACAAGATATTATTAATCTGATTGATAAGTCCGAAACTTTTGCTGAAGTGCTTGAAGCCGCAAAAGTTCTTTACGAATATTGCAAGAAAAAGAAAGACGAAGAAACCAAAATTAATTTTGATGTTCACAATCAAGAGGTGGGTTCCTCAAGTAATTCTCCTTCGGATTTTGATGATCAACAATCTGGTGAGAATGATCAACCAGAATCTTCTGGTGGTGATGGATCTGGATCTGATGCGTCTTCTGAATCTAAAAAAGAAAAATCTGCTGCTCCTCAAGGTGGGGAAAAGAATGATCCTGAGGTGAAGACGATGGAAACGCTTGAAGAAGCCATTCGTGATCTTGTGAATAATTCTGGTTATGATAATACTTATTTGGAAATTCCAAAGATTGATGTTGATACTTTAATTATTAAAAACGCAGAAGTACATAAGTCTTGTCAAATTTCTTGGAATATGTATAATGATTCAAAATATTTTCCTGAAGATGTTTTTGCCGAATCTGACAAAGAGTATCGTGAATTTAAACGTTCGGCACAGAAAGAAGTCAACTATCTGGTAAAAGAATTTGAATGCCGTAAGGCAGCAGATTCTTATGCTCGTGCTTCAACTGCTCGCACGGGTGTTCTTGACTGCACTAAACTTCATACTTACAAATATAATGAAGATCTATTCCGCAAAGTAACTACTCTTGCTGATGGTAAGAATCACGGTCTGGTGTTTATTCTGGACTGGTCTGGTTCAATGCAAGATGTGATGCTTGATACTGTCAAGCAACTCTTCAATCTTGTGTGGTTTTGTAAAAAGGTGAATATTCCCTTTGAAGTTTATGCATTCACTCACGATTATCCTCGTGTTCGTTACGATGAAAATAACAAAGCCATTATGCCCCAAGAACCTTATGAAAAACGTGATGGAATCATTTCAATTCCTGAGTGGTTTTCTCTGATGAATATGTTGACAAGTAAAGTCAATGGTAAGGAACTTGAAGCGCAAATGATCAACATTTATCGAATTGCAAAGTCATTTGCTCGTTGTTCTTATACCTCTTATAGTGTTCCTCTTGGTTGGAATCTTTCCGGAACTCCTTTGAATGAAACACTCGTTTGTCTTCATGAAATTCTTCCAAAGTTTCAGAAAGAGTATAAACTACAAAAAGTTCAATGTGTTGTTTTGACTGATGGTGAAGCATCACCTCTGAAGTGCCACAAAGAAGTTCATCGTCAGTGGGAAGATGGACCTTATATTGGAACTGTAAATATCAATCCAAATACTGCTTTTCTTCGAGATCGTAAAACTGGAAATACCTATTCTCTAAATGTTGAATGGTATAATTTTACTGATGTTCTTCTTCGCAATCTCCGCGATCGTTTTCCAACAGTAAACTTTATTGGTATTCGTGTTCTTGAATCTCGTGATGCTGGATCTTTCATCCGTCGTTATTATGGATATGGAGAGGAGTATGATCGCGTAAGTTCTTTTTGGCGAAAGGAAAAAACCTTTTCCATTAAGAGTTCTGGATATCACAAATACTTTGGTATCTCTGCAACTGCTTTGGGTAATGAAACCGAATTTGATGTTGCTGAAGATGCTTCCAAATCTCAAATCAAATCTGCATTTGTTAAGAGTTTGAAGAGTAAAAAACTCAACAAAAAAGTTCTTGGCGAATTTGTGGAACTTGTTGCCTGATAAATATTTAAAATATGTTCGGGCAGATGAAGACTTTTCAAGAATTTATGATAGAATGTTATTCTATTCAAGAGACTTCTCTTACTCGTGTAATGAGAAAGACTGAAAAGGGTGGAACAGCAATTCTTTCTGGACAAAGAGGAGACAAATCTAAAAAAGAAAATAAAGCAAGATCTGCTAGAACAGAAAGAAGAATCAGAGGAGCAGGCCTTCCAGGGCCTACAAAAGTCTCTGGACGTTACACCGAAAATCCAGGAACCCCACAAGAGAAGAAAGTTGGTGAGAAATCACATGTAGTTTCTTCTGGTAAAATGGGTAAGAAAAGATTTAAAAAAACAATTCAGAAACTTGGAACTGAAGGTGGACTAAAGCATAAACGTAATGTTAAAGGTTCATCAAAGGATGATCAAGATTCAGTATTGATTCAACGTAAACCGAAGAGTGATGCAACTCTTAAAGGAACTTCTAAGACATCTTGGCCTGGCAAAGGTAAAAATGTCAAAGTTGGAAAAATGAAACCAGGTAGAACTGGCGAATTTGATACTAAAGTAAAAAATAAAACATTCACATATGAAAACTAAATTTCCACTTGAACATGTTGTTAAGTATGACACCAAAGAAGTTTGGGTGTTGTGTCAAAGTTCAATCACTGCTATGGGTATTCCTGCTATAGTTGAAAAATATTATCCAGGATATAAAGGTCATTGTGCTAGTAAAGAATATTTGGAGACACTTCGGAACCAGTTGGCAAACTGACACAAGGGGGGTTTTAAACCCCTTTTTTTGTTCTATTATGGCTTTGTTGAGAAAACCACCTAACTAAATTATGCCTCGCAAACTTGCTTTGAAAGACGAACAACTCATTGCATCTATTCAAGAACTTTACGGTTCGGAAATCACTTCTGGTGATCTGAAGGGTTTCTGTGCTTCTCGTAGTTTAAACTATCAAACTGTGACCCGTCGTCTTGAACAATATAAAACTGCTCGTGGTCGTTGGAATCTTGAAGTGACGCAAGAACGTGTTGAAGAGATTGAGCGTTCGTTTCAAAACGTGTCTGTTCTTCCTGAAGTTCATCAAAACCTTATTCCTGATAAAGATGATACCTTCGTCAAGTTTGGTAACTTTAACGATATTAAAAAAATTATTCAATCCAGTCTTTTCTATCCAACATTCGTCACGGGTCTTTCTGGTAATGGTAAAACGTTCAGTGTTGAGCAAGCATGTGCTCAACTGAAGCGCGAACTTATCCGTGTCAACATTACCATTGAAACTGATGAGGATGATCTCATTGGTGGTTTCCGTCTCGTGAATGGTGAGACTGCCTGGCACAATGGACCTGTAGTAGAAGCACTTGAGCGTGGTGCAGTGTTGTTGTTGGATGAAATTGATCTAGCATCCAATAAGATTTTGTGTCTGCAATCTATTCTTGAAGGTAAAGGTGTCTTCCTGAAGAAGATTGGTCGTTTTGTAAAACCTGCTGCAGGATTCAACGTGATTGCTACTGCCAACACCAAAGGTAAGGGTAGTGATGACGGCCGTTTCATTGGCACCAATGTGCTTAACGAAGCTTTTCTTGAGCGTTTTCCTGTGACCTTTGAGCAGTCTTATCCTGCTCCTGCTACCGAGCAGAAGATCTTGGAAGGTATTGCTCTGGATCTGGATGTGGAAGATCGTGACTTCTGTAAGAGGTTGGTTGACTGGGCAGACATCATCCGTAAGACGTTCTATGATGGTGGTATTGAGGAAATCATCAGCACTCGCCGTCTGGTTCACATCATCCGTGCCTACAGCATCTTCCAAGACAAAGCAAAGGCGATCCAAGTGTGTGTGAACCGCTTTGATGATGAAACCAAGCAGTCCTTCCTGGAACTGTATGATAAGGTGGATGCTGATTTCCAGATGCCTACCGAACCTAAACTTGAAATTGAGGGCGGATGGCAAGTTGACATGGACACTACAAACTGATATAATTGGGGAAGGTAAATGTGCCTTCCCCTGCAAATGATTTTACTTTATTGTTATTATGAGCGAATCTAAAAATCATCTTTGGAAATACAACGAAGATAAAATCCTCAAAGATGTTGAGGTGTACGTAACTAGTACTTATGGTAGTCACTACTGTGGACACAATGAAGAATATAGTGATATCCAAACTATTGACTTGATGGCAGCAAAGGATCTTGCTCCTGGTTTTTGCCAAGCAAACATCCTTAAGTATGGCAGCCGTTATGGTGATAAGGATGGACGCAGCAAACGCGATTTGCTTAAAGTGATTCACTATGCTATGCTTCTGCTTCACTTTGACGGACATTATTCCCGTCGAGATAATGGACTTACTGAGTTCCGCTGATTATTATGAAACTGAAACCTCAAACTATGAAACTCTCTGATAAAACTCTTACAGTATTGAAGAACTTTTCTTCTATCAATCAATCCATTCTGTTCAAGGAAGGTAAGCAACTGCGAACCATTTCTGTGATGAAGAATATTCTTGCAGAAGCGACAATTGAAGAAGAACTTCCCAAAGATTTTGGTATCTATGATCTGAATCAATTTTTGAATGGATTGAATCTGCATCAGAATGCCGAACTTGATTTTCAGAATGATGGTTATGTTGTGATTAAGGAAGGTAAGTCTAGGTCTAAGTATTTCTTTGCAGATCCTAATGTAATTGTAACTCCTCCAGACAAATCTATTTCACTTCCCAGTGAAGATGTTTGTTTCCTTCTTGATACTAAAGAACTTGACAAACTACTCAAGGCTGCTGCAATCTATCAACTGCCAGATCTTTCTGTGGTTGGTGAGAACGGTGTAATCAAACTGGTGGTTCGTGATAAGAAGAATGATACTTCTAACGAATACGCTATTGTGGTTGGTGAGGCCGATTCTGAGTTTGTGTTCAACTTCAAGGTGGAGAACATCAAGATTATTCCTGGTGCCTACGATGTGGTGGTGTCTTCTAAACTTCTGTCACAATTCACGAACACCAAGTACAACCTGAAGTATTATATTGCTCTGGAACCTGATTCTACTTTTGGATGAATATTTTCGTAACGTCGCCATTTCCTGCCGAGAGTGCTATTTGTCTCCCTGATAAACATATTGTCAAGATGCCTCTGGAGTGCTGTCAGATGCTTTCCATTGTGGCATCTGAAAAGTGGGGTCATAACTACGGCACTCTTCCCAAGTCAGATGGAACTCCATATGCAACTGAGAAGGGTGCTTTTCGTAATCATCCTTGCACTCAATGGGCAGCAAAGTCAATCGACAATGCTTATTGGTTAATCAAGTGGGGAATGAATTTGTGTGATGAGTATTTTTTGAGGTATAACAAAGTACACTCGTGCTATAATACTTTAGTTCACGCATATTATATTTTTCCCAAAGGTAAGATTACGAACGTAACTCCTTTTGCAAGAGCAATGCCCAATGAGTATAAACTTGACGAAAGCATTGACACTTTTACTGCTTACAAGATGTACATTGCATCCAAACCTTGGGTTGCATCTAATTATCTTCGTATGCCGCAACGAAAACCTGACTGGGTAAACTAAATTATGGCAAGTGAATTTCTTTTTGTGGAGAAGTATCGTCCTCAAGTAATTGAAGATTGTATTCTCCCCGATGATACTAAAAAAACATTTAAGGAGTTTGTTGCAAAGGGGGAGATTCCTAATCTTCTTCTTGCTGGCCCTCCTGGTGT
>Ga0194115_10001894_pt1 | contig 25762 bp, 31 predicted proteins | sample TA2MahsurfametaG_3_FD_148656 | JGI IMG/M metagenome (GOLD analysis project Ga0194115, IMG submission 148656) | Freshwater microbial communities from Lake Tanganyika, Tanzania - TA2015002 Mahale S4 surface | ecosystem: Environmental > Aquatic > Freshwater > Lake | place: Tanzania: Lake... | reverse complement strand
CGTCTGCTCTAGGACATCAACATTTGCATTCGTTTCTACATTCAGCGGGTTAAATGCTAAGCGAAAAATTTCTCTGGGACTTGGTTTGAAGATTATTGCCAAATACACACAAACCATACTTAAAACAAGTAGGCCTGGAATCATGATTTGCATGAATACCCTAGCACGTTTCATCAATATTCTTTAGGAAAAACAAACCCACTTCTTTTGGTATTCAATTGTTTAATCATTTGTTTGATTAAATCACTTTTTATTTTTAAATGCGGAGGAATTGACAACGCTTCTCCTAAGGTTTCATAAGGTTCTTCTTCATCAATAAAACCAGGTCCATCAGTGGCAAATTCAAAGAGAACTTTGGGATAGATGCGCGCATAAAGTGATTGGAAATAGTATCGATCCACAAATCCTGAATTGGGAATTTGATTTTGCAGTAAATGCACTCGCCATTCATCGAGTTCTTCTCTATCTTTGATTCTGAATGCAACATGGTGAACACTGCCATACCCTTGAATGGCTTGCCCCATCATCCGTTGATAATCAATCACGACACCAGCGCCATTTCCTTTGGGTGTCATTTCGTATAGTGACATCGATACTTCTTTCAGAATCAAGGTTAAACCCATCACTTGGGTTAATTGTCGATGCATCAATTCCCATTCATTCACGCGAATAAAAATTGGCCCGAGACCAATAATGGCAAATTCATCAGGCACTGGACCAAGATGCCAAGGTTCTCCGGCAGCAACCCCTGGAATTTTTTCATCAGACACCAAGGTATACATTTGTTCATCAAAATCCATAAAATTTAGCCATTTACGACCGAACATCGTTTTGATCGGTTCATGTTTAACTTGATAACGTTGAAAACGTTTTAACCAATACGCTAAACTTTGGTCATCTTTCACTCGGAACGAAGTCCGATAAATTTCATTTGTGCCACGGACGGCTTTTGGAGATTTAGCAAAATCAAAGAACGTCATATCGGTTCCAGGATTACCGCGATCGTCTGCAAAGAAAAGATGATAAGCGCGAATGTCATCTTGATTGACGGTTTTTTTTACTAACCTTAAACCAAGGACTCTCGTGAAAAATTGATAGATTTCATTCGCAGATGACGTAATCGCGGTGACGTGATGAATGCCACCTAATGGTAAGGGTTTTGTGCTCATAATGTTAAATCTCCTAAAACAAAAAAAGTAAGATTGCCTTTGGTTAAGATGTCGCCTTCAGCATTCATTAATTCCACAGAAGTTCTTAGTAAAGACCGACCAGCATGAATCACTTTTCCTTTGGCGATGATGTGAGTAGAGATATTCGCAGCCTTGATATACGACACATTTAATTCAATGGTGACAATCCTTTTCATTTTGGTGAGTGATGCAATGGCGGCCACGGTATCAATCAAACCTGCTAACGCACCACCATGAACAGCACCGAATCGGTTTAAATGATCCGGTTTCGCTTGCCAATGCACTTCCGCTTCACCATCTTCGAGTTTGATAATTCGCGGATTGATAAAGTGATCAAAATTTTTTTCCGCGATCATCGTTATATAGTGTGATTTTAGTTTTTCAATTAGGTCTTTTTTTATCATAAAAGCATTTTAGATGCGTTATTTTTCCTTAATACATATAATAAACGCAACTGACACATATTTCTATGAATTTACAATCGAAGTTCAGTTTAAAAAGGGAGAAGATTGTTATGCTAAAACCAATTCGCCTTGTTGCCATCGGTATCGCACTCGTGGGTTGTGCTACTTCTTCATCTGATGTGATGTCTTCATCAGTGGCATTCACAACTTCAACCGTTATCATTTCGACCAGTTCAAACGAAATTCAATCAAGTGAAGTCAACTCATCATCGATTCCTGCGACGAGTACAATCGTCACCTTAAATTCTAAATGGTCAATTGCAATGGGTGGTGCAACCCTGACTCAGTTCTATTCGGTAAGTGAAAATTTAACCCAAAACTTAACGTCAACTAAAGTAATTGAAGTCCAAAGAGTATTTAATCTAGATGGTAGTTTTTACGGGTTTGTTTACGAAGCCTTAGTCGATGGCAATGGTGGAAGAAACTCCAACCGTTTTAGAGTGGGGTTGGCTAATTCCATTTACTTGGGTTTTCAAGGGGTTGAGGACCGAGAACACGGAAACTTTGGTGACATCATTATTAATGCACTTAAAAATGATTTAAAGGGAAAGGCTGCCGTTTATGCTAACGCTTGGGAAATTATGATTTCTGCAAATGAAACCGTTGCCGCTGGTACGGCTTCAGAAACCATTAACCCCATCGCCGATGCACTTGAATCGATTACTGCTCACTATTTATCGCAAATTAATGTAGAATAAAATTAAGGAAATCATTATGCCAAAACCATTTATTCCACCGATGAAAGGTAACAAAACTCCGTTTGTACCTAATCAACCAAAACCAGTTGGCAATCGCCCACCTGTCACCATGCCAAAACCAATGACCAGACGTCCGGGCGGTCGTGGCGGTTAATCCACTTTATTTCTTAACAATTCTAAGGTCATCTTTTAATTGAAACGATGACCTTTTTTATTTATGATTATCAACAATGGAACGAATCATCATTGGGATTGCTGGCGGCACTGCATCAGGTAAAACAACCTTGGCAGATGTCTTACTCTCTGAATCAGGTAACGGGAATGCGGTGATTATTCGTTTGGATAATTATTATCGTAATCGTACCGATTTAAATTTTGAAAAAAGAGCGGCGCTCAATTACGATCATCCCGATGCTTTTGATGTAACGTTAATTCTCGAACAATTAAATGCTTTAAAAAACGGCACTGCCATTCCACAACCGACTTACGATTTCAAAAACCATCTTCGAGCGAATGCAACGATTAAAACAAGCCCTGCTCCTGTGATTATCGTTGAAGGAATTCTAACGTTTGCAATCCCTGCATTATTAACGATGTTAGACTTTAAAATTTACGTCGATACTCCAGCTGATATTCGAGTTTTAAGACGTGTGAAACGGGATATTGAAGAACGTGGTCGTAATTTTAAGAGCATTACTAACCAATATCTTCAAACGGTTAGACCAATGCATGATTTATTTGTCGAACCCTCAAAAATCCACGCGGATATTATCGTTCCTGAAGGCGCATTTAACCCAAAAGCAACCGACTTATTATTGACCAAAGTTGCCTCACTAGTATCTGAATTTCATCAAGCAGAAAAGAAAAAAAAGAAGTAATTACTTCTTTTTCATCGCCAGCTTATGAGCGGCTTCTATTTTTAATCTAACTCTTTCAAATTCTTTGGGATCATTGATATCACCCAGTTCTAAAAATAAGACTTTATTCTTGTCGACTTTATAATTTTTAAAAATGCGATTTAAAACATCATAATAGTTGTCATAGTGAAAGTTTAAGTAATCTTCTTGGCCTTTTTCAATCGTTCTACCACGTTTTCTCACATAGCGGAATAATTCATCTTTGGGTCTCATCAATACCACTTGCATGTCGAGATCGGGAAGACGTTTTAGGTGAGCATCGGCAATTGCATACGTTAATGCCACTTCGGTGGCACTCATAAATCCTTCCAGTCTTAACATTTCGGCAAACACAAGATTGGAATACAAGGTGGAATCACAGATGACGTGAGGCAGGTCTTTGGTTTTCCACATCAAGAGGAATAAGGCACTATAAAAAGCATTTTGAGAGAGGAGGGCAAAGGTTTCTTTATCTTCATAAAAATAAGGTAAATATGGATTCTTTTCTACCGGTTCTTCTAATAATGGATATTTATAATAATCAGCGAGCATTTTCGCGAGTGTTGACTTACCTGAACCTATCGGTCCTAAAATCCCAATACGCATGATCTCATCTCCTTTAAATCTTTCATTATTATAGCGATGATTGGGGGGTTGAAAACCAAAGAATGATGGGAACTATAATAACCACCAAATTCGGTGTTTATTTATCGCAAAATATCGAATTGTTAAGTTTAACCTAAATCGATTTTTTTCCCTTTTAATTTAAAGATGACGGCTTCACAAATATTTTTCGTATGATCTCCCGCTCTCTCGAGGGTACGAATGATGTTAAAGGTATCTAATAAACTCATGACGTTGGTAGTATTGACCACTTTAGGAATTTCATGAAACGCTTTTTTGAGTTTGGCGTCAATAAATTGATCTTGGGCGGCAATGGTATAAGATTCTTCCAAAACGGGTTTAAAAAATAAACTCGTCGCCATTTGAAACATTTTCATAAAATCATCAAACATATCATTGATATATAACTTGAATGGATCATAGAGTGGCTTGGTTAAAATAATAAATTCAGAGATTGTTTTCGCATAATCCCCAATGCGCTCCACATCGTTGGCAACCCGAATCATCGCGATAGCAGAACGTAAATCCCTCGCAACAGGGGCTTGCGTTGCTAAAAATGAAAGCACTGATTCATTGATCAATTCGTCTAGATTATTAACTTGCTCATCACGTTTAATAATTTGAATGGCTAATTTTGTATCATTGGTCTCTAACGCTTTCTTAGCGTCGCGGTGCATCGACAACACTAAATCAATCATCTCTTTGAGATTTTTTTCTATTTCTCTAATTTCTGTTTCAATTAAAGTGGTCATATTTACTCCTATCCAAACCTTCCGGTAATATAACTTTCTGAACGGGGATCTTTCGGTGTTGCGAAGAATGTTTTTGTTTCTTCTACTTCAATAAGGTCACCAAGTAAGAAGAAGGCGGTTTGATCAGAAATACGGGCGGCTTGTTGCATGGAATGGGTTACGATTACTATAGTATAGTTTTTCTTTAATTCGACAATCAACTCTTCAATTTTGGCAGTGGCAATTGGATCGAGCGCTGAGGTAGGTTCATCCATTAACAACACTTCGGGATTCATAGCTAATGCTCGTGCGATACATAGTCTTTGTTGTTGACCACCTGATAATTCAAGCGCTGAACGCTGTAATCGATCCTTCACTTCTTCGTATAAAGCGGACTTTACCAATGCCTCTTTTACGAGTGCATCCATTTCTTTTTTAGAATAATTTCGTTGGCACCTTGGGCCATACGCGACATTGTCATAAATACTCATGGGGAATGGATTGGGTTTTTGAAACACCATGCCGATACGCTTGCGAATATCAATGACGTCTGTCTTTTGATCATAAATTGAAATATCACCAAACCAAACTCCACCTTGGATGCTAACATCAGGTATCAAATCATTCATCCGATTTAACGTTCTTAAAAATGTGGATTTTCCACATCCAGAAGGACCGATAAGTGCGGTCACGCTTTTTTCAAAAATCGAAAGATTAATGTTTTTTAACGCTTGGTTTTTCCCATAAAATAAAGACAGGTTCTGGGTATCAAATACTTTTTTCATTAGATTACTCCTCCGAGTTTGCCTTTCATAATCTTGCTGGAAATGAATTTAATCAATAAGTTAAGGACTAACACAATTGCCAAGATGATAATGGCAATCGTTGAAGATAGTTCAATATTGGCAGGTTCATCAGTCATCATCGAATAAATATGCACTGCCAAAGAAGTGGATTTATCCGTTAAAGTAATCTCATCCCTCACAATCGAACCGATGGCAAAGATCAACGCCGCAGATTCGCCGACAATTCGACCAATCCCAAGTAATACTGCCGCTAAAATGCCAGGAAGGGCATTAGGAATCACGACTTTAAATGTGGTTTGAGTTCGAGACGCACCCAACGCTAATGAAGCGTTACGGTAATCCATCGGCACGACTTTAAGACTTTCTTCGGTGGTGCGAATCACAATCGGTAATAAAATGACAGAAAGGGTCAACGCCCCAGAAATTAAATTACCACCAGTGGCATTGGTAGTTGCAACCGTAAGTGGAATAAAAATCGCCACCCCTAGCAATCCAAAAATAATAGAAGGGACCCCGGTTAACGTTTCGATGAACGAACGAATTGCGTTCGCGAATTGAGAGTGTTTGGCGTATTCATTCAAATATAAGGCAGCCCCAACCCCAATTGGAATGGCAATGATTAAGGTTAAACCAATCAACCATAGCGTGGTAATAATCGAACCGCCGATGCCACCACCTTTGGTAATGACTTCAATTTCATAAATTGAATTAGAGGATTCGAGTTCATTAATCATTCTTTCAACACCGCGTCTCGCCAATGAAGTAGAACGGTCATTATAAGAAATTTTTTGAATTAAATATTCAGGTAATAAGACAAATTCATTCCCTTCAATTCCTTTATTTGTTAAAGAACTTATGGGTGAATTGGGGTGAATGTAGGCTAGTTGAACTGTCGCTTGGCCTAATAAATCTTGCCCTTGTGAAAAACCAACACCCCATTTATTTGAATAAAAAACCTCAGGATCAAGTGTAATGTTGGGTTCACATAAACAAAATTCATTTTGATCTTCGAGGGGTGCTCCCAAAATGGTAGTCGATTCGTATGGATAGCGAATCAAATCAATGTTAACTAATGACCATCCTTGATTAAATACAAACACTAGAATCGCGCCTAAGGTCAAAAATGAAATCGATGAAAATAAAAAAGTAATACCTTGTAATAAAGCATCGATGACATATCGGAAACTAAATTTAGACATGAACTCGACCAACCTTTGATTTAACGAAGTTTAAAATAAAGTTAACGAGCAAAATAATTACCATTAAGACTAATCCAATCGAAAAGCGAATCGTGTAATCTAAACCAACCGTTTCTTTCATCCCTTGTAACATCGTTGATGTCAGTGTAGCTGTGGTTTCAAATAAGGCAAATGAAATGCCCGAACGTCTAGAACCAGCGACTAAACTAACAGCCGTTGCCTCACCTAAGGCTCTGCCTACTCCAAGGATTGCCGCTGTAAAGATACCCGATTTTGCTGAGGCCAAAACGACTTTAAAGTTTGTTTGCGTAGGCGTAGCACCCAATGCTAATGAACCATGGATTAATTCTTTTTGAACCGCACGAATTGCCACTTCGGCAATGACCGTCATGGTGGGAATAATCATAATTGCCAAAACAATCACCGTGGATAACACTGAAAATCCTGCAGAGGATTGAACCCCAACAATCAGAGATAAGTTATAAACCAAATCCAAGATGACACCCGCGCCAAACAACCCATAAACAATCGAAGGTATCGCGGCAAGAATTTCCGTTACAGTTCTTAAGGTATTGCCTAACGGTTTAGGGGCAATCTTGGCAATAAATAGTGCTGAAAAGATAGAGATGGGCATCGCAATCAATAAACTCAGTAAAGCAATATAAAGCGTACTGATTATCAAATAACCAATGCCATAAGCATTAGAAGCAAACGTGGGGCCATCCAAATAAACAATGCCAGTTAAAAATCTTAATAAGTTAACTTGACCTAAACCATCGTTATCTGAAAAAAAAGGCGATAACCCTCTTTCGATAATGACGATGACAACCATGACGATAAATGAGGCTGATAATAACGCCATAAAAAAAAGAATTTTTTCAACCAATTGATCAATCCATTTTTTAGTGACATTCGTTTTAATGGTCATAAATAAATTATACCGAGGGGTCTCCCTCGGTATAAGGTCTTATTTGTTATGATTTGGTTAGAATTAAAGCGCGGCTTCTGCTGCTAAAGCTTCTGCCCAAGTACGGATTGGATTGGCGGATGCTTTTTCATACATTCTCTTTAAAATATCACCATTGACATTGAGTAATGGGTTGTCTTTGTGAACAATGGCAACGATGGCATCCCAAGCTAATTGACCATATTGAGCTGATGGTAAGGCAACATCGCCAACTTTCTTTTCAGCATCAGCGAAGTTTCTTGAGGCAAAACCAACATCCTTACCGACCGCGGTATCTTTGATTGCAGGATCGTTCGTTCTCTTATACGCATCTCCAGAACCTGTGTGTTCGTGTTCGGCAACAAAGTTCCCACAACGAGGTTTAAAAGAAGCAGTGATGGCCTTCGCAACTTTTTCAATCGAGTCAGAACCACCAAAGCGAACGGTCACAGCACTATTATCTTGATTACAAACTGGATAACTAGCTTTGATGTCATCCCAACGTTGAGTGGCATTTAAAGCAACTGCACCTGCCCCAGCAATGGTGTCTCCACCTTCAATCGTTCCCATGAAGGCAACGAAAGCTTTGGAAATGTTTTCAACGGTAGCAGAAGGGAAATCGTTGTCTGCTCTTAACATCCAGTTGAATGGTCTCTTCAATCCATAGCTGTTATCTAAAACTGTGTCTTCGCTTGCTTCAACATTATTGAAATCCAAAGCTTTGACGTTGTTGTTAACTGAAGATAAGGAGACATAACCAATACCATACTTATCGGAACCGCTCATCGCAGTTAAGATCGCTGTGTTATCAGCGATAACAAATCCATCCGTTAATAAACTATCATTTTTTGCAGCCGTGCTAAATCCGATACCACCCATAAAACCATCACGGGTTCCTGAAGTTGTATCACGTGTGTAAAGAACAATATTGTTCGATGTCGTAAACTCTGGCGCAACAGATGTGGCGGATGAAGCAACAGAATTGTCACTAGACGATGAAACCGTGGTACCGCACGCAGCTAAGATCACTGCAAGTGAGGCAAACAAAGTTCCTTTCTTTAATTGCATGTTCATAGATATCCTCCTTATGAATTCATACGCTCTCAATATAAAGGAGGGATTTGTTAAGTAGATAAAGTTACCGTAAAGAATTAATCAGGGTTAGGTTAAGTGGGGGATTGTTAAAGTAAATGTGGTCCCCTTACCTAACTGACTTGAAACTTCGATGGTGCCTTGATGGGCTTGAACAATGCCCCTCGTGATCGCTAGACCCAGACCACTGCCACCACTGACACGCGTTCTTGCAGCATCTGTACGATAAAAACGATCAAAAATTCTTGCTAGATTTTTAGGTTCAATGCCTCTGCCAGTATCAGCAAAATAAAGAATCAAAGTTTGATTCTTAATTTCACTTGATACTTGAATCGCCCCCTTATCCGTATAGCGAATTGCATTAGAAAGTAAATTGGAAAAAATAAGAAAAAACTTGTCGCGATCAACAAAAATGTTTAATTCTTTAGGTATCTTTATCTTAAATTGAAGTGCCTTTTTATCCAACTCTAACTGATAGACTTGTTTAACTTCTGTTAACAAATCAAGAATCGAAAACTTAGTTTTAATTAGGGTTTGAAAACCATGAGTGCCAATTTTAGATAAGTCGGTTAGTTCATGAATCAAACGTTGTAATCGAGACGATTCACTGGCAATCATCGTTTGAAATTCTTTAGTTTCTTCAGTGGTTAATTTTCTCGTCGATTGATTAAGAATTTCTGAAGCGCCTAAAATGGCCGCGAGAGGCGTTTTAATTTCATGCGATATGTCTGCTAAAAAATCACTTTGAATTTGTTCAAGTTGACTAATCTTTGTGATATCAATTGCCGTCACCATCACACCATAAAATGTTTGATCTAAGAAGAGTGGGGTTAAAGATGATTGAAAAGTTTGGTTGGATAGTTCCCATTGAAATTGAGCGCCTTTTTCTGTGGCCAATCCTTGGTTAATCGTGGACCATAGTTTAGGTGCTAATCTTAATGCTTTCATTGTAATCGAAGCGTTTTCCTCAATCGAAAATAACTCCATCCAGGGTTGGGTAAATTCAGAAATCACGCCATCACTTTGGATGATGAGAATATATTGATCGAGTTGTTGAAAGATTTTACTTAATAAATTGATTTTGTCTGATTTGTTAGGGGCAATGAGTGAGTTGGCTTCTATTGTGATTTTAGGTAATTTTAAAATTTTGGGAAATAAATAGATTAATAAGAATAAATTCAACAGAATCCAAATCGTACTAATCCACGGGTTGGTGGAAAAAAACCAAACCATGCCAATCAAAACGCACAAGACAAATATTAAATAAATCAGGTAAAAACGTCGCGGGCTTTTCATCATCCTTATTTTACTTTAAAAGTAAGGAATATCCTACGCCACGAACTGGTTTGAAGAAGCAAGCAGAATTCTCAAGTTTTTTCTTTAAATTGTAAACGTGAACATCCACGATTCGAGTTGTTCCATCATAATTAAAACCCCAAATCGAATTTAAAATCGCATCTCTTGAAAGGGCATGTTCTTTGTTAATAATGAAGAATTTGAGTAAATCAAATTCCATTTTGGTTAATTCAATGACATTGCCTTTGATCGTGGCTTTATATTGCTTTAAATCAAGGGAAATGTCGCCAAAAGTTAACAAATCATCGTCATTTGATTTTTCTTCTTTAAAGTGACCCAATAATGCTTTGATTTGGGCGATTAATTCTCGATTGGAAATTGGTTTTTTAAGGAACAGATCTGCTCCTGAACCCAGGCCTTCGATTGCATCAAATTCTGAAGTTTTTGCTGTTAGCATCACAAAAAGAGCTCGATTCTTTTCTGCTCTCAACTTTTTAATCAATTCAATCCCATTCATGGAAGGAAGCATCCAATCGATGACTAAACAATCAAAAGACTCTTTTTGAACTAAACGATAAGCTTCTGTCCCATTTAGAGCTGTTTTTACTAAGAATCCAGCAGTTTCAAGGTCAAATTTTAATATTTTAGCTAAAGATGCTTCATCTTCAACCACTAAAATCTTTTTTGCCATGAAGGATCTCCTTTGCTTTTCATTTGCAGAGCAAACTATCCTCAATATATTAAAAACATTTTACCAAACTTAAGTTAAAGAAATGTAAAGACTCAGTGAAAAAAATTTACAATTCAACTTTGCTAAAATTTTATCTCTCTTGGTTATAATGAAATTATTAAATATTGGTCAACGAGATTTATTTTCTTGAATGCGGCTAAATTCATGGAAAACCACCTCTGTTGCCAAGGTAATTTCATTTAAAGGAGGAAAAAAATGAAAAAATTTACCACAGTCGCAATTATTGCAGTCGCTGGTTTCTCAATGTTGCTATCTTCTTGTGGAGCATCGGTTAATGAATACGAAATTGCTCTTATCACTGACGTTGGTGACATCGATGACAAATCTTTTAACCAAGGTGCTTGGGAAGGTGTTGTGGAATTTGCCGAAGAAAATGATAGAACATATCAATATTACAAACCAACCGCAGTTGATAACACTGAATATGTCAACACTATCGATTTAGCCATCGAAGGTGGAGCTAATATTATCGTAACTCCAGGTTTCTTATTCGAAACGCCGATATTCTTAGCGATGGATGAAAATCCAGAAGTAAGTTTTATTCTTTTGGATGGTGTTCCACACAGCGCAGACTATTCAGTATTCCGTCAAGGCCGTAACGTTCTCTCAATCCTTTATGCCGAACAACAAGCCGGTTACTTAGCGGGTTATGCTGCAGTAGCGGATGGCTTCCGTTCTTTAGGCTTTATGGGTGGTATGGCAGTTCCTGCTGTTGTTAAGTTTGGTGTTGGTTTCATGCTTGGTGCCCAAGCTGCTGCGACCGATGAAAATGCTGAAGTAACGATTCAATATCACTATACTGGTGACTTTGCGGACACCCCAGACAATGCTGCAACCGCAGAAACGATGTTCAATGCTGGTGTTGAAGTTATATTCGCTGCCGGTGGTGCAGTTGGTTTATCAGTAATGTCAGAAGCTGAAAAAGCTGGTAAGAAAGTTATCGGTGTTGACGTCAACCAAGGTCCAGGTGGTGCAGACCTATCTGATACCGTGATCACTTCCGCAATGAAGGGATTAGGAACCTCCGTTGTTCAAGCCTTAGAAGCATTTTATGCAAACGAATTCCCGGGTGGTGAAGTTTGGGTCTTAGACGCTTCCAATGATGGCGTTGGTTTACCAACCGATGAAGCCTCATGGGGTTTTGAAACCTTTACCGTTGCTGAATATGAAGTCATCTATGATGAATTAGCAGAAGGCGAAAGATTTGTGCTTTTAATTCTTAATGGTTCAACCGTTACTGGTGCAACCGAAGCTGAAATTGAAGCTTATGACACAGTGATGAATAAAGTCGCTGTCACTTTCGTTGCTTAATTATTATTTCTAAATTAAGAAACACAGGGTGTATTGCACCCTGTGTTTTCTGTAAAATGAAAATATGAATCAAAAGTTGCACACCCCCATCATTCAAATGCTTGATATTACCAAGATTTTTCCTGGCGTCATTGCCAATGATCAAATCAACCTTTCATTGAACCGTGGCGAAATCCACGCTTTACTAGGTGAAAATGGTGCTGGTAAATCAACCCTCATGAGCGTTCTCTTTGGTTTGTACATTCCTGAAAGTGGCCAAATCAAAAAGAACGGGCAAGTGATTCAAATTAAAAATCCCAATGATGCCAATCATTATGGGATTGGCATGGTGCACCAACATTTTAAATTAGTGGGTGTGTTTTCTGTCCTCGACAACATCTTACTCGGTGCAGAGCCGATGAAAGGTGTTGTGATTGATAGGCAAAGAGCAAGAAAAGAAATTTTAGCTCTTTCCAATCAATATAAATTAGCGATTGATATTGATGCAAAGATTGAAGATATTTCCGTGGGGATGCAACAACGTGTCGAAATCTTAAAGATGTTATATCGCAAAAATGACATTCTCATATTTGATGAACCCACCGCAGTTTTAACCCCTCAAGAAATTGAAGAGTTAATGAAAATCCTCAAAAATTTAAAAGCGGAAGGTAAATCTATTTTATTTATTTCTCACAAATTAAATGAAATTATGGCCGTTTCTGATCGTGTGACCGTACTTAGAAAAGGTAAATCCGTTGGCACATTAAATACCAATGAAACCAATCCAAGAGTACTATCGAATTTGATGGTAGGAAGAGAGATTAGTTTTGAGGTTGATAAACCTGAAATCAAGTCACAAGGTATTGGATTATCGGTTCGTCAACTGACGTATGTCTCTCCAAGGACTAAAAAATCAATCGTCAATCAAGTTTCTTTTGATGTCAATCGCGGTGAAATCGTTGGTTTGGCTGGCATCGAAGGCAACGGTCAATCCGAACTTGCCTATTTAATTGCCGGCTTACTGAAACCATCTCAGGGTCAAATCCTCATCAAAAACCAAGATGTGACGCATCTTTCTGTGAGAAAACGTAACGATTTAGGTCTTGCTCATATTCCAGAAGATCGTCATAAATATGGTTTGATTTTAGATGCACCGCTCTATCAAAATTTAACCTTAAAAAAATATCATCTTAATCCTTTTCAAAAACGGGGTATCATTCAAAAGAAAAAATGGTTAGAGCTTTCTTCACATTTAATCAATCGATTTGATGTGCGATCCGGAAAGGGCACCCAATCCTTGACGAGAAGTCTAAGTGGTGGCAATCAACAAAAATCAATTATCGCGAGAGAAATTGATAGTAATGCAGATGTGATGCTTGCTGTCCAATTAACCAGAGGTTTAGATGTGGGGGCCATCGAATACATTCATTCACAAATCTTAGCGCAACGAAATGAAGGCAAAGCCATACTCATGATCTCTTTAGAACTTGAAGAAATTATGAAGCTTTCTGATCGTATTCTCGTGATGTATGAAGGCCAGATTGTGGCAGAATTAAATCCTAAGCAAACAAACAAAGAAATGATCGGTCTATATATGGCGGGAGGAAAACCCTCTTGAAAAACCAAGCGTTCTTATCTTCCGTTGTTGCCATCATCCTTGGTTTACTTTTTGGCCTTTTAATCATGATCATTGCCAATCCATTCACAGCCATTCCTGGTTTTTTTACGATGATTGGTGGTTGGTTAATGAATCCTGAATTCCTCAGACGATTTGGTGACTTAATCTTTTTAACTGGACCTTTAATCCTCACAGGTTTATCTGTCGGTTTTGCTTTCAAAACTGGTTTATTTAATATTGGGGCAACCGGTCAATACACCATGGGCATGTTTGCTGGGGTTTGGATAGGAATTTATGGCGATATCTTGGGTCCTCTTCAATGGGTTGTTGCCTTCATTGCGGCAATGGTCGCGGGTGGTATTTGGGGTTTGATTCCAGGATTACTCAAAGCAAAATTTAATGTGCATGAAGTCATTTCTTCCATTATGTTGAACTACATAGGCATGTATACAGTCAATATGTGGATTCAAGGCGATGCCAATTTATTTAACATTGCCTTCTCCAAAACAAAAGCAATTGATTTGAATGCTTATATCCCTACTACTTTTTTAAGAGAAGTGTTTACCCGATCTGCGATTGACCTTGGCATCGTGCTTGCCATCGGTTTTTCAATTCTCATTTATTTCATCCTTTATAAAACTGGGTTTGGTTTCGAATTACAAACCGTTGGTAATAATCGATATGCGGCTAAATATAGCGGCATTAAAGAGGATCAAAGTTTAATCCTATCGATGGTGATAGCAGGCGCATTAGCAGGGGCTGCTGGGGCATTATACTTTTTAGCTAAAGGTTCCATTAATAGTGGCAACCAATACTCTGTTGGTAATGAATTACTAACCGCCGGCTTTGATGGAATTGCAGTTGCATTACTCGGACAATCCCATCCATTTGGAATCGTTTTATCCGCTTTCTTTATTTCTTTTATTCAACGCGGTGGTTACTTTATGCAAACGTTGGGCATCAAAGTGGAAATCATCGATGTGATCATTGCAGCGATTATTTATACCTCGGCGATGGCAATGCTAGTGAAAGATACGTTATTAAAATATTTTAAAAGAGGAGGTAAAAAATAATGAGTTTTGCTGATTTATTTATTATTGTTGCAAACTCTACTTTATTCTTTACTGTACCTTTGTTGATTACAGCATTAGGGGGTATGTTTGCCGAAAAAAGTGGGGTGGTCAACATCTCATTAGAAGGGACGATGGTCTTTGGTTCTTTCTTTTCTGTTTTATTTATCAATTTCATGCAAAATACCTTTCCTGATTTTGATCCAAGCATCATGTTATTAATCGCCGCATTGATTGCTGCTATCACTGGATCTCTACTTTCAACACTTTTGGCTTTCTCTGCAGTAAACCTTAAGGCGAACCAAGTCATCGGTGGCACGGCAATTAATTTATTCGCCGCCCCGATGGTGATTTTTATTGCTAGAACCCTTAACAATGTTAAAAACATTCCTTTTGATCAAACCTTTAATATCCAAAAAGTACCGCTTCTTGGCGATATTCCAATTATCGGTGACGTTTTATTTCAGGACATCAATATCTTAAGTTTTGTCGGTTATGTGATTGCCTTGGTTGCCATCTTTGTCATTTATCGCACGCGATTTGGTTTACGTTTATCAGCAGTCGGTGAACATCCTGGTGCTGCAGATTCCGTTGGCATCAATGTCTACCAAACACGTTGGGTAGGGACGCTGATTTCCGGCGCATTAGCAGGAATCGGGGGACTGGTGTTTGTGGTTTCAAGTTCCGTGACTTTCTCCGGGCAAGTAAGTGGCTATGGTTTCTTAGCCCTCGCTGTGATGATTTTTGGGCAATGGAAACCAGAAAAAATATTATTCGCAAGCTTATTCTTTGGTTTTATGAATGCCTTAAGTATTAAATATACCTTGATCCCTGTTTTTGATGGTTTATCTTTAGGGTATTTCTTTACGGTATTACCATATTTAGCAACCTTAGGGGCGTTAATTCTCACCAGTAAAAAATCACGAGCACCCAAAGCGGAAGGTATTCCTTACGATAAGGGTAGTCGTTAACGATATTCGTTTAACCGCTTTTGTAATTGGTTAATCAATAATCCAACGTGATAACCATCGACAAGTCCATGGTGAACTTCTACGGAGAAGTTAAGAATCTTTTTGCCATTTTCTTCTTGAAATTGACTCCAGCTAATTCGAGGAACCGAATCCGTAGCACTTAATTTAGTCGCATGCGTAAACTGCGTAAATCTTGCCCAAGGAAACGACGTAATATAGATGGTGTTCAACACCATTTCTTTGTCCATTTGAATCAAGAGATTCCCTTGTTTAGCAGAGGTCGTGATGGACGTTTTTTCAAAGGTGAGATAATCAGCATCAACCTTGGTAAAAACCATTTTAAATAATTGTTCGGCTTCAATGAAGTCAGTGAATGAAACAAATTCAATTGGTTGGTCAAAGACTTTGCCATCTTCAATCCGATAGCGGAAGTTTTCGATTTGATTAAGCGTAAGTACGACTTGATGCATCAACAAAAAGTAAAATCGATAACCTTTGGCTTTACCCACTTGATAAAGCTGGGTCACATCCAAAGGAAAAGTCATATTGAATCGGGGCATCTCATAGGTTTTAAAAAATAGGTAATGTCGGTAACGGGGCCAGATATTAAAATCAATCCATTTTTTTCATAGCACTATCTTATCATAATGAATCAATTCTAAATTTACGGAATCTATACACAAAATTAACATTATAATCTGAGCCCCAATTTATAGTAATAAAGGAGGCACAAATGATTAAAGTATTATTTATTTGTAATCATAATTCTGCTCGTAGTCAATTGGCAGAGGCATTTCTTAATCGCCTTGGTCGAGGTAAGTTTGTTGCAGAAAGTGCCGGTTTGGAAGCTGGAAAACTGAACCCAATTGCAGTAAAAGCAATGGCAGAAATTGGTTATGACATTTCAAAAAATAAAACCAAAGATGTCTTTGATTTTTTTAAACAAGGAAAGCGATACGAGATTGTCGTAAAGGTTTGCGACGCATTAAACGGTCAACGTTGCCCGATCTTTCCAAGTACCAAGGTCACATTAAACTGGGATTTACCCGATCCTTCTGCATTGCCTGGAACCGAAGAAGAAAAATTAAAAGCGATTCGCCCAATCAGAGATTTTATCTTAACGAGGGTGGAAAGTTTAATTCGAGACTACCAAAATATGAAGTTTATTTAAATTGATTAATCAACGGTTCATTTTGTAAGTAAAGTTGAAGGTTATTGTACAAAGCATCAAACATTCTTTCTAGGTTTTGAATCGATGTGAAGGAAATATGTGGGGTCATGCTTAAATTTTCTAAGGACCATAATGGATGATCTTTAGGAAGTGGTTCTTTGTTAAAAGTATCCAATACAGCATGTCGAATCTTTTTATTTTGTAATAAAGCGATAAGTGCAGATTCATCGAGGAGTTCACTGCGACCCACATTCACAAAAATAGCTTTTGGATTAAGTCTTTCAAATAATGGCGCATTGAATAAACCTTGGGTATCTCGATTTAAGGCGAGCGCCACAATCACCACTTCGTAATTTGCGATTTGATTAGCTAGGTCTTGGAGAGAATACGTTTGTTGCACATAAATGGAATCAATGGTTGAACGATTAAATCCATCTACCTTGGCGCCAAAAAAAGCAAATGTCTTGGCGATTTGTAATCCAATTTGACCCAAACCAATGACGGCAACCCGTTTTCCTGACAGTTCTTCATTGTGTCGAGAGGGACGCCATTGTTGATCTTTTTGAGTTTGTAAAAAGAATCGATGATTTTGATAAACGCTTAAGACGTGACTCAAAACATATTGGGCCATGGGTTGATTAAAAACACCACGTGAGCCACTGACAACAGCCTTGGCTAACTTAGGGTGCTGAAGATTGATGCGATCTAGACCGGAAGTTGCGACTTGTAAATATGCCAATTCAGGAAGGGTATCAAGATTAGATTCGATGAAAAATTGATCTGAGAATATCGCGTTTGTATCAGGTTCTATGGTTTTGGTAACCGTAACGCCAAGTTGATTTAATTTTTCAATTTGCTGAGCGTTTAACATTAAAAAACGTGAATATAATTTTAAATTTTTCATACTTGAATTATAAGGAGATTGTGAAGTTTTTACGAGTTAAGTGCTTATGTTTGGTGCAACACCATTAATATTCGGTAAGATAACATTAATATGTTTAAGATTTTTGGGGACAACTTTCAAGATTCATTCTTAAAATTTTATTTTCAAGCATATTTGCTCATTGAACGTTCCCTAAGAATTCGTTCCCAAAATAGTCTCACAATTCGGGAAATGTTGTTACTTGGTTTATTAGATCGTATGAAAAAAAATAACGACCATACAGTCATGAATATTGCTAAATATCTTCAACTTTCACCACCCGTCATTTCCAATTCAGTCAAGTCGTTAATAAGAAAGGGCTATTTAAAAAAAGTGTAAAATACAAACGATAATCGCGTTTACTTTTTAGAATTAACCGAACAAGGCAAACTTTCTAATCAACGCTCCTTTCAGTTTGGAGATAACCTTGTCAATAAGAGCATTAGAAAATTATCCTTATTTGATGTGAGAGGGATGATGAAAGCTTTTCGTGTTGTAGAAACCGTTATTGATGAAGAAAATAAAACCTTAGACACTGAAGAAAAATTGCCAACAAAAGCAAATTTAAAATAAATTTTTCTTATCTTCTTAACGTTTCATCCCTCCACTTTTTTGGTAGTTTCTTTATTCAAGCAAATTAGAGTAAAATAACGTTAGTTTAAGGAGTCCTTATGCAAATTAAACCATCATTACGCAGTAACGTCTTTACCAATAGTCACCCGCTAGGATGTCAACAGTATGTCCTGGGTCTGATCAACGAAGCAAAAACATTACCTAACTTTACTGGTCCAAAAAAAGTTCTCATTATTGGTGGTTCTTCAGGTTATGGCTTATCCACCCGTGTCACGCTTGGGGTTAATGCTGGAGCAGAAACAATCAATGTATCGTTTGAATCAAGACCTAAGGGCGATCGAACTGGATCAGCGGGTTGGTGGAACAATATCTATTTCCAACAAGCAATGCAAAGCAGTGGCATAATTCATAAAGATTTCGTTGGCGACGCCTTTGCCCAAAGCATGAAGGATCAGGTCAAAGATTATATTCGCAAAACGTTTGGAAAAATTGATTTAATTGTCTATTCACTCGCCGCGGGGGCCAGACAACATCCAACCACTGGTGAATTGGTGCGCTCAACCCTCAAAACCATTGGTGAACCAGTGACAGGTAAAACCATTGATATTGGTGAAATGCAAATTAAAGATTTAACAGTAACCCCGGCTTCTGAACAAGAAATCAAAGATACTATTTATGTCATGGGTGGCAGTGATTGGTTAGATTGGGTCCAACAATTAACGGATGCTAACCTACTCAATACGGGTGCCAAAGCGATTTCTTATACTTATATTGGTAGTAAGAATAATTCAAAGATTTACCGTGATGGTACGATTGGTAAAGCTAAAGATGACTTAGAAGCTGCCGGTGTGCAAATCAATCAATTGTTAAAACAACGGATTAAAGGTGAAGGTTTAATTTCAGTTTCAAAAGCCGTGGTCACCAAAGCTAGTGTCTTTATTCCCAAGATTGCCTTTTATGTTTCTACGATGTTTGAAGTGATGAAAAAACACGGAGTGCATGAGTCCACACTCCAACATAAACATCGTTTATTTAAAGACATGGTGTATGGTAACAAACGTCTACTTGATGAAAAAGGGCGTATTCGCATTGACCATTACGAAATGCAAGCTAACATCCAAGCCGAAATTGATGCCATGAGTAAGAAACTTGAAAATGATGGCATCTTTCAACTAAACGGAACCAAACAATTTATTGATGAATTTTATCAAATCCACGGTTTCCGATTCGCTAACGTCAATTACGAGGCTGATGTCGATATGGACAAATTAAGTCTGTTGGAACCCAAATAATGTATCTCGGTATTCGTTTGACCAATCTCTTGATTGTCTCCATTATCTTCTTAGCGCATTTTTTCGCACCCGAAGGTTATTTATTTTATCAACACACGATGAGTGAACTGGCAGGGCAAGGCGTAGCTAATGCTTGGATTTTAACCACTGGATTTCTTCTAGGTGGTGCTTCTTACATCGCCTTTGCCGTTTACTATCTTCTTCAGCAAAAACTACCCACTTGGTTATTTTGGTTAACTGCACTGAATGGTTTGATGACCTTTTTATTAGGAATATTCCCAACCAGTTATGATGGTTTAATCAATGCAAACGTGAATGAAACGGTCGTGATCATCCATCGTTATATTACGTATGCTAGTAACTTACTTACCGTCGCAAGTATTACCACTCACGCCGCTTTATCTAAACAAAAGTACTTAAAATTACAACATTTATTCTTTTTGGTTTTTGCCTTGGTTTTCTCAGGATTTTTTATTTTATATCGTCAAGAGATTCGCGGAATATTTCAACGACTCATCCTCTTAACCACGACATTATGGACGTTAAGTAGTTACGGAGAGTTAACCTTAAGTAAGCTTCGTTCGATACAACAAAATTTCGCCAGAGTGAACCGTTAGCGTTACTTTTTTCTTATCCTTCCATTCATTGGATAAAGTAAAAGTATCTTTGACGGTGATGGTTTTCTCAGTCAGTGGATATAGACTACCGTGGAGAGAAATCACTGCTTGAGAGAGCGTCAAAACGGAAAAATAGGTTTCCGTTTTTTCATGATTTAAAACATAATTTCCTTGGCGCAAATACTGTATCGATTGCTGAGATGTTAACAAGGTCACATTCGGTTTTTGAAAACGAAAAAGCATGTGTAAAATCGCTTGGTAATGATCGAGCCTACCACCAGAAAATCCCACGATGAAAATCTGGTCATAACCTCGTTGAATACTCCAATCTAATGCGAGTTCAGCATCCGCTTGATCTTTTTGTTTAGGGAATTTGTGTAGGGGGACTTTTTGCTGTTGGAGTTGGGCCAAGAATCTTGGAGAAATAGAATCAAAATCTCCGACCGCACACTGAATGGGAAACTTACTTTTTAATAATAATTCACAACCCTTATCAACGGCAATGATATCGCCTTGTATCAAAGGCAAATCATTCAAGGTAACTTGAGATAAAACGAGGGTCGCATGTTTACTTGGCATGGATAAATTGATTTTTCCAAGCTTGAATATCATCCAGAGGCAATTGGATGTCGGTTTTAAACCGGTCATCAATCATCCCTTCTAATAGTTGGATTTCATTACGATCAAGGACTGTTAATTGAAAGTCTTTTTTCTTTTCAATAGCGCGGTGATCAACGGCAAGAATAATGGTTCTTTTTTTCTTTTGTAAGGCGCGAATGCCTGCGTGTAATCTCGTACCCACGTATTCAATATCGGGTGAATTGAGAATGGCATCATAATCTTCAAGATTCGGATTAATTAATTCTGAGTTATGGGGTAGGCTGAGTAAATTCGCATAATTAAAATCGTTAACCCCTTGTAACCATAGATAAACTTTGCGATATTTCTTACTTAAAATATTTAACATTTGTTGGTCTGCAACAGGATTTTTATCATAATCGGTAAGGGTGGTAACCACATCTTGGGATTTGGTTTTAGGAATGTCTTTACAGTGGTCTTTGGTTAATTTCCACATCGTCGGGCAAGCGGTATTAAGAATGTTTTTAAAACCCATTTGTTGGAATTGATTCAGAGTATAGTTATCCCGAACCGAGTGAAGCATTTTTTTATCTAAAAGGCGGCCATAAAGTAACTTAGAATATTGATTAGGTAAATCGCCCTTTTTCCACCAACCAACCCCAACTAAAATTAATGGGGAAACAATACTTGCGGATCGTAAATTAATATCCCATAGTTTAATGATGCGATTCATTTTTCCGCGGATTAAATTCGATCCACAAACAAAACGATAATCAAAATCATAACTATAAAATATATTTTTGAGATACATCGTCACTGGTAAGTGGGTCGAGGCTTCAATCACGAAACTAAAATCAATTAACGGTTTTAAGTGTTCTCTTACTGATTGAGAAATAATTTTATCTCCAACATTAAATGTGGCGATAGAGGGGTCTAATAAAAGGATTCTTTTTAGTTCTTTCATTCCTATCCTATCTTACTATGGAACGTTATTTAATGGTAGAATAACCCTATGAAATCAACCATCATTAAGCATCCACTACTGGAAGAAAATTTAATTAAAAAAGCAATTGAAAATCATGATTTAATCGTTTTTCCTACTGAAACAGTCTATGGTCTAGGGGCTTCCATCTATGATGAAATCGCGGTGAAGAAGATTTTTACAACGAAAGGCAGACCTCAAGATAACCCTCTCATCATTCATATTGCGGATTTAAACCAGTTAGATTTGCTAGTGACAGAAGTAAACGCCTATGCCAAGAAACTGATTAATGCCTTTTGGCCTGGGCCGTTAACACTGGTCTTACCAAAAGCGAACGCCGTTCCTAATTTGATTACAGCCAATTTACCAACCGTTGCCGTTCGGATGCCAAAAGATTCCTTAGCAAGAGAAGTGATCAAAGCCGCTGGTGTTCCATTATGTGCCCCAAGCGCCAACTTATCAGGGAAACCTTCAGGTACAACCTTTGAAGCCGTTTATCGAGATTTTTTTGGCAAAGTAGCAGTGTTTGTTGATGGTGGCATTCCTGAATATGGGATTGAATCCACGGTCATCGATTTAACCACAAAAATTCCTACAATTCTAAGACCTGGCGCTGTCAGTGTAGAGGCGATTGAAAATGTTCTTGGCATGGTGGTGATTTCTTCAAGTAAAGTCGACAAGGCTCCTAAGTCACCCGGTATGAAATATCAACATTACAAACCCTTTGGTGATGTTGTGATCCTTGATGGCAATACTGAAGAAATTGTAAAATTCTTAAAAAAGGTCAATGATCCAGAAGCAGTCTTCATGGGTAGTAATGAAGTATGTGGACAATTACAATCCTTGACCATGAATACCTTTGCCCTTGGTCCACAATCTACATTAGAAACGATTGCAAGAACCCTTTATCGTACTTTAAGAACACTGGACGACCTTAAAGTTAAAACCATTTACACTCATACCTTTTCTACCAAAGGGATTGGGACCGCGCTCATGAATCGTCTTGAAAAAGCATCGTCCAAAACGATTAAACTATAAACCAATCATGCGTCAAGGAATTTTATGTATTTTTTCTGGTCCGCCTTTATCCGGTAAATCAACTTTCATTGGTGGCCTTAAAAAAACATTAATACCCTGGTGATTATCTCAACTGATGAGATTCGTTTTGAACTTGCAAAAGATTATCAATTCAGGCCGGAAATGGAATCCCTTGTATGGGAATTAGCATATCAACGAGCACGATCTGCCTTGAATAATGGTTAGGTGGTTGCGTTTGATGCCACGCTTATAAACCCTGAATATCGAGGTAAACTCTTATTACAATTTCCAAAAATTCCTATTTTATATTTTGCGTTTGTCAAAACCGATTACCAAGTGATTAAAGAACGTAATGAAAAAAGAATATGGAAACAAATTGAGATTAACGCTCTCAAAAAAATGTATGAGGATTACAAATTCCCCTCCAAATCAGAAAAAACTTATTATTATCGAGTGTTCGATGTTACAAATGAAAACTTCCTCGATACAATAGAAATAGGAGCACGATTCATCCTCAATCTTTATGGATCCTAAATTACACCCACTTGAATCTAATGAAGCGATGATGCTGATGCATCGGTTTCTTGCCGATGTCATTTTTGAATATCGTGAAAATGAAATCAAAGACTGGTTACAAGGATTAAACAATGCCTCTATCCAAGAGATATTAGATAAAGCTGGAAATGAAGATTTAAAAAAGAATGCTTTTATTATTCCTTTTACTTATTTGCATTATGCGGTCGTACCCAATCCATCCTTAGTTGATCAATTAAAAGTCTGGTTACAAGCTCACCCGTTAATTCCACAAAACAACATTATTCTTCAAAAAACAAAATTAAACTTTGACCGAATCTTTAAAGGTAAAACTGCGTTTATTCACGACGTTAATAACGACGGGCATAAATCTTATTAATTAATTCTGTGATGGTAGGCTTTTTTATTTTCAAAAACGATAATTCTTTTTGCACTTCTTGATATAGGGATACAATCATCGCCTTTGCTTTCTGTAAACCCAATTGACTGACAAAAGTTGCTTTATTTAAGGCAACATCTGATTTCGATTTTTGTAGTTCAGCTTCTGTCGCTGTGATTTCTAAGACATCATCTTGAATTTGAAACATCAACCCTAAATGCAAACCAATTTGGCCCCAACGTTCTTCATCTTGTGGAGCGGCGATCAAGGCACCCATACGAAAGGCAGCCTCAATCAATTTACCGGTCTTATGGCGACTGATGAGTGTTAAATGTTCAACATTGGCTTGCTTTCCTTCTGCTTCAATGTCCAAAAATTGGCCATAGACCATGCCATTGAGTCCAGCACGGGTCGCTAACAATTGCACGAGTTTCACTTTTTGATGGTCCTGAATAGAACGTGATTCACTCACGCGTTCAAACGCGTTAGTTAACAAACCATCTCCTAATAAAATGGCGGTTGCCTCATCAAATTGTTTATGAATCGTAGGCACGCCGTGTCTTAAGACATCATCATCCATCGCCGGTAAATCGTCATGAATTAAAGAATAGAGATGAATCATTTCAATACTCGTGGCTAAATCAACAAACGGCAAATAATCACCGCCATAACTTTCAATGAGTGAAAGCACAACCAATGGTCTGAATCTTTTGCCACCGGCTTTCACTGCATATAGAGCCGCTTCTTTTAATGTTGAAGTTGGTAACCGATCGATAAATTGAATTAAGGAAGATTCAATGAGTGTTTTCATAATGGTTTAGATAAAGAAGAGGATAGGGTGATATCAGCGTTCACTAAGTCACGAATTCTTTTCTTCCCTAACACTAACATGATCATTTTGATTTCTTCGATAAATTGATTGAGTTTTTCTACGGCTTGTTCATGGGTATGGTCTTTAACTAGATGCAAGAAAAAACCTGATAAACCGACAATCTTCGCGCCTAGCGCTAAACACTTCACCACATCAAGTGGGTTGCGAACACCGCCACTTGCGATGATATTTAACTGGGGGAAGCTTTTGGCATTGATTAAACTTTGCACCGTTGATAAACCCCAATCATCAAAACTTGAGTATGGTTTTTGTCGTCGTTGATTTTCAATGACCGCAAAATTAGTGCCACCTTGTCCAGCAACATCAAGATATTTAACACCGATATCGCTTAGTTGTTTAATGGTTTTTGTACTCATCCCAAAACCTACTTCTTTGACAATCACTGGGATGTTCAATGCATCTTTAATGAGTTGGATTGACTTCAGTAGGCCGGTAAAATCACGATCACCTTCTGGCATCACCACTTCTTGAACTACATTCACATGAATTTGTAAGGCGTTAGCATTTAATAACGTCACAGCTTTTTTGGCGTTCTCAATCGTTTGCCCTGCGCCAACGTTGGCCATGACAAAACCTTGAGGATTAACTTCCCGAATGATGGTAAAAGAATCTGCCAAGTTTGGATTTTTGATGGCCGCTGTCACCGAACCAGTTGCAAGGGGAATCTGAAAATGTTTGGCGAGCATCGCAAAACGTTCATTTAAGAGTTTGGCTTGATCACTACCACCGGTCATCGCGTTGATATAAAAAGGCAGAGGGAATTTTTGGTTGAATAAGGATACTGATAAGTCGAGGTCAGCTTCATCAATTTCTGGAAAGGCGTGGTGGACAAATTTAATTGTGTCAAAATCGTTTGCTTTTGCTTGTTGGGCGTACGCTAGTTGAATGTGATCGTCTTTTCGATTCATATTTAAATTATATCGGAAAGAATTGTAAAATTGAGTAATTTTATCTGTTTGGTAAACCAGGCTTGTTTACGTTGAGTCAAAAAAACCAACATACAATCGCCCCCACCCGCACCTGACATTTTGGCAAACCCTCCGCCATCTTTGGCGATTTGCATAATCTTATTCATATTGTCAGTGATCATGCCGGCTTGCGACTGTTTTTCCAGCGCAAGTAAATGGTCTTGAAGGTCCTC
>Ga0194115_10001885_pt1 | contig 25816 bp, 25 predicted proteins | sample TA2MahsurfametaG_3_FD_148656 | JGI IMG/M metagenome (GOLD analysis project Ga0194115, IMG submission 148656) | Freshwater microbial communities from Lake Tanganyika, Tanzania - TA2015002 Mahale S4 surface | ecosystem: Environmental > Aquatic > Freshwater > Lake | place: Tanzania: Lake... | reverse complement strand
ACTACTTGGATTTACTGATGGAGCGCTTCTTGATGATGCGATTGATGCGATTGCGGCGCGAGATTTAGGTGCGCTTCTAAAGACAATCGATCGATTGATTGAGTCAGGACATGATCCGCGCCGTTTCGCCCAGGATCTCCTTGAGCGACTCCGTGACTTAGTTATTGCTAATGCGGTTGATGATGGTTTGAAGATGATTCTGCGTAACTACCCAGATGACCAACTTGAGCGGATGCGCGCCCAATCGGCACGGATGGGTGGAGCAAACTTGAGCAGGGCTGCGGCGATTGTGGCTGAAGGTTTAAATCAGATGCGTGGCGCTACTGCCCCAAGGTTGATTCTTGAATTGATCGTAAGTCGAATCGTGATTACTGGTGGCGATGGAAGTGACCAAGGCTCGGTAGCTCGAATTGAAAGGTTAGAGCGCCAACTAAGTATGGAACCAATGCCCACTAGGAGCGCGCCATCTAAGCCTGTTAAGGAAGCGCCAAAAGCTGCCCCAGTAAAAGAAGTAAAAGAGAAGCCGGCACCTTCGAGTTCTCCAAAGCCGAACGCTCAAAGCGCTGGAAATTTAGATGTGAACGCACTTCGCCGGATGTGGCCGGAGGTAATTGAGAGCGTAAAGAAGAAGCGTCGCCTCACCTGGTCACTTCTTTCTGCGAGCGCCCAAATTCTCTCGGTTGATGATAACCATATAACTATCGGAATTGTGAATGCGGGAGCGCGAGATTCATTTATCCGCTCCGAGAGCGAACCAATTCTCTCGGATGCTTTCGTTGAAGTAACTGGAATGCGGAGGAAGATTGAGGTAGTCGTAGATCCATCAGTCGATCCATACTCGTCCGCAAATATGGGTAAGCGGACCGATGAGGATCCAAGCGATGCTAATCAACTCGCAGGCACAGAATTGATTATGAAAGAACTTGGAGCCCAAGTCATCGCTGAGAGCGAGAAGTAATGTACGAAGGCATAATCCAAGAGCTGATTGATGAGTTGGGGAAGTTGCCTGGAATCGGACCGAAGAGCGCCCAACGGATTGCATTTCATATCGTCCAATCAGAACGAGTTGATGTAAATCGTCTCGTTGATGTACTGCGAATCGTTAAAGAGAAAGTTCGTTTCTGTGCAAAGTGTTTCAATGTTGCCGAAGAGGAAGAGTGCAAGATTTGCCGTGATCCGCGCCGCGATAACTCGACGATCTGTGTAGTTGAAGAGAGTAAAGATGTAGTGGCGATCGAACGGACCCGGGAATTCCGCGGGGAGTATCACGTCCTTGGTGGCGCGATAAGTCCGATTGATGGCATCGGCCCAGAACAGCTCCGGATTCGGGAACTACTTACTCGCCTCTCGGATTCGAATATCACCGAGGTCATCATCGCTACCGATCCGAATCTTGAAGGTGAAGCGACGGCGACCTACCTAGCGCGGACCATCAAACCTCTGGGCATAAAAATCTCTCGCCTTGCCTCGGGACTGCCCGTTGGCGGGGATCTTGAGTACGCCGATGAAGTTACGCTCGGCCGGGCCTTTGAAGGGCGGCGCTCGCTAGAGTTGTAAAGTCTTATTATTTGAGACGATAATTGTTTCAATATTTGAGATTAACCTTCTTTACCCATAAAAACCTGCCACCCTACCGCCATGGGTCTGATCGTCCAGAAATACGGCGGCTCCTCGGTATCTGATGCCGAGGCGATGAAGCGGGTCGCCAGCCGGATCGTTGCCACCAAGAAAGCCGGCCACCAGGTCGTGGTTGTGGTCTCTGCAATGGGCGATACCACCGATGAATTGATTGATCTTGCTAACCAGATCACGCCGCTTCCCGCAGGGCGCGAACTCGACATGCTCCTCACCGCTGGCGAGCGGATTTCGATGGCGCTTCTTGCGATGGCGATTAAGAACCTTGGTTTTGAAGCGCTCTCATTTACCGGATCACAAGCAGGAGTTATTACTGATAGCAAACATGGACGAGCGCGCATCATCGATGTAACGCCAGGGCGAATCCAAGAAGCGCTAAAGCAAGATGCGATTGCCATCGTTGCGGGCTTCCAAGGAATCTCGCAAGATACAAAAGATGTCACAACTTTGGGTCGTGGTGGTTCGGATACAACTGCAGTTGCACTTGCGGCTGCCTTAGAAGCAGATGTCTGTGAGATCTACACCGATGTTGATGGAGTCTTTAGCGCTGATCCAAGAATCGTTCCAGCTGCAAGAAAATTAAAGAGCGTTACTTATGAAGAGATGTTAGAGCTCGCTGCATCAGGTGCGAAAGTTCTTCACCTCCGCTGTGTGGAATATGCACGTCGCTTTGATCTACCGATTCACGTCCGTTCATCATTTTCAAATCTAGAAGGAACATGGGTGGTCTCAGACCAACCAGAAGGAGGCAACATGGAGCAAGCAATCATCTCGGGTATCGCTCATGATAAGAGCGAAGCGAAGATCACCATTGTTGGTGTCCCCGATAGAGCTGGCGTTGCCGCGCGAATCTTCCAATCCATCGCCGATTCGGATATCAACATCGACATGATCGTCCAGAATGTATCGGCCGCTGCAACAGGGCTAACAGATATCTCATTCACCCTCCCAAGAACAGAGGGTTCAAAAGCGACTGCAATCGTCCAGAAACTCCAAGGCGAGATTGGATTCCAATCAATTCAATATGACGACCAGATCGGCAAACTCTCATTGATTGGCGCTGGTATGCGCTCACATCCTGGAGTAACAGCTACCTTCTTCGCCGCCATGGCTGATGCCGGGGTAAATATCGAGATGATCTCAACCTCGGAAATCCGTATCTCCATCGTATGTCGCCAAGCCGATGTAGATCGCGCTGTTAAAGCCGCACACACTGCTTTTGAACTAGATGCCGACCAAGTCGAAGCGGTTGTTTACGGTGGTACTGGTCGATGAGTAGAAAACCTTCTTTAGCTGTAGTCGGTGCAACTGGCGCTGTTGGAACAGTAATGCTAGATATCTTGAGCAATCGTCCAGATGTTTGGGGCGAGATTAGATTGATCGCATCTGCACGAAGCGCAGGAAAGAAATTGAAATGTCGTGGCGAAGAGCTAACTGTTGTTGCCCTAACACCAGAAGCATTTGATGGCATCGATGTTGCGATGTTTGATGTACCAGATGAAATTTCCGCCGAGTGGGCACCGATCGCAGCCGCACGTGGCGCAGTCTGTGTTGATAACTCCGGCGCTTTTCGGATGGATCCGGAGGTCCCGCTAGTTGTTCCAGAAGTAAATCCAGATGATGTGAAACGCCGTCCGAAAGAAATCATCTCTAATCCAAATTGCACCACTCTCTCGATGATCGTTGCAATGGGTGCGCTTCATAAGAAATATGAATTGAAGGAGCTAGTCGTCTCCTCTTATCAGGCTGCATCTGGTGCGGGTCAATCCGGTTTAGATACTTTGCACGCTCAAATTAAGGAAGTCGCGGGAACTGATGTTGGCGATAAGCCCGGTGATATCCGCACTGTAATTAAAGAGAACGGTCCATTTCCAGCACCGCTTGCACTTAACGTCATTCCTTGGGCGGGATCGTTAAAGAACGATGGTTACACATCGGAAGAGTTAAAGGTTCGTAACGAGTCGCGAAAGATCCTTGGGTTAAGTGATCTAAAGGTCTCTGCGACCTGTGTGCGGGTGCCGGTTCTAACTACTCATTCGCTAGCGGTTCACGCTGTTTTTGCGAAAGAAGTTAGCCGCCAAGAAGCCCAAGAGATTCTCGCTAACGCTGCTGGCGTGAAATTGGTAGATGATCCTGAGAACTACAAGTTCCCAACCCCTGCTGATGTAGTCGGCACAGACCCAACTTGGGTCGGTCGAGTCCGCAAATCACTTGATAATCCAAATGCGATTGATCTCTTTGTCTGTGGCGACAACTTACGTAAGGGCGCGGCGCTAAATACTGCCCAGATTGCGGAATTAGTTGCTACTGAATTTGCTGCAAGGTAATAAGCGAGGCCTCGCTAGGACATAAGAAGCGAATCGGTGCGAATCGGCTGTAACCCATTCCTGCTGAGACATGAAGATAGGGCTCGCTACCGAACTTTGTTAAGCCGCGCGAGCGCCAATTCGGTAAATCGCAATTCGTAGTTAGTGAGCGAGTTCCACCAAACCAAGGAATTCGTACCTGTCCACCATGTGTATGCCCAGCAAAGAGAAGATCTAACTTATCGGCTGCCATCGCATCAACAATTCTCTTGTAGGGTGCATGAGTTACTCCGATGGAGAGATCAACTTCCTTATCTCGTTTTCCAGCAACGAGTGAGTAATCATCTAATTGAAGGTGGGCATCATCGGTTCCGCGCGCCTCTATAGCGACTCCTCTGACTTCGATTCTTATTTTGGAGGAATTTAGATTTCGCCACCCACGTGCTTGTAACCTCACATCGAGATCTTCAGTATTCAGCTTCTCACCCAAGATCCGCGTTCCATCATCTCTCTTCAAGTAAGTGAGCGGATTTTTAAAGCGCGGTCCGTAGTAATCATTTGAACCAAAGACATAGAGCCCGGGTGTATCAAGTAAGGGTTCAAGGGCATAGAGCGCGGTGTTGATTGCATCTTTATGGCCAATAAAGTCTCCGGTACTTACCACTAAATCTGGCGTTAGATCTGCCCAAGACCGGATATCAGCTATTTCACGCTTTCTTCGCGGAGTTAAGTGAAGATCTGAAAAATGCAATACCCGAAGCTCCGGACTTCCCTTTGGAAGTATCGGAAGTTTTACCTCGCGTAGTTGAAAGGCCATAGGCGTGAGAAGATACCGCTATGTCTCTGAAAGAAAAACTACAGAACGATTTAACTTCTTCCATGCGCGCTCGAGATGAGATCCGTTCGAGCACGATTCGCATGATTCTTACCTCGATAAAGAATGAGGAAGTAGCTGGAAAAGAGGCGCGCGATTTAAGCGATGCCGAGATCATTACTGTGTTATCGCGTGAAGCCAAGAAGCGCCGTGAAGCAGCCGAGGCCTTCGATCAAGCTGGCGCTAAGGATCGCGCTGACCAAGAGCGCGCCGAAGGCGGCATTGTCGCCGAATATCTCCCTGCACAATTAAGCGAGTCTGAGATCAAAGAACTAATCAAGGCCGCAATCACAGAAACTGGTGCAAAATCACCAGCGCAAATGGGATTGGTAATGAAATCGCTACAACCAAAGACTGCAGGAAAAGCAGATGGAGGATTGGTCTCTTCATTAGTAAAAGCCGCACTAGCAGGAGGTAATTGATGAAATTCGAATATGCAACGGTTCCACTACTAACACATGCAACAAAACAGATTCTCGATACTTGGGGTTCTGATGGTTGGGAGTTAGTACAAGTAGTTCCAGCTCCCGGCGGCGGAGACCAACTAGTTGCTTACATGAAGCGAGAGATCAAATGACCGATGTCCGTGCAAAGCTCGCTGAATTAGGGCTTACTCTTCCGGTGGCTGCTAAGCCAGTTGCTGCTTATGTCCCAGCAATTAGAACTGGAAACCTTGTGTTTACCGCAGGCCAACTACCGTTAGTTGATGGCGCTATTCCAAGTACTGGAAAAGTTGGCACAAAGGTAAGCATTGAAGAAGCGAAACGACTTGCCCAAGTCTGTGCGCTCAACGCCCTTGCTGCTGTTGAGACTGTCGCTGACGTAAACAAGATTGTGAAGGTAGTTCGCGTTGTTGGATATGTGAATGGCGAGCCTGGTTTTATCTCCCAACCAGCTGTGGTGAATGGTGTGAGCGAGCTTTATCTACATATCTGGGGTGAGGCCGGAAAGCATGCTCGTAGCGCTATTGGGGTTGCAGAACTTCCGCTCGATGCGCCGGTAGAAGTTGAGTTAACTGTAGAGATTGCGGATTAACGACCGCGCTTAAGTAAGCGCTCGTAATCAAGGATCATCACAGCGCGAGCTTCAAGGCGTAGCCAACCGCGTTGTGCGAAATCAGCGAGCGCTTTATTTACAGTCTCACGCGATGCGCCGACTAGTTGTGCCAACTCTTCTTGAGTTAGATCATGATTAACCAAGAAGCCTTCATCTTTCTTAACGCCGAATTTCAAACCAAGTTCAATTAGCGCTTTAGCAACACGACCAGGCACATCTGAAAATACTAAGTCGCCTACAACTTCATTAGTGCGACGAAGCCTTGAGGCGAGGCGCGCAAGAAGATGAAGTGAAACTTCGGGGTGCTCCTTTACCCAAGGAATAACTTTGTCTTGGCCAAGGACCAGTAGTCGAGATTCGGCTACAGCGGTCGCGGTCGCAGTTCGGGGACCCGCATCAAAGAGCGATAGATCGCCGAACATCTCACCAGGGCCAAGAATCATCAAGAGATTTTCGCGGCCATCTTGAGATTTCGTGCCGAGTTTTATCTTTCCGGTAGTGACGATGTAGAGATGATCGCCATCATCGCCTTCTTCGAAGAGGGATTGTCCTTTGCGGAGCTTGACCGGAGACATCGAAGCGCGGAGGGTATTAGCAGCGGCATCATCAAGGCCTTGGAAGATCGGGGCTTTACGAACGACTGATTCATCGATCGCTTCATTTCTCGCTGGCACAGGCGCACCTTACTTTTCACGCACGGATTAGGCAAATTGGACTACCTTTTTCATCATGGCGACAACGCAGATTGAGAAAAAGAAGCGCGCTATGGCCATTTATCGGATTCTTAGCAAGCGTTATCCGAGCGTTCGCTGTGAATTAGATTTTAAGAATCCTTTGCAACTACTAGTTGCAACTGTTCTATCCGCACAGTGCACTGATAAGCGGGTGAACGCTGTAACGCCAGCTTTATTCAAGAAATATAGATCCGCAAAGGATTTTGCCGGTGCAAATATGCGCGAGCTACAAGGGCTCATCAAATCAACTGGTTTCTACCGGGCAAAAGCTAAGAACATAAAGGGCTTAGCAACAATGATTGTCACCGAACACGGAGGAAAAGTTCCTGACACTTTAGAGGAGTTAGTGAAGCTTCCTGGAGTAGGGAGAAAAACTGCAAACGTTGTTCTTGGCCACGCCTTTGATACTCCAGGGATAACTGTTGATACGCATTTCGGAAGGCTAAGTAGGAGATTTGGTTGGACTAAAGAGACTGATCCGGTGAAAGTTGAATTTGAAGTTATGGGGTTGATCCCAAGAAAAGAGTGGACCAATCTCTCCCAGCGGATGATCTGGCATGGTAGAAGAATCTGTCACTCCCGAAAGCCAGCATGTGGCGCTTGCCCGCTTGCAGATATATGTCCTTCATTCGGAATCGGTGAGAACGATAAAGTTAAATCCATGAAGCTAGTAAAGAGCGATGCGGATTTCCGATGATTCTTGATCTGATTCTTGCCGGCTTAATCATCTTTGCAATCGCACAAGGCTTCAATCGCGGATTGCTACCTACCTTATTTGCGCTAATCGGTTACCTAGGCGGCGGAGTCGTTGGTCTATTTATAGCTAAGGAATTTAGCGGGGATTGGAGCGGGGTTGTTTCGATAGTCGCTCTCTATCTGGTTGCGATCTTTGCCGGCGCCCAACTCGGTAGCTGGTTGATGGCAAAAGTGGGAGCGGGCTTTAGAAAACGAATTCTCTTTGGCCCGCTTAAATTCCTAGATTCAGTTCTGGGTGGAGCGCTCGCGTTAATTCAAGTTACGATCTTTGCAGCGATTGTCTTAACGATTATTAATTATCTGCCGTGGGGTCTACCAAATAACTTGATTGAAGATAGCCGGATCTATGAGAGCGTTGCTGGTTTTAATCTTCTTTCTTTCCAGATTGAAGACCTGCTGCGATCAGCTTCATCACATTTGGATCAGCTAAAGTCGTAGCATCACCAACTGCACGATTTTCTGCTACATCTCGTAGTAAGCGGCGCATAATCTTTCCGCTCCGTGTCTTAGGAAGTTCATTTACGACCATGATCTGCTTGGGTTTCGCGATCGCACCGATCTCTTTAGCGACGTGATCACGGAGCGCTTTCTCTAAGCCATCTTTTACAGCCTCGACCCCACCTCGAAGAATCACAAAGGCGACAATTGCTTGGCCAGTTAAGTCATCCTTTGCACCAACAACCGCAGCTTCTGCGACCGCATCATGCGATACGAGCGCTGATTCCACCTCAGTCGTAGAGATCCGATGACCAGAAACATTCATCACATCATCAACTCGGCCTAATACCCAGAGTGCATTATCCGAATCTAACTTTGCGCCATCACCAGCGAAATAGAGCCCTTCATAGCGCGACCAATAAGTCTCTTTGTAACGCTGCGGTTCTTTCCATACCCCGCGCAACATTGAAGGCCACGGCTTATCAAGTACTAGATAGCCACCAGAGCCAGGACCGACTTCTCTTCCAGAATCATCAACAACTTTCGCGCTAATTCCAGGAACAGCGAGCATCGCAGATCCCGGTTTAGTCGCAGTAACTCCAGGAAGTGGCGAGATCATGATCGAACCAGTCTCGGTCTGCCACCAAGTATCAACAATCGGACAATTACTTTTACCGACAACTTCGCGATACCACATCCACGCCTCCGGATTTATTGGCTCACCAACTGATCCCAATAAGCGAAGCGATGAGAGATCAAACTTATTTGGATACTCATCGCCCCACTTCATCCAAGTTCTAATGAGAGTTGGAGCGGTGTAGAGAATCGAGACTTTGTATTTCTCGATCATCTCGAAGATGCGACCCTTATGAGGTGTATCAGGAGTTCCTTCATACATAACTTGGGTTGCGCCATTGATCATCGGCCCATAAACGATGTATGAGTGTCCGGTTACCCAACCAACATCAGCGGTGCACCAATAAATATCTTTATCAGGCTTGATATCAAATACAACTTGGTGGGTGAAGGCGGCTTGGGTGAGATAACCACCGGTTGTGTGGTGAATTCCCTTTGGTTTTGCGGTTGTTCCCGATGTGTAGAGGATAAATAAGGAGTGCTCGCTATCAAAGCCTTGGGCTTCATGTTCGGTGCTCTGTGAATCAACTAACTCATGCCACCAAATATCCCGTGCGCCCATCGAAACTTCTTGGCCGGTGCGCTTAACCACTAGAACGTTTTCAACGCTCGTTTCGCCCTTAAGGGCATCATCAACGATGGGCTTTAGCCCAAAAGCCGCACCTTTTCGATAGCCACCATCAGCGGTAATAATCAACTTTGCTTCCGCATCTTGGATACGGGCCAAGAGTGAATCAGCAGAGAATCCACCGAATACAACAGAGTGGGTTGCGCCAATTCGAGCACAAGCGAGCATCGCAGTCACAGCTTCTGGAATCATCGGCATATAAATCGCAACGCGATCACCATCCTTAACGCCGAGCGAAAGGAGCGCATTCGCAGCTTTCTTAACTTCGACCAAGATATCGGCATAAGTGAGCGTGCGAGTATCTCCGGGCTCGCCTTCAAAATAGAAAGCAACGCGATCACCGCGACCTTCAAGGACATGGCGATCAAGTGCGTTGTACGAAGCGTTTAACTCTCCGCCGACAAACCATTTTGCAAATGGTGGTTGCCAATCCAAAACTTGATCCCACTTCTTAAACCAGTGCAAACGAACGGCTTGTTTCTCCCAGAAAGCCAATCGATCACGTTCTGCTTCATCATAAATATCAGCCTTTGCATTTGCATTCTTGGCAAATTCAGGCGATGGCGCAAAGGTGCGATTCTCACTAAGAAGATTTGAGAGCGACTCAGTCACAAATGCGAGATTAGCACCATGCTCAATCACCTGCAATGAATTCAGTGGCTAGATTATCTAGACTCCTCGTTAGAGAAGAACGCAAGATCGCTAAGAGCTCTATCATCAACAAAAACATCGGCATGAGGCTTTCCCATTATTAACTTATGATACATAACCCCCCAAGCGTGCAATTGGCTCTCGGTAAGGTCTTTCCAGTCTAAACCCGAAACCGCACCCCTGGCTGTGAAAAAATTGATCTCATGGCCATCCTGAAACAACTTATTAACGATTTGGATTCTTTCGTAAATAGGAGTTGATAGGTGGTAGTTGGCGTCAGGAGTTACACAGATAGTTCCATCGATGTCAAAGCAATAGACCGCCACAGAACAAGAATACTGATGTGGAGAGATTCCACAACCTCTAGTCTCAAATCATCAATCGGCAATTTTTGGGTCAGAATTTGAATCCAATTCATTGAATTAGAAAGGAAGAAAATGCATCTCATTTTTTCAGGCCTGTATCTCTTCTCATCACTATGGGATTACCTCTTTAAGGTCTTTGGCTCTGAGCTCTCCCGGACGCTTATCTCCTACATCGTCCGTCAGTTTCTAGCCGCAATCCACCTCTAAAGCGCGCCACGATTTCTCCTCGGCCTCGAGTTATGGTGGAATTTGCCGTAATCCTCGAGGTAGGAGAGTCGTGCCAGCCATAGTTCTACTTGGTGCTCAATGGGGCGATGAGGGCAAAGGAAAAGCAACCGACCTACTTGGCGATAAAGTCAAATATGTAGTCCGCTATCAAGGCGGAAATAACGCCGGCCATACCGTTGTAATTGGTAATGAAAAGTATGCCCTCCATCTTCTTCCATCTGGAATCCTCACACCGAGTTGTATCCCGGTAATTGGAAATGGCGTCGTAATCGATCCCGCTGTTTTACTTGAAGAGATCCGCGGATTAAATGAGCGCGGTGTTGATACCTCGAAGTTAAAGATCTCCATAAATGCACACCTGATTACTCCTTACCATCGCACTATCGACAAAGTCTCCGAACGATTCCTTGGAAAATCTAAGATAGGAACAACTGGGCGTGGAATCGGACCAGCTTATGCTGACAAGATAAATCGAATTGGAATTCGCATCCAAGACCTCTTTGATCCCTCCATCTTGCGCCAAAAATTAGAGGGCGCGCTCCGCGATAAGAATCAAGTCTTGATAAAAGTTTTTAACCGAAAAGGTATTGAAGTCGATGATGTTCTAAATGAATACCTCGGCTATGCCGAGATTCTCAAGCCATATGTCACCGATACTTCGCTTCTACTTAATCAAGCGCTCGACCGAAAGGAAGTTGTTCTTCTTGAGGGATCACAAGGAACGCTCCTTGATGTCGATCATGGAACCTATCCCTTCGTTACCTCATCAAATCCAACTGCTGGCGGCGCATCCACCGGTTCTGGAATCGGCCCCACCAAGATCTCTAGGGTCATTGGAATCATTAAGGCTTACACGACCCGCGTTGGCTCCGGCCCCTTCCCAACCGAGCTCTTCGATGAAGATGGCGAGAAACTCCGCTCTATCGGCGGCGAATTTGGTACTACTACCGGGCGCTCCCGGAGAACTGGTTGGTATGACGCTTTGATCGCGCGCTATGCGGTTCGAATCAATGGCCTCACCGATTTCTTCCTCACCAAATTAGATGTGTTAACGGGTTGGGAAAGGATCCCAGTCTGTGTCGCTTATGAAATAGATGGAAAACGGGTCGATGAGCTCCCCGCATCTCAAACTGATTTTCATCACGCAAAGCCGATATATGAATACCTACCCGGCTGGAGCGAAGACATCACTAGTGCAAAAGAATTGAAGGACCTACCCGCAAACGCCCGCGCTTATGTGAAATACCTTGAAGAGATTTCAGGTGCTCCGATGAGCGCTATCGGAGTGGGACCTGGTCGCGACCAGACTATTGCGGTGAAAGACTTCGTCTCATGAGCAAGATTCTTGTAACTGGTGGCGCCGGATATATCGGTGCACATGTATGTGAAGTCCTAACTTCAAATGGTTATCAAGTTCGAGTGTTTGATGATTTCTCAAATGGTTTGAAGCGCCGAATCGCTGGAAGATTTGAAGATCTCTTCGAAGGCGATGTGACCGATCGAGAAGCCTTAGTTAAGGCGTTAGATGGAATCGATGGCGTAATCCATCTTGCCGCTAAGAAAGCGGTTGAAGAATCGCTTGCAAATCCACTTAAGTACTACAGCAACAATGTCGGTGGAATATTGAATCTCTTAGCTGCGATGTCACTTCGAGGGGTAAAGAAAATAGTCTTCTCATCAAGCGCCGCGGTCTATTCCTCAAACGACAAACCCGCTATCGAAGAGAGCGATCCGACAGTTCCGCTCTCGCCCTATGGTGCAACGAAATTACTCTCCGAACAGGTCATCTCAAATGTTTCAAAAGCTGAGGGAATCTCGGCGATTTCACTCCGTTATTTCAACGTGGTCGGTTCGGCCCGGGTCGAATACGGCGATAACTCCAAAGACAATCTTGTCCCAAAGGTCTTCGCCGCTTTTAAGCGTGGCGATCGCCCAGAAATCTATGGAAGTGATTACCTAACTAAGGATGGAACTTGCATCCGCGATTACATCCATGTTGGCGATCTAGCCGAAGCGCACCTTGCTGCATATAAGAAAGTCGAGAGCGAGTTAGTCGATGAGGTATATAACGTCGGGTCCGGCAGCGGCTACTCAGTAAAAGAGATGATGGACCAGATGGCTAAGTCGATGGGCGTTGATTTGAATCCGAAGTACTCTCCCCGTCGCGCCGGCGATAGCCCACAACTCATCGCTTCAACAAAGAAGATCGAGAGAGAGCTAGGTTGGAAACCAAAGTCAACTTTGGAGGACATGGTTGAATCCTCTTGGGCAGCAGATAAGGCGAACCCATGAGCGTTCTATCAAATCGCTATGCCTCAAAAGAGATGCGCGAGATCTGGTCTCCGGAAAATAAGATTAAAGCTGAGCGCAGGCTTTGGATAGATGTAATGCGCTTTCAAGCCGAAGCTCTAAACATCCCAACTGAAGCAATCGCTAAGTACGAAGCGGCGCTCGAGAAAATAGATCTTGCAAGTATCGATGAGCGCGAGAAGAAGAGCCGCCATGATGTGAAAGCGCGGATCGATGAATTCAACGCCCTCGCGGGACATGAATACATCCACCTGGGAATGACTAGCCGAGATCTCACGGAGAATATTGAAGCGGCGCAAATCCTAAGCGCGCTCAAGCTCATCCAAGAGCGAACCGCATCACTTCTCTTCCGGATTGGTGAAAAGGCGGAGATATATAAGGCTTTACCGATAGTTGGGCGCTCCCATAATGTCCCGGCACAACTAACAACTCTCGGCAAGAAATTCGCGACCATCGCCGAGGAGCTTCTTTTCGCCTTCGATCGCTTAAACAACTTAGTCGAGCGCTACCCACTCCGCGGATTTAAAGGTCCGGTAGGAACTTCTCAAGATATGCGCGATCTACTTAGAAGTTCGGGCGAGATAGAGCGAGAGATAGCCAAATCCCTCGGCTTCAATCGCATTCTTGATTCAACTGGCCAGGTCTATCCAAGAAGTTTCGACTTCGATGTAGTTAGCGCACTCGCCCAACTCGCCGCCGCCCCCGCAAACCTTGCTACATCAATTCGCTTGATGGCTGGACTCGAATTAGTAAGTGAAGGGTTCGCCCCAAATCAAGTTGGTTCGTCGGCGATGCCCCACAAGATGAATTCAAGATCTTGCGAGCGGATTAACGGACTTGCGGTCGTACTTCGTGGCTATCTTTCGATGATTTCTGAAGTTTCGGGCGAACAATGGAATGAGGGCGATATCTCTGATTCTGTTGTTAGAAGAGTGGCTATTAGTGATGCCTTCTTCGCGCTAGATGCAATCCTTGAAACTACTCTTACAGTTCTAAATGAATTTGGAATCTTCGAGGCAAATATAAGGAGAGAAATTGAAGAACAACTTCCTTTCCTTGCCACAACAAAGATCCTCATGGCTGCCGTAAAGGCTGGGGCGGGAAGAGAGAGCGCTCATGAAGCGCTCAAAGAGCTTTCTACCAAGGCTCTGATCGCAAAGCGAGAAGGCAAAGCCCAATCACTCTTAGATGCAATTGCTGCCGATTCCCGGATCCCCTTAGATAAATCAGTCCTAGAAGAACTAGTAGGAAACCCAATCGAATTTATCGGTGATGCCACCTCACAGACCGAGAGGGTTGTGGCCCGAATCGGAGCGGCTATCAAGCCATTCCCTGGGGCGCTGACCTATCGCCCGGGGGCGATCCGCTGATTTAGCCTGGATTTGCCAGCCGCGATAAGGTGCGGGCATCAACAGTAGATAAGTAGGGGAGGGCTCTCGCTATGGGGCGTGGCCGTTCGAAAGCTAAGCAGACAAAAGTCGCAAGAGATCTCAAATATCACTCGCAAGATATCGATATTGAAAGCCTTGCAAAAGAGCTTCATGGTGAGGTCGACAAGAACTCCAATGAAGATGATTACGATCCATTCGCCGAAGGCAACTACATACCTCGTAAGTAAGCGGTAGGTAACTAATGCGCCCTACCCCGTATGTTGCTTCGCTTCGTGTCTACGAACCGATTGATTCTTTTGAGGCGAGTGATCAAGCTCGTTGGAAGCAAATCAAGATAACTGAAACTACCGGTTATGAAGAAGAGCTTCGCGCTCTAAAACGAACCATAGTACCTTACTCATTTTTAGTTCGTAGCGATGGCGCCCACATCATTGATCATGATGGAACGAGATTTGTTGCACCGTGGTCGACAGCTCGAAGAGTTTGGGCAGCTCTAGAAGATTTCAAATCATCACTTCCAAGTAGCGTAATTCCATTTTTCATCCCGCCATCAACTGAGGAAGCGATCCGAGAAAAAGGTGAATCTCTAGAAAACAAAGTACCTCATATCCTCACCGAGACTTGGATGATTCCTCCAAGATGGTTCTCACTCTTCGATAAGGAAGAACGACTCCGCGGCTACAACAATGGGATCGCATTCACCATCGCTCGGACCGAGTTAGAGCTGGCAAAAAAGAGATGTATCAACGCTCATATGGCGGTTCGAAAAGCCTTCGGACCTGGGCCGGTGGAAGAAGAAATAATCCAATTACTTAACTGGCTAAACGTCTTTGACCCAAGATCGATAGTTGAACTTGATTACGGCGGGTTGGCCATCTACCTTGATAAAGCCTTGAAAGATGCCGGGGAAGAAGGCCTAGTTTCAGACTCTTCATTCGAGGACGTTCATCATTCGATAGCCGGGTTAATGGCTGGCGATGGCGCTATGGCTGGCGAAGGATATGAACGACTTGTGACCCGTTGGCGAAGAGTCTCTGCGCTAGAGCAAGCCACATAAGTACTATTCTTTGAAATGGCACTTTTGATTTGAGGAATGGAGCTCTAATTGCCTAAGTCACCGAAGTTAAGCAAGAAGAGCGTGATAGTTGAAAGGAAATTTAGACGCAATCTTTTTGCTATATCCATTACAGCGCTTGTCATAAAAATACTCATTATTTTTAGAATTCAGGGTTTTGATTGGTATCAAGCTGGTGGCGGAGACTTAGGAATAGGCCTCGGTTACTTACTTGACAATAGCTACGCCCCCCCAAATGCTTGGTATGGCGCTGATGGTGAGAATTACTTACGGGGACTTCAAGGACTAGTTGAAGATGGCTTTCTCTCCGAGGAGGGAAAATTGACTTATTGGCCTGCCGGCTATCCCCTATTGCTTTGGCCAATAATTGAGATATTCCGAGGCTATTTCTTCTTAGCCCTGTCATTCTTTCAAAGCGCTTTGTATACCCTCGCTTCAATCTGGTTTGTTGACGAAGTGAGAAAGACGAGAGTATCCAAGGTCTCATACTTGATTGCAGTCTTACTAGCCTTTAATCCCACCTTAGCTCTAAACACAATAGCGATAGGTTATGAGTTACCAGTTGTATCCTTTTCCCTAATTTCTTTTGCTGCACTTATACGCTATTTTTCTGGAGGTAAGAGTAGTTGGATTAGTAGAGAAATCATTTTCGCATCGCTCTCCTTTTCTTTTGCTTCTTTTATGCAACCGCGACTATTAGTTATCGCTCTAGCCTTTTTCCTTTTATGGGCAATCGCCAAGTTCAGATTCACTCAGTTGGTGTCATTCCTAGCCATAACTTTGGGTTTGGTATCTATTACTCCAGCGATACTTGCTTACCGAAATCATGAAGTGCACGGGTACGCTGCAATTTCTACAAATTTGGGTGTAACAATGCGGCTGGGGGCTGGCCCTGAAGCTACAGGTGGTTACTCAAGTCAAGCTGCAGGAGCAGTAGAGTGTCTAGAAATTAGTGGAGATGCTTCAAAAGTTGACCGTGCACTTGTTAGATGTGTTGTTGATTGGTATCTCGAGAATCCAACGAAAGCAATTTATCTCTTTTGGAACAAGGCTAGATTTTTCTGGTCTCCATGGTTTGGACCAGAATCGAATGGAACCATGGCTCGTAATCCATGGAGTCAAAATCACCCGCTAAAGTCCACCGCCCAGACGGAGGATGGCTTTAATTTGATTTTTGGTGGATTTGGAAAATTCATTTCTTGGACTTGGATGCTCGGAGGTGTTTTTCTGGTCTTCTATGGTTTCTTACTGCTATGGCGATTAGGCGATTTAGAGCGCTTATTGGCTTTAGTTTTTGCCTCAGCTTTCTTGGTTAACCTCCTAAGTTCTATGCTAACCATTGGCGATCACAGATTTAGAATCCCAAGTATGGGTGCTAGCATCTTTTTACAAGCTATCGGGTTAATTGGAATCTACTCACGAAAGAGTGTTGTTAAAAACTCGGTTACGGAACCTCTAGTTTGGCCTATTTTGAGGAAAAAGAAATCAACTCAATTGGATTCTTGATTAATTTCTATATTGGAAGGATAATTCCGATCAACTTGCGCATCACAGCCATCAGGTTTGGGGGTTAATCCAGTGCCTGCCGACAGAATTGACTCAGAGGTCCTTCTGACTCCAGCTGAAGTTGCTGCGATATTCCGAGTGGACCCAAAGACCGTTACGAGATGGGCAAGATCCGGAAAGTTGACCGCGATAAGGACTCTTGGCGGACATCGAAGATATCGTCAATCCGAAGTCCAAGATCTACTCAAACTGAATGACTCGAGAAAGGGTGCTCGTGAATAAATCGGAGCAAGGGGATTCGAAGGCGAAGTTCAGAGCTGCCCTGGAGAAGAAGGTTCAGATCTCAAAAGGAGAAAACTCTGGGAGTGATACTAATAAAGGCAGAAGAATTAAGGAGTCTTCTGGAAAGACTCCAAAAATCTTCCGACGTAAGTCTGGTTAAGGGTTGGCGAATTGCAGCTCACAAGTTTTGATTTCCTCTTGTTGTTCTGCGCTTCACTCCTTTTGACAAGCTTGCTGACCCCAGCAGTTAGGGTATTGGCTTTAAAGCTTGGAGTAACTGACAGTCCGAATCAGGCTCACAAGACTCACAAAGAACCCGTTCCATATCTTGGTGGTGTTGCCATTGTCGTAGGTACTATTGCAACTACATTCGTAACATCGCTTTTTAGCGATTTCACTCAGCAGACACTTTTATTAGCAAGCACAATTTTGATTCCTGCACTCTTGATGTCCTTAGTGGGATTAATCGATGATATAAAGCAGTTGAAACCATGGCCTCGATTCGTGGCACAAAACGCACTTGCTTTGATATCCGCCATAATCCTGGTCAATACGGAGACTTTGGGCACCCCATTCGGTGTCCTAATTTTAGATTTTGCCCTGACAATGCTCTGGTTGGTAGGAATCACTAATTCCATAAACTTCTTTGACAATATAGACGGTGGAGCTTCTGGAGCTATAGCGATTAGTTCAGCCGCTTTGACTCTAATTGCGGTATCGAATGGACAAATTCTGATCGGTGCAATGTCAGCAGTACTGGCAGGATCCACAATCGGATTCTTAATTTGGAATAAACCACCTGCTCGTATTTATATGGGAGATGCTGGTGCATTGTTTCTCGGCATTCTTATTGCGACGCTTACTATCCGGCTAGATTCAAATGAAGAATTAGGGACGGTAGGAGTTTTCATCCCATTTCTCCTTCTTGCAATACCGATACTTGATACTACAGTTGCTGTAACTAAGCGCATCTATAGGAGGGTCTCGCCTTTTCAAGGAGGCAGAGATCACCTCTCACATAGATTGATGCGTCGAGGTTTGAAGAAACGAAATGCCGTTTTAACCCTTTGGTCGCTATCAGTAGTGTTTTCAATACTTGCCGTGATGCTTTCAAAAGGTAATTCACGCGATGCTGTGGTTACTTTTGGTGGCGTTCTTTGGGGTTTGCTTTTGATCTTCTTCCTATCTACCGAAGACGAAAACTAAAGTGGCTGGGGACGGGATCGAACCGTCGACCTCACGATTTTCAGTCGCACGCTCATACCAACTGAGCTACCCAGCCTCGTAATAAATCGCGACCCAGACGGGACTTGAACCCGCGACCTCCGCCGTGACAGGGCGGCGCGCTAACCAACTGCGCTACTGGGCCAACACGCAAATACAGATAAGGAGAGTTACTGCATTCCCTTTATCTGGCGTCCCCAACGGGATTTGAACCCGTGTTACCGCCGTGAAAGGGCGATGTCCTAGGCCCCTAGACGATGGGGACCAGGGAATTCAAGTCTACCCCAAGTATCATTGGCGAAAAGTCAAGCCATTCAATGCAGGTTTTATGAGATTTCGAGGTTTGATGACTTCCCGCCACATAGGGATGGTAAGTAAAGTTCAAATTCAAAACAAATTTTCGAAGATAGTGAGTAGGTTTATAAATGCTAGTGGACTTAGTTCTTTTTAATGACGAGGTCGAGTTGTTGGCTTTTCGACTCAAGTACCTTTCTCCAGTTGTTGAGAAATTTGTCATCTTTGAGGCCACTCGTTCATTTAGTGGTAAAGCCAAGAAACTCTTTGCATCCGAAGCGGTACAGCTATCCGAAGTCTCAAAGGACAAAGTCATTATCTCGAAATACGAGTTTCCCGCCGAATTACTCATTCATGCCGGAAGTAATAGGTGGCCCTTAGAACGCTTTGCCAGATCGCGCTTAGAAGTATTCTGCTCAAAGTTTCCGCAAGACACAAGACTCCTGATATCTGACTTGGATGAGATTCCCTCAATTTCTCAACTGATAGAAGCTCAAGACAATCATGAGGTAACACTCTTACCAACACCCCTATTCTACAGATCTGCAAATTGGGCAGTTTCACACGGAGAAGACTGGAAAACGGCAAAAGTAGTCCCTAAAGAATTTCTAAATGATGTTAATACCCTCAGGTATCGGGACGATTTTCAAATATCTAACTCTGAACCCGGAGGTCACTTTTCATATCTTGGGTCGACAGACTTAGAGTTATTCAAGAAATTAGAAGATATAGCGCACGCAGAATTCAGTATTCCTAAATCTGAAGTCACTGTCATTCTAAAATATTCAAATAAGTACTTTTTGGATCACCTTGGGCGCTTCAATCGAAAGGGGTTTGGCCTTCTCAATAAAATCGAACCGCATGAACTGTCTAGTCTTCAGAGAGCACTACTCGAATTTAATCCTGCCTTTTTTGAATTTGAAGTTGAAATTCTTCCTCTGCCTCAAAGGCTATTTGCTTCATTTAAGCTCTGGGTTGCCTGGAGGAGTAAGGATTTCAAAATATTGGAAGCTAACTTCAGGGGAAGATTGGCCCTTCAGTTCGTCACATACACGAGCAAGTTTTGGGTTCTAAACACGCTTTTGAGTTTTAGGGGATTTATCAGCCAACTGATAGGACTTTTTTCAAGGAGATAGTAAAACTTTTCCAGGAACAAAACTGACTAGACCCGTGCCACTAATTCCTCGGGGAGTGCCGCGCTGCCACCGACGGCCATGTCCTATCTCCGTCAAATCAAATTTCTCTTCCTTGATTGTCGTCCATAGCATTTCCATAGGATCATTAAAAAAAATGTCATCCAAGAGAATGAGACCCTGGAACTCTTTTGATCTTAAGTATTCTAAAACTTGATTTTCAAATACGCCATCATGATTAGTGTCCAAAAAAATCATGGATGAATTAAGTAAAGTGTCTGGATTCAATTGCAAGACGTTGCCAATTCTTCGGTTGAGATTATTAGGCGTTTGCTTTGCGGAATATTTATCAATCAAATCCCAAGTCTCGACTTGTACTTCAGGATTATGACAAAGGGCTAGTGAACCGGTTCCGTGGTGCGTACCCAACTCAACAATTTTCCCAGTTAGATTAGTAGAAAGATAAGCAAGCAACCTGTAATGCTCTACCCCCGCTCTGGCCGCCAAATGTCTTTTATGGTCTTTTCGAGATATTAAATGATTGAGATAAGTTAGATCTGTCTTGCGCACTTCATGAAATTTAATGTTAAATTGATGCCTATCCACAATGTATAATCTTGCCACACGATGGTGAAAACTATCGCCCTAATCTCTTGAAGATTAGTTCTTGGGCCTTTAGCTCAGTCGGTAGAGCAACGGACTTTTAATCCGTGGGTCGTCGGTTCGATCCCGACAGGGCCCACGTAGTTCTCGGAACTTTCCATTTCGTTGCGTTATCCTAGATTAATGGCTCAAACAAATTTGGGACAAGGATTAGCTAAAGCTCTCGCTTTAGCTGGGGTAGCTGTTACTTTGGTAATCAGCCCATGGGGAATTTACGATCCAATCAATCTTCCAAAGCTCTGCGTTATGATTCCTTTTGCATTTGTGTCGCTAACACTTTCATTTGTTATTTTGATGAATCGCGGATTTCAGCAATTTGATAAAATTGCAATGATTTCCCTTGCTTTGTTTGGCGCGTTTCTCTCTATAAACTCCGTCTTCCTCTCTGGAAATATTGCCCAGTCAATTTGGGGAGCGTGGGGTCGAAACACGGGAGCCGTAGCCTATTTTTGCCTTTCGGCGATTCTTGTGGGCTGTTCATTGCTGCAACCGAAGGATGCCACGCTAATCTTCCGTTATTTCAGCAGACTTAGTTACTTCGTATCCGCATATACCTTTCTTCAATATTTAGGGTTGGATCCAATCGCCTGGGGTCAACAACTTCCTTTTGCAACTTTGGGCAATATAAATTTTATGTCGTCATTTTTGGGTATGGCGACAGCCTTTTTTATTGCAAAAGTAGTTTTTGAGAAACAAACTTTTACAGCAAGGATTCATTATGTTTTCTTTAGTTTGTTTAACTTTTTTCTGATTTTGCAATCAGGATCGATTCAAGGAATAGGAATTTTAATTGCTGCGGTTTGTGTCGTGACGATTAGTTACTATTGGGAGAGAAGAAACAGATTTATGTTTGCCACGGTTGCATTTTTCTCGGTCTCAACAGGCCTTGTTGTTGTAATGGGAGTTGCCGGATGGGGCCCTCTTGGACGTCAATTGATTCAGCAAACAGTGTTGTACCGATTTGATTACTGGGGCGCCGGTTGGGAAATGTTTAAAAGTAGCCCAATATGGGGTTTGGGCATGGATAGCTACGGCGACTTCTATCGCGAGTTTCGGGGCGAAATTGCAACTCAGCGAACAGGCCCGGCACGTGTAGCCAATACTGCACATAATGTGTTCCTCGACCTTATGTCGGGAGGGGGACTTCTTGGGGTTTCCTTTTTAGTTTTGGCATTCTTAGTGACATTTGTTTGGTTAATCAAGAGAATAGCAAACAGAACAGCAACTCCGGAGAGCTACCAAATGCTACCGGTTGTTCTGGGTTTCTTTCTCTTTTGCCTAATAAGTATCAATCAATTAGGAGTTGGTGTGTGGGGATACATATTTTTGGGCACTACATTGGCCTTACTAAGAGAGGATAGAGTTAAAGAAAAATTAGAAAAGCGACCAGATTCAAGGATTAGTCCATCTAACTCCAAAGAATCCTTGCGCTCGATACCAGTAAAGAGAGCAAAGTCTGTAGTCTTTTGTGGCTTAGCGATTTCGATTATTGCTACAGTTGGCGCAGTCCAACAAATCAGAATTGACTCAGGATTCCTCAAGGCATACAAAGGAACTGATATCGGGTTGATGACAAAGTACATAAATGCATTTGCTCCGACAGGTTTCTACGAAGACAAGTTGTTGGTCTTATTAACCAGCAAAGGATTAGATTCCGAGGCCTTGGCTGTCGCGGAAAGGGTTATAGAGAGAGACCGACGTCAGTTCACAGCCTGGTCCGTTGTTGCTTACTCAAGTGTGGCTTCTATGAGTAGGAGGGTTGAGGCGAAGAACGCTCTCTTGAAGTTGGATCCCTTTAATCGACAGTTGGCAGATGAGTTATCTGCAATGGGACTCTAAGGAGCCCGATTAATTCCTAATGTCCGTTTTTCGCGACAATTTCACACCTAATTCGTAGTAGGGGGTAGAGGCGGCGATGGTCGACTCTGCAGTACAAATGAGCACTAAACCGGTATACAAGTAGGGGCTCCATAAAAGTGGCATTACGCAAGAAAGCTGACTCCGCAGGTCTGAAGGTATGGACTGTCGCGGAGCTAGGTGCTTTTTACACCGAGCACCGCGCAGAACTTCATGCCCACGCCTCACGCATTCTGAAGGAAACCGCTCGTGCGGAGGAAGTAATCCAAGATGCTCTGATCAAGGTCATGCTCGCTGCCCCTGAGCTTGAGTCCGCTGATCATGCTCTTTCTTATATGCACCGCACGATTGAAAATCTATGCATCGACATCTTCCGCCTCGAGGGTCGCCGCCCGAACCTCGTTGTCTTAGATGATGCGGCCGCTGAGGTCGAATCAACCTGGCAAGAAAACATGGATCACTCTGATTGTATCGCCGCTGCCGATGACGCCGCAATTGTCCGCCAGGCCCTAGCGATGCTCTCCCCAGCCGAGCGCGCAGCGCTTGTTATGTGGGAGATGGAAGGCCGCTCTACCAAAGAGATCGCCCGCGAACTCGGCATCAAAGAATCAGCCGTTCGCCATACCGTCTCTCGCGCCCGCGCCTCCCTCCGTCGAGTCCTATCTGAGCTCATCATCGATGAGGCTCGCGGCCTAACCGCCTTGGACATGCTCTCGACTACATATAAAAAGGCATCCGAACTTGCAAAGAAGTCCTCGAAGGTTGCGCTCTCGCTAATCCTCGTTCTCTTTGCCTTCCTCGGCTTCAACTCGATGCCCACAAACACTGGAATTCCGGCCCACGTAACCGAGGAGTCGGTATCAGCACCTGAGGTAGCCCCATTGGCATCTGCCGAAGCCTCCTCAGTTGCTGTAGAAGAAGAAGCAACCACCCCTGCTCCTGCTGCGACGAAAGCACGTGCCTCCGTTGAGAATGCAAAGAGCACCGAACTCAAGTTCCCAGGCCTGGATAAGGCCGGGGTTCCTTCTGGGTTCACGGTTGCGGATACGACCGGGGCGCTCGGAAGTGCATACTTCACTGAGCGCACCCCCGTATCGACTGAGACGGAATTGATCATCGGACAGATCATCAAGACCGACTCGGGGGCAGCAAATATATTCATCTCCCAGACCCTGACCACCGACGCCAACGGGCTCGCATACCGCCCAGTCGTCTCCTTTGGCCAGGCTGGTAGTTGGATTCCACTACTTACCAGGGTCTCTTCGACCGATATCACGCGCCAAATGAGCGGTAATTACCTTTTTACCGCCTACATTGCCGTAGAATCTGCCGTAGATACCCCGATAAAGATCGCCGCGACCACTAACGGGCGCGATCTTGCTGCGGCACCACGGCAGGTTATTACCCGCCTCGTGCTCGACCCGAGTAAGACCCAAGTTTTGGCGCAAGCCATTTATGTAGTTGAAAAGGGAGTAAGGGCATGAGCCGCTCCCAATTTAAGTTTCTTCGTCGCGTCCGGATACACGACGGAGAATGTGGTGCAGTAGCACGTGCATTGCATCACGAGGTAAAGATTCAATCTTTACCAGCCGCCATAGAGAAAGTCTCTATGGCGACTAAAGAAAGGAAAGTAATGTCAAGTAAGACATTCTTTAAGCGTATTGCGATTTCAGCGATAGCCGCCTTGGGCTTCGGAATGCTTTCCGTTGCGCCTTCGCAAGCTACGGTGACTTCTCATACGTTGACAATTGACGCAGCCGCAGATTCAATTGAAGTAAATGAATCTGCAACCGCGGTTCTCACACATTCTTTTGTTAACTTAGGTTACATTGGCGACTCTGTAACTATTACAGGAATTGTGACATCATCAAATGCAGGAACTGCAGGAAGAATCAACTTGCGCGTTACGGATAGCTATACAAGCGTTGCGAATGATGCCTCACTTGCTAACTCGCCTTATTACGCGCCATCTGCTGCATACACCGCAGCGGTAGATGACTCTTCAACTTCCTTGTATGCAGCTTCAGATCGTCGAGATAGCGCTAGCAGATCAACAATCACGATTTCCTCAAGAGTCGCTGATCGTTCTCTGGGCACACAGTTATCCGTTGATGCATACAACTTCACAGCCGCTGGCACTTACACAATCTCATTCTTTACGAATGTGAGCAGTGGTGCTGCTGCATTCTCAGGCACAAACACCCCATCTGTTACTTGGACAGTTACTGTTACTGAGCCAACCCGCACAGCAGCGGCTAACTCCTCAGTTACTCTAAGAACTGGCGCGATTTCGTCAGATTCAGGTAATTTCTGGGCCGGTACTAGAGAAGGTGGAGACAGTGGAACTGTCGCTGCAGCTACCTCATCTGCAACTGATGTGACCGAAGAATTCTCACTTATCGTTCTTCAGAAGTCGTCAGTAGCAACCAACACTGCTCGTGAGTCTTACACCGTAACTGTTTCGGGTGAGGCTTATGTAACAGATGCCGGAACCACTGTTTCAACACGGCCAACTGCTAACTCCGGTGGTCTCAAGTCAGTACGTATGGCAGTAGCTACTGCTGGAACTGCTACTCGAGTTGAGATCTGGTCAACAGGAACTGCTGGAACTGCAACAGTTACTGTTACGACAGATTCTGGTCTAGTACTTGGTACTAAGACCCTTACCTTCCACGGAACCATTGCAGGTATTGAGAAGGTCGCTACCTATAAGAACGTTATTCGCTCTGGCGTAACAACTGGATCTACTAGCGTTATTGCCGTAAAGGCAGTTGATTCAGCAGGTAGAGGAGTAACTGGAGTTTCAATCGCCGGTGTCTCATCAAACCTAAATGCGATCGCAAGCGGTACCTGTACTGACAACATCAGCTACGCTGGCACTGCGGCGGATGTATCAACGCGCGATGGTACCTTCTTCTGCGATCTAACCCAGTCGGTAAGTTCGGCTTCTGGTCAGGCAGCAACCATTACATGGAGAGTTCTTAAGTATCTATCCACTACTGAGTACTGGACAGTTACACAAGATGTGACCATGGGCGGTGCATTCTCAACATTTACAATCAAGACTGATAAGGCAACTTATGAGCCAGGTGAGAATATGGTTATCACCGTTACCGCAAAGGATGCCTCCGGTAACACACCATATGACCTACAAGATGGTCCAACCCTTGCTGTCAATAAGCAGACTGGCGGAACCTGCACCATCGGATCCTTACTTGGTGGCGTTGCTACCTCTTCGGGTCGCGATGCATTAGGTGATGTAGTTGACGCAAAGCGTTGCTTTGCTCCTGCTGCATCAGGCAAGTTCATTATCTCTGGCCAGGATGCACAGACAGTTCCTGCAACAGTGACTGCAACAGCAACAATCGGTGATGACGCAGCAACTGCTGCGGCAGCCGCTGCAACTGATGCCGCTCTTGAGGCTATCGATGCTGCTAATGCAGCTACCGATGCTGCAAACCTTGCTGCTGAAGCTGCTGACGCAGCAACAGTTGCCGCTGAAGAGGCACGTGATGCCGCTGATGCTGCAACCGCTGCCGTTGAGGCTCTGGCTACTGAGGTTGCTACATTGATGGCAGCCCTCAAGGCTCAGATCACAACTCTTGCCAACACAGTTGCCAAGATTGCTAAGAAGGTAAAGGCATAAAGCCTTAAAGCCCTCTTCGACTCGAGGCCCGGCTCCCAAAGGGAGTCGGGCCTCGGTCCTTTTCTCCTGTTTGTGGTTTCAAGGGGGTTGTATATTCTCTTGCCTGGGCCTTTGCGATACACTTATGA
>Ga0194115_10001883_pt1 | contig 25846 bp, 21 predicted proteins | sample TA2MahsurfametaG_3_FD_148656 | JGI IMG/M metagenome (GOLD analysis project Ga0194115, IMG submission 148656) | Freshwater microbial communities from Lake Tanganyika, Tanzania - TA2015002 Mahale S4 surface | ecosystem: Environmental > Aquatic > Freshwater > Lake | place: Tanzania: Lake... | reverse complement strand
TTTGCGAACGAAGTTCGATTTTATGACAAGAATAGAGTGTCGTTTGGAGTTGTCGTTCATCGTTCCTCCTTGTGAGCAGGGTTCTCATCGCCCGATCTTTCGCATGGGGGTTGCCTCAGTGTTCGGTGTCAAACAAGAAGCATTCTAATTGGCTAATTGTTTTGGTGTCAAGCTTTGGTTGGCTGGCAATAAGAAAAACGCGAAGCGTCAATGAACTCACGGACGAATAACAGACCGTACGATTCGCGTTGTCACACAATTGGTCGTGTCGTTCGATCGTCGATGATGACACCTCGAAATGGCGATCTAGAGTGGACGAAATTTCTAATTTACCGGTATATATTGTTGTGAAACGATAGCATTTAAAAGCCCAAATTGAGGTCGTCTCCCAAAGACTTCTTGGGCTTGTTTTTGAGGAGATTTTCATACTTTCCTCCCGTGTAGACGGCACCAAGTTGTGTAATCGAGTTGTATGCGATACCAAGATCCTTCGTGTAGCTTAGGTTAGAGTCCGCATACTTTTTCAGGTAGGCCACGGCGGTCGGGGAATCCTTATCCAAAATCTGATTTCCAATCCAACCAAAGACATTTTCCATGTTCTTCTGGGTCGAGAATACGTATAGATCTTTCAGATACTTGTTAAAGTTCTTCTCACCGATATCTTCCTTGGCGATACGTTGACCGAATCGATCATCCTTGGTACCGAAGCTATCAGCAATGTACCATCCATCGTCAGGATCCTCATCATATTCATCGTCTAGGGCAGCCTTAATATCTTCGTCGGTAAGGCGTTTGTAGTCGGACATGCGACCCATCTTTCCACGTTCTACAAACTTGGGTTTCGTCGACGCCTTCCAGTCCTCGGTAGTTCTTGTCTTCTCAACACGCTGGAGAGTCAACAAACCTAGGAGTAAGGCTGTCATTTCCCGTTCTGTCATACCTGCATTCTTGAAGGCCTCTCGAACTTCCGCCGTTGAGCGTTTTCCTGATAGGAGATCCAATGGTACGGCAGTGTTGAGTTCAATAGCCTTCTTTTTGTCAGGCTCCATCCGTCCAAGCTGAGTGGGAAGAACTGGACCACCAATCGATTCAATGGCTTCTGCTCCAGCAATGGCTACACAATCGGCGATAGAAACGGCCGTCTTCTTCTTCAGGTCCTTTTCGGCCTGAATCAAGACACCGGCAGCCGTCTTCAACGTTTCGGTATATTCGCTGTCATCCTTGCTATTCAAAACCGAGTAAATGATTCCTCCATTCGGTCCGTACTTATTGTTTGCGGCATTGTAAGAGAGACCGTCTAATAGAGCTAATTGATAGAAGGAAGGTGCCAATCGTGGATCTTGTAGAATCGCCCGTCGAGTTCGTTCTCGGACAGTATCAACGGTTCCAACACGAAGCTCTTGATCACCATACATGGCAGGATCAAAAAATACTTCGGCGTTGGCAGGGGCCACCTTACCACCTAGTACACTAAAGCCAAACGAAGAAGCTACTCCAGCACCAACGGCTTTACCGAAGTCTCTTCGATCCATAGGAAGAACAGTCGTCGTCGTCGGATAGCTTTGACCTGTTAGTTTCGTGGTGGGCGCAGGAACCTGAAAGGCGTCCAGAGACGGCACCAACAAGGCGAGCGAAATAGCATAGCGGCTAATCCTCATGACGGTTCTAATAATGTCTCAACACCAGAGGTTACGATATGGTACCGCAGAAAAGGTGGACTTTATGACGGAGTTGTGATGCGTTCACCAAAGACAACACCCTTTCATTGTGAGTGGGAATCAGGTGACTGGCGAAGTTTGCCACCACCTTGCATCACTGACGTTGCGGGGGTATGATATGACATGGCCCTCGTAACTCTACCAATGATACCTATATGTCACATCTGTCGTATACATACATAGCGATTCTGCTTTGGCGGTATGCTACGTACATATCTATAGTCACACCACTCCTTCGAGCTTCGAGATTCGAGATGCACAAGGAGATGCCGAGTTCGAAGAACGTTTTCATTCATTACTATCGATGACATCCACAAAGCTCCTTTCTGTTGAGCGACCAAGCCTTGGACGAACTGGAACAAGGGTCTCATCCTTACAGCCTGCAGCTTCTATTTCGTTAACCCCAATTTTGATTTGAGCTCATTCTTGATACCATAAGGTTGACCTACCGCAAGCGTCGGACCTTTTTTTGTGGGGTACCAGAATGGATACTAGGAGCAGTCGCTCATCATACAAGCTGCCTCCTGGTTGGGTGGAAGCTACTGATCCGCAAACAGGACGGATATATTATGCGAATCCTAGCACAAGAGAAACTCGTTGGGACCCGCCAGAAATGATGGCCGCACCTTCCTCTCATCCACCACAATCGTCGATGAATTCTTGGTCACAGTCAAGATATCCTTCAAGGGAAGAAAATTCATATCAACGATCCAACGGTAGAGGATCAAGATCTGATCACCCTGAGTCGTTGGGATGGAACGGTACAGAATCAGGTATGGAGAGATCGTTCGATTCTTTGCCGTACAATAACGGAAGCGAGAGACACTCTGTCGCAGTTCGCGAGGCGTATCATCCAAACCAATTTCACCATGCTGTTCCGGCTGCACAGGCGATGTTGGACAGGATGGAGAATTCTTTTTCAGATGAGACGGGAAGAATGGGGTCTACCGATCTAGAACTTTCCAGTCTGAGTGTCGGACAGATAGCAGATCTTTACCATGTTCAACAACATGCTATCAAGGAACGGGGGGATCATCATCATGCCAATTCATTTTACGTCCCCTTCGATCTTCATCGAATGTCTCGATATAGCAATCAGTTGGAGGTTCCGGAAGAGGGGAGAATAGATGTGAGACTGTTTGCCTTGAAAGTGAAGTTAGAACCCTATCAAGTCAAGGCAGAAGGAAGTGCACCCGACAAATGATTGAAATCGTACGAGGGGTGATCTGTGATCTCGATCTAGGGCTTAGTCGCGGAAAGTTTTTTGTCGCAGATTTCGAAATTGATGAAGCATCATAAAGACGATAGGGAATGTGACGGGATGTAGAAACTGAGATAGCTGGCACAGAGGTCTGATCGTATTTCCATGTTTCGATTTTTCATGCTAGACGACTACGAAGGTTTACCAAATGAAGATGTTAACAATCGTATCGTTATCGGCTATGGACGTCGTGTTGTCTTTCGCATAATCCGTGTCGTAGTCTGTATGTATTCAAAAGCGGCAGTTCCGGCGGCGGCTTTGGCTTGACGACGAGAATGAGATAACTCCCAAAATGAATTCGTTCGGATATTTCGATACTCCAGCTACACTGCCAAAGTGGATTTATCCATGTTGTTGGTTTGCAAAATCATCCAGTAGTTGCTGACAAAGATGAGACCGTGGGTATCGAGACGTACTGGGGAAATCTTCTAGCTACTCTAGGGGCTAGAATAAAGTGAACCGAAGTTGTGTTAGGTCTGCCAAACGGTACGTCAGTCGTACGGCGTCGATCTTTTCCGCTCTGTCATCACAAGCGTTTCTATGGACGGTGGAGGACTGTAAGAAATTGTTGAGGCCACTCTTTGCAGCACCAAATAGTCATCCTCTTTCCTCTCTGAGGATCTCTTCCCTTCGTTCTCATTCCCATCCCTAGCCCCTAAAAATCACTATGTCGTTTCCGGGACAAATTGTACAGCGAGCGTGGCATTTGGTAGATGCTAAGAATCAAACGGTCGGTCGAGTCGCTGGTCAAATCTCTCAGATATTGAAAGGAAAACACAAACCTACCTTTCAACCCAATAAGGATATGGGTGATCATGTTGTGGTGATTAATGCCGAGAAGGTAAGAACATGAGGGGGGGGAGGTGGAAAATTGTGATTTATGTTTTTTGTCGTTTTCGTCGTCCTCATCATCGTCATCACGAACTTCACGAATTTTTTAGGTGAAATTTACAGGTGATAAATGGAAGTCGAAACTTTATCGATGGCATACGGGGTATCCTGGTGGATTGAAACAACGTCGTGCAGAGGAAATGTTAGAACGAAATCCAGAAAGTATTCTACGGAAGGCAGTACTTGGTATGCTGAAGCGAAATAAGCTTCGACATCAATCGATGGAGACTAGGCTGCGGATCTATACAGGTCCAGAACATCCCCATACAGCTCAACTTTCTCCATCAACTCCTCCAATCCCTCCAGTAACACGATCAAAGTCAGGAGACATGCACTTTGGACTACTACACTACACTTCACAAAAAGGATTTCTTCCTAGAACGTGAATTTGCTTATCCCTAGAGCAAAAACCTAATCCACATGTATGCCTAGCGTTATGATTAAGCACAGGAACTATTCCGTGATATTTTAGGAAACCATATCCTGGCTTTCAAAGACAATCGCTGTCGCTCATTCTACGGTTTCAAATACTCTCGTCCGACTTTTTCGATCGGCGCCGCCGTGCCAGTTCTTTGGCTGTTCTTTTCCGTTGCCTATTGCGGGGTCCTGGCGGTTTCGGTCGGACCTCCAGAGATGGATCACAATATTGTCGGCAATCAGCGTTCCCACATTCAGTAAAACCCCGTTCCCGCAAAATGTTAGCAACCAGGGCTCCAACAAGTGACTCCTCAGGCCCCCGAAACAGGTAGTCACCAAACCATGCATGAAGACATTTCACGTCCGTCACAGCATCAGGTGAAGCACCCGCCACCCCAGAAGACATGAATGCAGCAAAATGACTATCACCTAGCTTGGCACGTATTAGATCTTTTTCATCTTGACTCGCAATCAGTTGATTTCTGACAGAAGCGTGTACAAGATGCGATTCTGTGATAGAGGCCTGGAGGCTCGATTTCCTCTCATCGTCTGATCCCTCCGAAACTACCTTGTTGATTTTTCCGATGACGCCATGATCTTCTAGTTCATCGATCGCTCGCACCATTAGGGGACAAGTCAATTTGACTAATCCTGAGTTTAATCGTTTGCTGTTCGGGAACGGGTCCATCGCAAAGACTTGTGGAAACCCATGTTGACATCGACAGACTGACGGAACTCCAAGAGCAGCCTCTCCAGGATTAACCTGGCCTGTCTGGCATCGCATGACTTCGACGTCTGAATCAGTAATATCTCTTGACTGAGGAAACTGACCTTGACGGCTGCTTCGTCTCATGTTGACTGAAGCTGAGGACAGTTCTAGGCAGGTGACACCGTCAAAGCAGAAAAAAGTCACCGACAAGGTCCATGTCACCAAATGGGAAAGGAGGGGCATCGTGAAGCCTTCAAATAGTCATGTCCTCGGTTTGAAGTTAAAGAGTCTGAGCGAAGTAGAGAAAGAAAAGGAAGAATTGTTGTGTTTTTCGACAGCTGTGATGTCATGTTCAGGGTCAGAGTTTTGGCCTTCCACGTGGCACTTTGCTGAAGTCCGAAAGTGATGACGCACTTGTGTCTTAGTGGTCGAATGAATCATATCACTGAGTGCCCTAGCCGATTCTAATTGGCATGCAATGGAGCTTAGGTTTCCTCCTCTCCAGCTAGTGTACCCGAGAACGTTTGCTTGGTTTGTCTTGTTTCTTCTTTCTGCTGCCTCGTTTATCAGTTCCAGATTCGGCTCCACTTTCATCAACACCCTCACTCTCTTCTAGAACAGACTGAAGTGAGGAATCCACTTGGGCATAGGACGATGACTCGTTCTGCAGTCGGGGTTGTAGCGAAGGAGGTAGGTCATGACTGGTGGGGATCTCTGGGGTAGACTTGTCTTCTCGTTCACCTTTTTGGTTGACGGAGACAGCCAGCAAGCCCGATGCATTCTCCACATCGACTCGTTCGGGATCGGATAGATGGGAGTGAAATATCCGCTGAACATCGCTGTGTCCTATTCTAAGCTTCGACGACGTCTTTCTCTTGACGACGGATAATTCTCTACCGCCGCCATCAAGGGCACATTTCATACAACCTGCAAAAGCCTGTAAACACTCCATGAATCGTTCTCGAGGTAAATGTGGTTTCCTCCCGATCTGTGAAACAACCAACGTCCGACCCTTCTCCATGGAGAAACCCATCGTCAAGACGGCACAACCAAGGGGTGGATCATCGTATGGTGCTATAGCACGGCATAACAACAAGATGACGGATGAGAGTGACCACATAGAGGCACCAGATAACACATGATCCTGTGAAGCATCATCACTAATTCCCGATTGATTCCGCAGAACAGATAATGGGCCATTTGGAGCAAGGTCGTCACCCAGTAATCTTGAAATCCAATGGTAATCATCTGGAGTGGCTCGACGGAGAACTGTACGTCCGACGACGTCATCAACAGTTAACAATTCGTCTTCTGGTAGTGATCTTCCCTCCTCATCACATTCATTCAACTTTTGTAGCGCAGTATTGACCCGTTGTTTCCACTGCTTATATCGACTTTGACGCCGAGCTTGGTTGGCTGACTCTTCATTGGCAGCCTCACCCCAGCCCTTGACACCATGTAGTAGGTGATTCTCCACATACAGGGGGAGGACTGGCTCTAGGGATGATCCCATCGCGAATCGAAACTTTGACGATACCGCCTCCTTTGGCTGAGTCAATCGAAGACTCCTTTGTCGGACCCGTTTCGCTTCTTCGTATTTGAGTGCCTTACTGGCCGCGTAACGCTCTCTAGCAGCTTCCGCAGCCTCCTTCACTTGCGCCATACCATCACATTCTGGGAAAAGCAAAGCCAGTAACTTCGCTGAAGCACTATGCTTTGCTTCACGTTTCGCTCCTGCGACGCCCACTGCCTTCAAAAGCTCGTATTTCGGCTCCGCCTCTCCATCAGTCCTGGGTTGTCTAAGTCGCATTGAGGCGATGCACGTAAAGGGACCACGATGAATGAGAAGGGGTGACCGTCGGCTAACGGATGATACCACTCCCATCCCAATGGGACGCGTCGCGACCGGTACTACAGCATCTCCCTTCGACGGGATTTCATACGAATAATTGGGACCTTCGGGAATCCGATCATCAATCTGTACCATGGCATGAAGTAGTGCACTACATACGGACGCACCACGAGAAGCATAGTAGGTATTTTCATCTTCCTCCTCGGACGTAGTCGTGGAAGGATAGCCACCCTGCCACTTAGAAGGACGTTTCTTCGAGTAGTCACTGACATGCCGCCCTGATTCAAGTTTACTGTCTTCCTTGGAAGCAATCGCCAGCCGCTTTGCGAGGTTCGGTGCTAAGTCTTCTAGTGATGTCGATGCCTTCCAAAGGGCGTGAGATGACGAGGCATCCGCTTCGACGTAACCGTTGTCTTCGTCTAGCGTCGGCGGCAATTCGATCAGGAATCCAGTGACTTCATCAAAGACGATACCTGGAATCAATGCCTGTAGTGCTCTTCGTGCAGCCTCTTGTTTCGCCGCTGTCTTGGTCCTTGCTCGACCCCTTCCCCATTCAATCCCATCAATCGTGACAGACATATCAAACTCACTGGGAGATTTCTTCTCATCATCGGATGGACCATCGGAAATTCCAAGTTTGCTGCTACTGTTATCGTTGGATCCCTCCGACGGTAGTAGATTAAAGGTTGGAGTCGTCATCCGTCGCTTATCACACCATTCAAAAATGGCACTGATACCCGTCTTCCCCAACAAACTATCCACGTTCGGTTGCCGTGCCTTTTTCTTCTTATTGAGATGCGACGTCGCACTATTCCCACCATCACTACTATTCGATGAGGTCATGGATTTTCGTATCCATGTTGCCCGACGTTTGGAGTTATTGATTCCGTTGCTAGGACTAGCCCAAGAACTCCCCCCCTGCGTCGGGTGAGGATGTTGTTGCTGTTGCTGCTGTTGATACGTGTACTGTTGCTGTTGTTGTTGCTGCTGCTGTTGACGCTTCCGTCGTTTCTGTTGCCCATGATGCTCGTAATGACGTTGCTGAAAAAATTGTGGTTGTTGTTGGTAGTAATTAGAATGATGTTCTTGTTGATACGGTTGATGGAAGGATTGAGAAACAAATTCTCCTTCGTCACCGTAGTTCGACGTGTAGCCTACAGTTACTTCGGTGGGTACATAGGGCATCATTCCTCCTCCTCCTCCGCCCCCCGGGGCCGATGCTGCTGCCGATTCTCCTCCATCAAGTGCGGGTGGTGCTGGTGCTGCCGGTGGCATGTATCCTTGTGTCGGATTCGCATTCGAAGAATATCCAGCCATACCACCACCCCCTCCGGAAGGATCCACGATCGGTTGAAACCCTGTGGGTGTTGGACCATAGTGATATACGGGTGGAAGTAGGCGTGGGACGACAAGTGAAGGATGAGAAGTCGGACCACCCATCGATGATGATGATGATGCTGGATGTGATGACGGTGCTGGTGGTTGGGGAGGATGATGATGATGATTCCCCATCATCATGACACTACTCGCATTTGCCATATCGGCAGCAATCTGAGCTGCCACCCAGGCAGCTCCTGCTGCCGCCGATGCATAGGCTGCAGCATGATCCCTCATTTGCGCCTCATAGTACTGTAAAATCTGTTGTTGTCCCGGTACTGGTTGTGATTGTGGCTGTGGCTGTGGTGGAAGAGGAGGAGCCTGGAATGGACCTAGGGGTAGTCCTTGTGGGGAGTGTGATGACGCATGTACCGAGGAGAATGGATATGGAGGACCGGTAGGAAAAAATTGACCCATAGGATGATGAGGATGATGATGATAACCACCAGTTGTTGATTCACGATGATCCTGTTGATTCATCCCTACGATTAATGGAGGTTGTTGAGGATTTTGAGATGGATTGGGACGATGGGGTGATGTGTTGTCATCGTGGTTTTCTGCCGGGTCAGCCGCGTTGGACTCTCGAGTATTGTCCTGACCTCCCTCTGCATCGGATACTACCCCTCTTGTTTCCTGTTCACGATTCATGGTGATGGAGAAAGTCAAATGAAATGAAATGAAATGAAACGTATTGTTTCTCGGAGAGGATCCTTCTCTGATAAGTTCTAGAACGGAAGAACGGCTGCAAGTCTCATGCCATGACAGAGGCACTCTCGTTTACAGTTTAGCACTACCGGTAGATCCTAGCGGCGGATGTCCAGACACGATGTCATATGCACGATGTAATAGCTCTCGATACATATATAGATACCTATATTAGTGTTGTGATTCGACGACCGAGGTGGCGACTGGCGACTGTGTGTATAAATAATGAAAGAGACACGACACAAGCCCACGGAAATGCGTTCCCAAACACCATGATCGAAATTAGGACGTCATATCTCAGGCCATAGAACCCTTCAGTTGGGTGACTCAATTATATCAATACTTCAAGGTGTGAATTTTGATTTGGATACTTCCAAATTCAAGAGGGAAGGGGTTTTGTCCACATTCTAAAAACGAACCATCCTTTTCACGGTCTGTTCCTATAGTTGTGCGTTGAAAGGATGGCAAAACGGAAGAAGAGTTCATCTTCTACATTCGAACCATTCGTGACATTGGAACAGAAATGTTCCTATTGGGAACTTCTTTGGATGATTCAAAAGATTTTGGAGGGTACGCCGAATGAAATCATTCGGACAGTCGCAAGTTTCTTTCTAGTTTCTCCCATCGTTCCGTCGGATGTTACCGCTATCGGAGCCAGTTCCTCCGCATCGTCAACATCCTTCCCCCTATCCGCAGTTTTAGATGCTACGATTTCAAGTTGGTGGATTAGTGGTCTAGGAACTATGCCTCGTGGAAAGGGAAGGGAACATATCGAATTTCTGTTGTCACCGTCAACATCATCATCTCCTAATGCTACTCAAGGAGGAAGAGTCTGTCGTCTGTTTAAATTCAGTATTCAAATTCCACCCTTACCCATGGGCCCGTTGAGTGTTCGTAAATTCAGATTGGAACGGTACGTCGAGGAGAAGAAAAAGAAGGTGGATCATCCGACAACAGCCTCCAACAATCCTATTCCAGGTTCTACTGCGGATACCAAAACTTCCAATGAACCTTCCTCATCTCTTGCGGTTTCATCATCATCATTGGGTGGTAGTTGGAAACCATGTTCACCGATTTGGATTGTTGAAAACAGGTCCGGATGGCAAGAATATGTATTGGATCCACCTATCGATCTTCGATCGGTCCGTGTCGTATGCCTGACGAATCAAATGCATGAAATATTGAATCAGAATCATGCTACTGCAAGGAATAATCGGAATGCTAGGAATGGTAATGACAGCGATGATGACGATGGTGAGGAGGAGGAGGAGGATAATGATGAGGATGGTAACAATGCCAATGCCCTTCGGAATCGATATTCCTGTGTGGGATATTATTGCGTCAAATTTGAATGAAAAAGAAAATACGGAAGGAATGAGATACGAAGCATATCTACGATGAAAAGCTTCTGTGTGGTGACTTGTACTGGAAGTACCGAAGGAAAAGGAGGATGGAAACAGATAGACGGATCAACAAGCCATTCCTAGCAGTGTAGGGAAAAAGGAGAAGCTATGGATCTTCCTACTATTCGAGTATTTACACCTGTATGCATTCTTTACTGCTAGTGCCATCATCGTACCCTTTATTGTACATAGCTCACATGCAGAGGCACTGCGGATTGCTTTGAACGGCAAAATCCTGCCCGGATCATACGTATACTCGATCCGAAGAAGAAACTATCGATGTGACATTCAGACTTAGTCCTTGTTTGGATTCTTGGGATTGCTGTATTCCAATAAGCATATGGGAAAATGGTGGCCGTCTCGAACAAAAATTAGAAAAGTCCATGTTTAACAGGGAATAATGCTGTCACCACCCAAAAGCCTAGATTATTAACAACCGTAAGAGCACGTAAAGATTCACGACCAAAAATCCAATAGCTATAGAATAAAGCATCTTCATACCTCTACATGAATGGTCGTTTGTCACGATGTCGCTCGCAGCGTCCAAGGCTTCGTGGCCATGGCTACCCCAGGGGTGTAGCGAGAGGAAGACGATCCCCCGTGCAGGACATCAACACGAAATCACTTCATTAAGGGGAGGAAGCAAAATGATTATCGTATCCAACAGCGTAATATAACCACACAGAAAGGGGAATTTCGTTAGGAAAGTCACGGGTCACTGGGCAAAAGGATGCGGTCCGTCGGAGGGAGAGAACGCTTTTTTTCAGACGTACCGCACAAGATTTGGTCCGGCATCGGATTTTCCGCACCGAACGCTTTTTGCCTCATCATCATCCATTACCACCATCACCATCATTATCGTTATGATCATGATCATGATCATCCATCACCATATCGTCTTAATGAAAGATGACGGAATACAACCAGGCGCCTACGTCGAAAATGGTAGAACCATTTGTAAGGATGGAACAAAAATGTTCCTATTGGGAACTTCTTTGGCTCATTCAACAAATTTTGGTAAACGCTCCGACCGAGATCAGTCGGATCGTTGCTAGTTTCCTTATTGTCCCTCCTATCCTACCATCAGAGGTGACAGCCATTCGAGCCAGTTCCTTCTCACAATCAACCTATCCCATATCCGCAGTTTTGAATCCTTCCATGTCAAGTTGGTGGATCAGTAGTTCAGGAACGATGCGCCACGGAAAGGGGAAGGAGTACATCGAATTTCAGTTGTCATCACCATCTTCTTCTCCTTCTTCTTCTGCAGGAGGAGGAGGACTCCGTCGACTATGTAAATTCAGTATTCAAATAAGGGCCATACCGATGTGCCCGTTGAGCGTCCGTCGATTGAGATTGGAACAGTATGTCGAGGAGAAGGAGGGTCATCCGAGGAAAACCACCTACCGTACAATTCCTGCCGCTTCTACTACTACTACAGTTGCCAATGGGCATTCCGTCTCCTCCTCGCTCGGTAGTTGGAAGCCATGCTCTCCTGTATGGACTGTTGAAAAGAAGGCCGGATGGCAAGAATACATTTTGGATCCACCGGTGGATCTCCGATCGGTCCGTTTGGTATGCTTGACGAATCAAATACATGAAATTTTGTACGAGGACAGAAGGAGTGTTCAGAGTGTTACTACCATCAATGTCAATCATGTGGACAGCGCTGATGATGATCATGATGACGATAACGATGACATTTTTGCCGATCCGTTTGGGAATATATACTCCTGCGTGGGATATTGCGGTGTCAAATTTGAGTGAAACGGAAAGAAACGAAACGAACACGAAGAGACTGGACAATCTAAGATGGAATCTGATTCTTACCTGGAAGGGTTGGGAAGTACCGTGCAGGGGCGAGAAGTCCCTTCTTGTCGGGACCCTCGAATCCGAAAAGGACGCGAAGGAAGAACGGCACAGATGGATCTCTCAGCAGGGATTGCTAGCAGTGTAAGCGATAGATCATTCTACCATTGGAATTTCTATATCCATCGTCCCACCATCACCTTAGGCAGATGATGATGCGAAGGAAACTATCAAGTATTACTCTCATAGAACCAATTGGCATCATACATACTTTCTCGGGTTCATGTGATTGTTGTATTATATCGTGGGAAACGGTTAGCATGGGTCAGACAGGCAGAAAAACCAGGGCTGGCACGGTAGCTTCATCAGTAAAACGCGGGGAGAGTCGAGCCGGTAGACTGGAGAAGTCCATATTGACAATAAAATGGGCATATCATTTCATCGAAGCTTACAGCATACCGTGTCATCAAAGAATACGAAAACGAACTGTAACTAGGCGAATCGGGCCCCAACCGTACATAACGAAATATTGGAAACACAGTCACTCACTGTCAAGCAAATCCGATGGTCCCTGTCATACATCGTCTTGCGAGAAAAAATCGTGCACAGCCAAATTCGGTAATGGCAGATTGATGCGATCTCTCCCAAAGTCACTCACAGGGCAAGATTGAGTCTCGTGCCGCACAAAGTGCCAGACTAATACTAGCGATCACTCATCCTTCTCCTCCTCCCCTTCATCATCACCACCATATCGACTTGACGAAAGATGGCGGAACACAACCAGGCTTCGATCTCGAAAATAGTAGAACCATCTGTACGGGTAGAACAGAAATGTTCCTATTGGGAACTTCTTTGGCTCATTCAACAGATTTTGGCAAATGCTCCAAGTGAAGTCACTCGGATCGTCGCAAGTTTCTTCATTATCCCTCCTATCCTACCATCAGAAGTCACCGCCATTCGAGCCAGTTCCTTCTCACAATCAACCTATCCCCTATCTGCAGTCTTAAGTCCTTCCATCTCAAGTTGGTGGATCAGTGGTTCAGGAACGATGCGCCGTGGAAAGGGGAAGGAGTACGTCGAATTTCAGTTGTCAGCGCCATCTTCTTCGTCTTCATCTTCTCCAGGAGGAAGCCTTCGTCGACTTCGCAAATTCAGTATTCAAATCCCAGCGTTACCGATGTACCCGTTGAGCGTCCGTCGTTTGAGATTGGAACAGTATGTCGAGGAGGAGAAGGAGGTTCATCCTAGGAAAGCTATCCACCATACAACTTCTTCCTCCGCTGCTGCTGCTGCTGGTACTACTACTATGGCTGCCAATGAGTCTTCCTCCTTGTCGTCGTCGTCTCTTGGTAGTCCATCATCGAATGGTTGTTGGAAGCCATGTTCTCCTGTCTGGACTGTTGAAAATAAGACAGGATGGCAAGAATATATTTTGGATCCACCTGTCGATCTGAGAATGGTCCGTGTGGTATGCTTGACGAATCAAATACATGAAATTTTGGCCGAGGATAGAAGGAAGAATATGCAGAATACTGCTACTCTCAATGGCAATCATCATGTTGACAGCGATGATGATGATTATTATGATGATTTTACCGATCCGTTCGGATATATATACTCCTCTGTGGGATTTTATGGTGTCAAATTCAAGTGAAAGGGAAAGAAACGGGACGGAAAGAGGAGAACGAAGAGACTAGGCCATCAAGGATGGATATTGATTCTTAACCTCCTTGTAGGGGCGGAAGTAACTTCTTGTGGGGGCGAGACGTCCCTTGTCGGGATCCTCTGATTGGAGAAAATGATATGGGGAAGAACGGAACAGATGGACCTATCAACAGCGATCACTAGCCATGTCCGAAAAAAGGATAAACGAAAGCGATAGATCCTTCTACTATTGGAGTATTGGCGTACACATATTTTTGTGCCCTCACTTTAGGCAGATGACGAGGTAAGGTAAGCAATCGTATATGTAGCTTACAGTTACATGCAGAGCTACTACAGATTGCTCTGACCAAATCCTGCCCCGATCCGACGAAGAAGCAAGAATACTCTAGGTACATAGTTTCTTGGGTTCACAGTCAAGAGCATGGGTTATTATACCGAAAGGCCAGGAACGGCATCATATAATACCTTCATTGGTACATACTGGAACATTCCCTCTTGGTATTCCATCATCGAGTGGTAGTTGGAAACCATGTTCTCCTGTCTGGACTGTTGAAAACAAGACAGGATGGCAAGAATACATTTTGGATCCACCTGTCGATCTGCGAATGGTCCGTGTGGTATGCTTGACGAATCAAATGCACGAAATATTGTATCAGGATATCAGTAAAAGTATTCAGAGTGTTCCAACCATCGATGGCAATCATCATGTTGACAGTGATGATGATGATGATGATGATGATGATCATGATCATGATTATGATCATGATGATGATGATCATGACCATGATGATTTCACCGATCCATTTGGGAATATATACTCCTGTGTGGGATTTTATTGTGTCAAATTTGAGTGAAAGGGAAAGAGACGAGACGGAACGCGAGAGAATGGGATTCTTGACCTAGCAGGAATTCGATACAGGACGTGAAGGAAGAAACTGACAGTGCGCAGACGAATCGATCCACAGCGTATTCTTGGCAGTGCAAGGTAAAAAATAAAAATGGAAAGAAATAGATCCTCCTAACTGTAATTTTGTATATGGATACATATTTTGATTCCATCGCCAGACCGTGGGAACGTACCCAATGGCACTAGGATGGGTACCTAGCTCGGATGTAGAGATCCACTGCTTAGATTGCATTGAACAGCTACATTCCGCACCAACGACAACTACATCCCAGGACGATACAGTCGGTACAAAACTTGTTGCATCAAACCCGATGGTCATAGAACATAGTCGGTTAGAAAAAAATTAATCGTGCATAGCCGAATTCGGTAGTCGCAGATTGGCGCGATCTCTCCCAAAAAGTCACGAGGCAAGATTAAGTTTCGTTCGACATGGGGTCCCACAGTAATGATAACGATTATTCCTCATCACCATCACCACCACCATCATCATCGTAATCATCACCATATGGTCTTAACGAAATATGGCGGAACACAACAAGGCTTCTACGTCGAAAATAGTAGATCCATTTGTGAGGGTGGAACAAAAATATTCCTATTGGGAACTTCTTTGGCTCATTCAACAGATTTTGGTAAACGCTCCAGGTGAAGTCAGTCGAATCGTTGCCAGTTTCTTTATTGTCCCTCCTATCCTATCTTCAGAGGTGACAGCGATTCGAGCCAGTTCCTTCTCGCAGTCGATCTATCCCCTATCCGCAGTTTTAGATCCTTCCATATCAAGTTGGTGGATTAGTGGTTCAGGGACCATGGATCGTGGAAAGGGAAAGGAATATATCGAATTTCAGTTGTCATCACCATCTTCTTCTTCTTCTCCTCCTCCTCCTCTTCCAGGAGGAAGACTCCGTCGACTCTGTAAATTCAGCATTGAAATCCCAGCCTTTCCGATGTGCCCGTTAAGTGTCCATCGTTTGAGATTGGAACAGTACGTCGAGGCGGAGAGGAAGGGTCATCCTACTAGGAAAGCTATCCACCGTACAACTTCTTCCTCTGCTGCTGCTGCTATCACTACTGTAGCTGCCAATGAGCCTTCCTCCTCCTCGTCGTCTTCTCTTGGTAGTCCATCATCGAGTGGTTGTTGGAAGCCATGTTCTCCTGTTTGGACTGTAGAAAACAAGACAGGATGGCAGGAATATACTTTGGATCCACCTGTCGATGTGCGAATGGTCCGTGTGGTATGCTTGACGAATCAAATACATGAAATATTGTACCAGGATGGAAGGAAAAGCATTCCGAGTGTTCCGACTATCAATAGCAATCCTCATGGTGACAGTGATGATGATGATGATCATGATGACGAATTTACCGATCCATACCGATCCATTTGGGAATGTATACTCCTCTGTGGGATTTTATTGTGTCAAATTTGAGTGAAAGGGAAAGAGATGAGACAGAACGGAGCGAAATAGAATGGGATTCTTGACCTAGAGCAGGAATTCGATACAGGATGTGAAGCAAGAAAACTGACTGTGAGCAGACTAACCGATCCACTTTGTATTCTTAGCAGTGCAAGGTAAAATATAAAAATGGAAAGGAATAGATCCTACTATTGTAGTAAATGGAAACATATCTTGATTCCATCGCCCCGACGTTGGACAGGCGCCCGTTGGGAGTAGAATGTGTAGCAAGGACGCAGCGGTCCACTACTTACATCGAACAGCTAAATTCTGCAGCATCAACAACAACTCCCATCCCAGGAAGATACAATCGGTACCTTACTTGTTGGATTCTTCGAGGGAAATGTTGATTGTTGGATGTATCAATGGAAGGGTACCATTTCACACGCAAAGATTTTCGGAAAGGCACAGTCGGAGCCTTCGTGCGTCCGTAGTTCGTATGCATCCTGGTCGCACGACAACACCAAAGATTACAATTTTAACCCTTCCAGAAAGAATATGAAAACATGCCATAGCCCGAAACTGATAAATACTAATCCAAACGGCATAGAATTCGTTCCAGGAATAAGAAAACTGCACAGTGATCTTGATTGACACGATTAACCGCGCAGAATTTCACGACGAACGCACATGTCACTCAACGACTGGGTCTTTGTCTGTACCAATTCATTGATAGGAGAAGTGTCAAGAAGACAATCATTGAATCAATCGAAATGAATCGGTACATGGAAAACAAGGCATTCCATTACTACCTAAGGGAAATATCCCTGTAGAAAGGGAAGCTTGTTGGAGTATGACATACCCCCAGGGACCCAGGAGATTGCCGTTTTGCGAAAAAAAAATACAGAGCAGGCGCGGAAAACCGGAACCATTACGAGTCCTTCATGCAAGATTGAAATTGTCACTCACTAGCTCCACTCACTCAAAGGGTCGATAGGGGGTCGATATGGGGTTCCATAGTACTGAATAACGTTCCTCATCATCATCCTCATCACCCGGCATCACCATGTCGTCGTATCCGAATGTAGCAGAACGCAACCAGAGTTCTACGTCAATAATAGAACCATTTGTGGTGTTGGAACAGAATTGTTCCTATTGGGAACTTGTTTGGATGATTCAACAAATTTTGGGATGCACGCCGAGTGAAATTACTCGACTCGTTGCTAGATTCTTTATTGTACATCATATCCTTCCATCAGAAGTGAAGGCTATTCGAGCCAGTTCATCATCCTCCCTAGCAGCCTATCCCCTGTCGGCAGTGTTAGATCCTACCATAGAAAGTTGGTGGGTCAGTGCACCAGGGACGATGCGTCGAGGAAAGGGGAAGCAACATATTGAATTTCAATTGTCATTATCACCACCATCTTCTCCTTCTTCATTTTATTCCTCTCCTCCGAGAGGAAGAGTATGTCGTCTCTCCAAATTCAGTATTCAAATTCCACCCTTGCCTATGGGACCGTTGAGTGTTGGTAAATTCAGATTGGAACGTTGCGTCGAAGATAAGACGGAGAAGGTTGATACTCGAACAGCCTCCGGTCATACCATTTCAGCTTCTGCTGGCGGTACGACGTCGAATGAATCTTTCTCCTCCTCGTCGTCGTCTCTTGTTACGTCATCGAGTTGTTCTTGGGAACCATGCTCTCCCATATGGATGGTTGAAAACAAATCCGGATGGCAAGAATATATATTAGATCCACCGGTCGATCTTCGATCGGTGCGTGTCGTATGCCTGACGAATCAAATGCATGAAATTTTGAACCAGGATTCAGGGACTATTCGGGGGACGACTACTACTACTCGTACTCCTACTATCAATGGCAGTAGTAGCGCTGAAGAGGAGGAGGATGGGGATGATTGTCCCGATCCTTATGGCATTATTTACTCTCGGGTGGGATATTATTGCGTCAAATTTGAATGAAAGAAAAAAAGAGGCAAGGAATACAACATGAAGAGACCCCAATTTTGATTCTTGACTTTGTCCGAGGAAACGCCGTGTCGGAGATCTCCAAAAGACCATGACCGGACGCAAGTGCAACGCACACTGGTAGTCCATGAGAGAAAAACGAAACGACAGATCCTCCTAGTATTAGGCTAAATTTAGACCCATTGGTAATGTCATCGCGATCGGTAAAGGATAGTTCAAATAGAGAATGCAAACGGAACAGTATAGAGGACTGCTAACCTGTATCGCATGGCTCAATCCACGAGGAGTAACTGATACATCACTTGTTGGTTTTTCGATGGAAGTTGTTTGAGACGTTTCAGTTGACATAATACCGACAGTGTGGACCGTGCCGTACTCTCTCCATGACGGAAAAAGGGACAATTTTCTCGTAACTCTTGTTCTGCCACCAGCGGACTCGTAGGGATGGTAGAAAACGAAGAGGATTCTCCACCTCCCTCGAATGGAAGATGACGGTGCTGGGGGTGTTGTTGACGCTTATCCAAATAGTCGTACCGACGCTGGACTGAATTCAGACTCATGTTGACACTCCCTTTGTAATGTTGTTGTTGTTGGTGTTGTTTGCGTCGCCATTGTAGGACTTGAGTCGCATGATGCTGGACTTGGACGACTTGTTCAATTTCTTCCAGAGCTTCATTGAGATCCAAGAGTGAAATTCGAGGTGCACGAGTATTATTGGCCTTGTAGACGTCGAATTCCTCTTGTGTAATACGAGGGAGGGAAATAATGATTACGGGATGTTGATTTTCCAACTCACTCCGGCTAGTAGCAGTCCCTAAATTCCTGCCCCGATTCGTAGTCAACGCCGTGGTGGCGAACGTCGAAGCCTTGCGAGTAGTTAGACCTGCAGAAGGTTTCGCCCTAGGATCGACGGAATCCCGTCGTTGAGACCCCACACGATGGGAAGACAACGAAATATTACTAATCTCATCCGAATAGATGGTAGAAGAATATGTATCGATAGAACCATCTTGATTCGTGGACACTGATGATAAAGTCGATTGAGGATCCTGACGATGATTTTGTTCTTGTTGCTGTTCTTCGTCATGGTTCTGTAAGGCCTGCAACATTTGTTCGATGAGGGTATGTTGTTCCTGAGCTTCTTGTTTCAACGTCGATTCAAACTTCGCCACCGAACGTTTTTCTTCAGTCAAAATTTGACGTAATGCCGATACCTTATCTTCCAAACCTGTGACTAAATCATGAATTTGCCAAAGTTGTTGAATCAGCATATCTTGGTGATCCTTATGTTCTGGATTGTCGTCGTCATCCTGCTGGAGACAACGTTGAAGACTACTGACTTGTTTGACCGCAATCGCGTCTTCGGACAGTGACTGTATGGTTTGTGAAAAGAGATTAATCAATTCAGTCGTTGAGTTTATTGATGCAGAAGATGTCATTGTTATGTGTAAGACACGTATCGACGGGTTGCGAATGATGTGGTAGAGAAAGAAGAGGTGAACGATGAGCAATACTGTGAACTACATGTACTTGCATTGTTGTGGATGTGTTTCTTTCCACCAGCTTCCAGGAGTGATGTTTGAACGTCGCATTCTTTGTGCGCCATTTTTGGAAACCAAACGACCCCGTAGGAAAGCAGTACAAATCGTCGTGCAAGGGCAATGGACAGTATCCTACATATATATCGTACCTGGATAGGTATGTACCTAACTTCGAACCCACCCCGTATTGCCGCCGCGAGATCATAGTTGTTCCGCCTCGATTTTATCTTTTTTTTCATCCTATTCATAACTTATTCATAGCTACAACCATCTTTAAATGGCCAAGGCATACTTCTTAATCTCAGCCAGGATCGTCGTCGTCGGTACTAAGTCTTTCGCAAAGGCTTGGGATCGTGCCTTGAAGACCTTACGGATCACATCTTGGAAACGTGTATAGTATAGAAGTAGTTGTGTCAAGACTTGTTTCAAAATTTCCATCCCATTCCGAAAGTTTGAAAAGTAACTCAATACATTCCGATTGATATGTTCCATACCCGAACGCCAATTCAAAGCGAATTCACGGACTAATGCTTCGACGACATTCGTATTCACATCGTCTGTCGCTGTCCCCTGGACGAGACTTGCCTCTGTCTGTTGGACAAAGGCAATCATTTTAGAAAATCCAGTCTGAAGTAATTCTTCTTCCACGAAGAGTTCTCTTTGTAACATCAATTTCTCCAAGACTTGATTTAATTCTCGGCCCCCTGCAACACGTCGTTCTTGGAAAATGCAAACGACTTGATCCAAATTGTTAATCATAAAGACGATCCGTTTGATACTGACAGTGTGTTCCTCTGACAAACGTTCTAACAACGCAATATACTCATCCACCATCTCATTCAAGTCTTGTAACAGCATATCTCCCGCGCTGGCTGCCTTCGGTGAATTTAACGTCAGGGAAAGTCTACTCGTCGTAGTAGTAGGTTCCTTGGTTTTGGTCCTATCCGAACGTGGAGCATTCGTAGTTTTGGATGGTGGACCTCGACCCGTTTCACCTGACTTGGTACCCTTTTGTAGAATCGAAAGGACACTGCACGTAAATTCAGCAAATCGACGACTGACATAGTGACTATGCAAATCAACGCCACCCAGGCTAGCTACCGTGGCCTGTTTGATACTTCGCTGATGTAATTCCATAACAGTCTTCAACCTTGGCCATAATAATTGCGTAAGTTGATCAAAGAACCCATTCAGACTGGTAATGGTCCGTGATTGTGCTGCGCGTCGAAATTGATGGGTTACCTTGATCATGAGCAAAATACAAAGAGCGTCATAACAACCAAATAAATAATTCTCCACTTGTTCCAACAATAGTTGTAAGGTCATTGAAAATAATTTATCAAAGGAATCCGTTCGTTGGAAGAATTCACGACATACGACATGTTCATTCGTGACCGCATCGACTAAATGTTGGAGGACACTTTTCAAGAGTCGTTCATATGGGAAGGTTTGACGTTCACTCAAGGCGACCATCGCCACGATGGGTGGTTCCTCATACATATTATTCTCCGTCAAAAGGATAGTCGCACGATTTCCAAGTGTAAAGACATCGACTCTCTTCTTTGCTTTCGTCGTAATCGAATCTCGAAGGTAGGCATCTTCCACTGCGATCACATCCTGTCTCGTCGCAGCATGTTTGGTCGCATCAAGTTGAATCAGTTGTCCCTGATAGGTACGGAAGAGTGCGTACATCGTCTTACTGATGATATCCGCATAGACATCATACAATTCCTTAGCAATGTCAGGACTGCAGTCCAACAGGAACTCGTATAGGTCAGCATAGGCCAATAGTCCATGAGATTGAAGGATTCGGATATTTGTCTGAGGTCGACGTAACAATCGCATCTTTTGAAGGAAGTAATCCCGGATTCTAGAAACAGCGACTAACCGGAGTTGTTGAACATGGACCTGCATTTCCATACCAGCTGTCGTATCAACCGGGGCTCGTCCACAGGCCCAATCTTGAGCATTTTCTTCATGGGTGTCCTTGTAGATCTTACTAAATTCTCGAATGGCTTGTTGAAAGTCAGCATTGACCGGCCCGACTCGGATCGCTTCTACAAGTGTTGGACTAAGGATGATATGTCCCAAAAAGTCACGTAGTCCCATGGCAGCCGACTTTCGATTCTGTAATTGAATCCCAACACGTTTCGACGTTTCCTGAAGTTGCCGAATGTCACCACTAAGTCCACCCAAATCAGCCTGAAATCCTAACAACAACTCCTGCAATCCCAATAGGACACCATCGACATGCTCCAGCTCACTGCAGAGGCTCGCAATTTCAGTCGTCTTTGCTCGATAGGCGTCGACACATTGACTTTCAAGGGTCTTCAATTCATTTTCGACCGTCGATGAGTAGGATGTCAAATCGAGACTACCATCCGCCAATGCTGCCTTAAGACTTGGATTGGATAAGAACTGTGCCAAGTCCTGAGAAAGTTGTTCCTCGCTGATATCACCACCATTGCTATTCGTCCGTCCGACCGTTGTGGAGGGAGGGACCTTGCCGAGCGAAGAAATGCTAGTCTCAACCTCGGAGGTTACTCTTGCACTAGACATGATACAATTAGAGACAAAAAGAGATCTTCTCTTCGCTCAGTTATCGACGATGGAGGAATTCAAGACCTTCCTGACTTCTTGTAAATGAAGCTTTCGGGGGGTTGTGAGGATCGTAAGAATGACAGTTGCCGATTCAGCGTTGACAGTACCGTTGCGAAGATCACACCGCATTTGTAGGTGCACAATGTTGGGGTCAATAAGCCCCCTTTACCATCATCCCCCTAAACCCCTTTTTCGAGGGAATTGCTATAAGCTATCTCGCACAAATTCAGGCATTCATTCGTAGGAACGATGCTATAGGATCAATCTACGAACCAGTACCGCTATAGTCTACTCTATCATCGTCCATGCAAAAAATCAATAGTAACACTAGTAAGCGAACTGAGCATGGGCGCCCTGGACCATTTCGGCGTGCTAAATTATCAATTCGTGCCGGTCGATTCTTGTTTGCCCATCGACGCGATGAAATGCGCTTACGGAGTATTTGATGATCCCCCTCTGTATCATCGTGCTGCTGATGCCTTGGCATCTGCTTTTCGCTTTGCTATGAAACCCTGTATACGTCGACGATGACGTCCTTCACGGCCACCTAGTCCAAATCCACCACGTTTCTTCACATTCTTCTCATAGGGATTCTCTGTCGCACTTTTCTGAATGACAATCCGTACAGGCATCCCATACAATTCAAATGTATCTTGAAAATTTCGTGTCAAATATCGTATATACGATTCAGGTAAAGAGTCAACATTTGAGAAAATGATAAAGGTTGGTGGACGTCCCTTTGTTTGGATAATATACTTTAACTTCGTAGGAAAACCTTTCACCATGGGCGGACGAGCACCATCCAAGACTTCCTTTAACCAACGATTGAGGGTACTTGTTGAAAATGTCTTGGCCCATCGATCTTTGGCATTCATGACGACAGGGATCAATCTGTCGACGCCCTCTCGAGATTTGCAACTCATCGGAACGACAGGAGTATTCCTCAAAATGGGCATCCGTTCTTCCAACTGTTTTTGTACACCCTTTGCAAAGTCATTCGGTGTGTACTCGGAATCTATTTCCAGGAGATCCATTTTATTCGCAGCAATTACCAACGCCCGCCCTTCTTCTAGAATAGCATCACAGATGGCAATCTCTTGACGATGTAAGAACATTTCTTCTGCGTCTAGGACTAATACGGCCACCTCAGCGACTTTCATTGCTCTCAGTGCATCCGCAACAGACATATCTTCAATAGAGTCATCAATCCGTTTTGTTAACTTTCGGATTCCTGCCGTGTCTACCAACTGAACAGGTCTTCCCTTCCATTTCCATTCGACGGAGATTGCGTCTCGAGTAAGACCAGGTGTCGGCCCTGTCAATACTCGATTCTCATCAAGGAGAGTATTCACTAACGTCGACTTTCCAACATTCTGACGTCCCAGAATTGCCATCTGTAGCGGTTTTCGGTCTCGATCTTCGTCGTCGGACGTTGACTCCGACGTTTCTTCATCGTCTTCACAATCTGCCGCCTTTTGTTGCTTTAAAGTTTCAATGACAGCGGCAATATCCGCCAAACCTTCCCCCTGAAGTGCTGATACAGGCATAACTTCACCAAATCCAAGTCGTTCCACTTCACGAATATGTTCCATGACGGGAGAATCATCGTAGGCCCATGCATCGCCTTCTAACTTGTTCGCTACGATTCGGACATTGGAATCCTTACCAAGCTTCCGTAACCATCGTACCGTCGATTTTAGATCCTGTGTCGGACCTAACTTAGCATCCCACATGAGTAAGACTAAATCGGATCGTCTCGCAGCCTCCAAGGTTTGTTCCATCATAGCTCGTTCGACTTCATGTTTGGTCGTCGTCCGATTATTCAGTAATTGAATCCGATCTCCATCGATTCCTGCAGTATCCATCAGGGTGAACTCTGTCCCACCGATACGACCCCAACACTCACGACGGTCTCTCGTCGTCCCAGCGATAGGTGAGACGATGGCGTCACCGCGTGAGGATTGTTTGCTCGAAATTCTTCCACTGGGTTTCCGTTTACTACTTCCCAACCGATATGTCCGATTCCGTTCTTTACATTGAAGTCTATTGAAGAGTGTTGATTTACCAGCATTCGGGGGGCCGATAATCGAAACAATGAAGCGATCAGACGAAGCAAAGAAGCGAGCGGCGATGGAATGCAAATCGAAGAAGAAGGATCCACCTCTTTTTGTCGTCGCGGTAGTCCATCCAATGTTCTTGCGCAGCCCAAGGCCACATAATACATGACGACTTCGGCCGAACATATTTCACCAATCTCGGCGTGGACTTTTCCAGTTGAATTAAGACGTTTGAAGGAAATCTAAATGAGATGGGTTATCTAACCGAGACTACACTCCGCCCCACTACTTCGAAACATTCATGGTGGCAATCGGATGGTGACAACCTCAAAACACGAGAAATGTGACTAGTACGACTAAAGGTTAGTGACTCAGTTGCTAGTGGGAATACTCCATTCCCTAGTCGGACGTCAAGTTTGGGGGTTCAGAAGATGACCTATCCGACTAACTACAAGGCATATTCATGACGGCTCCTTGAACTACGCAGTTGCCTCAATGAATGGACGAAATTGTCCATGTCAAACCCTAGAAAATAGATCAGCACCGTATTACGAATGTTCTACTGACGTTATAGCCTGCATCTGCGACAACGAGACCTAACAGCTATCGCTAACTGATTGAGGAACGTCGGTTCACAACCCACAGCAAGCAGTTTTTCAATCGCTGGATTCAGCTGGCCGCTACTTGATTTGTGATGAAAGGGATCAGATGTGTGGTTCGGATGAGATCCAGCCGTATCCCCTTGTCGTCTAGCCTCGCCCTAAGAAACACTTGGGAAAGCTTCACGAAACAGAACTTTCCGAGAGCTGTAAAGCCTTTCTTGCGATCCTATTGAGTGGATCCATCATCAGAGCACGCTGTATGGCATAGTCCGACTGGGTCCTCGATGATCCTGGCGCCGATGTATCAGTCTGATTTTCCTCCTTTCTAGTGGTTTCATCTGGATGAGCGTTGGGAAGATGATCTCGTAGCCAATGGCTCAATGCCAAGGCTTCTGCTAGCGACGTTGCACAAACCTGCGCATCGCTGTGTCCACGCACTAGCATGTCCGATAGCATACTGGCAGCGCGACTCGCCGCAGCTTCTGCAGACTGGATCGCAGAATCGTCATTGCCCGTGCGTATATAATCCTTGGCAAGCTTTAGCCATAGCTCTGGCCTAGTAGGTTCATGCAAAATCTGACGTTGAAGACTAGTGGCATCAACATTGAAAATCGGAGGATCCTTGCATTGAGACTCTCGCTCTGAACTACTCGACGATGCCTTGTTCATAGACACCACATTAACCAAGATGGCCGACGACTGGAGGTCTTTGACGGTGATCAATTTTTCCCCTCGTACAGCAGCTTCCTCGTTCCAGGACGCAGGAGTACGCATTACTTGCTCAAGCGTCATGACACCCTCTAGCAACGATACGGTTTCTCTTATCCTCGAACTGCTCGCATTGTATTCCTTCAATAGTGCTAGAGTGTCTTTTCCACTTTGAATGTCTCGAAAAGTCTTTTCGACGTCGGATCCATTCGTGGTGATCCGAGATGACATAGCCAATCCGAGTTGTGCTT